>LFIK01001446.1_pt1 | contig 18881 bp, 13 predicted proteins | sample 643401 | NCBI WGS metagenome assembly LFIK01 (sample SAMN03777447, study PRJNA286221) | soda lake metagenome | biome: soda lake; feature: Kulunda steppe; material: water; isolation source: sample T5-Br brine of Lake Tanatar-5 | place: Russia: Kulunda steppe | collected 2010-07
GCCAGACGCCGGAATCGTCTGGCTTCGTGAATAAGAGAGGATCAGGCACTACTCGAGCAAGGTCATGATGCCAGCCAGATCGCCGTGGCAGGCGATTCGGCAGGGGGCAATCTGGCACTGGCACTGGTGCATCGGCTGCGGCGACAGAGCCTGCCGCCGCCCTGCGCCATCGCCTGTTACTCACCCTGGACGGATCTGACCGTTTCCGGCGACTCGGTGCATTCGCGCCGGCGACGTGACCCAATGCTGCCGGCCCAGGCACTCGCGCGGGCCGCGGATCGCTACGCCTCCCGTTCACTGCAAGGACAGCCAGAGGTTTCCCCCCTGTTCGGCAGTTTCCACGGCTGGCCACCACTGTCGCTGGATGTAGGCTCGGACGAGATCCTGCTGGATGACAGTCGCCGACTCGCGGCTCGCGCTCGGGCGGCGGGGGTGCGGGTCCGGTTCCGGATCTGGGCCGGACAACCCCACGTCTTCCCGCTGTTTGCCGATGTACTGCCGGAAGGTGACGCTGCCATTCGCGAGAGCAGCGCCTTTCTATTGCAGGCGTGCTCGCCTGCGTTCTCGCAGGCGTACTGGCAGAGGTGCTGACAGGCATGCCACCGTGCGCTGCCGGGGGACTCGCGCCAGAGACCGGAACTCGGCGACAATCGCATCCGCGACGGCATCGGTTCGCGTACCGCGAGCGCACCGTCGCCTGTAATTCACAGCTCCGGAGACCGCAGATGCCCAGATCCAGACAGGAACCCACACAGGTCCGACGACTGCGTACCGCGATCCTGCTGGTGCTGGCCGCAGTACTCATCAGCGTCGGCATCGCCGGCATCATGACCATCTTCAATCCGATCGGAGACCCTGACGCAGGCCAGCATTATACCGAGCTGCCCGGTCTGGACGCCCCGCGTGATCAGCCGATACGGGTCACCGAGTACTTCTCCTACCTGTGCCAGCACTGTCGCAACTTCGAACCCCAGGCGAGCGAATGGGCAGCCAGTCTGCCCGCTGGTGTCGAGTACGAGCGGGTACCCGTGACCTTCTCGGCCAGCCTGCGGCGGCTGGCCCAGGGCTACTACGCCAACCGGAAGCTGGGGCTGGAAGCACGCAACCATCGCTACATCTTCGATGCCATCCACCGCGACGGACGCCGCCTCGACAGCACCGCTGCCATCGCCGAACTGCTGGACGGACGAGGCGCCACTGCTGCCGAGCTGGAGCGCGCCATGCGCAGCCCCGACGTGCGTCGACAGGTCAGCGCCGCCGACCAGCAGATCCAGGCCCACCGGGTCATGAGCGTACCGGCGCTGGTGGTGGACGGGCGCTACCGTATCGATGCCAGCCAGCTGAGCCGGCGCGACATGCTGCGGGTGGCAGACCGCCTGATCGAACGCGAGCTGACGCTGCGGACAGACGCCGACTGAATCGGGCATACTCGCGCTGTCTACAGCAACGGATCGCACCCATGCCCCTGCAGAACCTCGCCATCAGCACGGCCCGGGTTACCCGGCCAACCGCCCTGCTCTGCTGCGCAGCGTTGCTGGCAGCCTGCCAGAGCTGGGTCGATCTCACGGAAAAGGGCCGGGACGTGACCATCGTGACTCCGGCCACGGCCGACAATTGTGCCCGGCTGGGCCGCGTCACGGCGCGCGCGCCCGACCACGTCATCGGATTGCGGCGCAACCCCGAGCGCCTGGAGCGTGAGCTGGCCATCCTGGCGCGCAACGAAGCAGCCCAGCTGGGCGCCAACGCCATCCTGGCCACCAGCGAAGTGACCGACGGGCGCCAGACGTTCGATGCCCTGAACTGTGACTGAGCGGTGGCGCCAGGCGCTGGCACTGCCACTGGCCGTGGCCCTGTGTCTGGTGGCCGGCGCCATCGGCGGCAGCTTTCGGCCGGGCCAGTGGTACGCGGAGCTTGCCAAGCCGCCCGGCACGCCCCCGGACTGGGTCTTCGCACCCGTCTGGACCCTGCTCTATATCATGATGGGCATCGCCCTCTGGCTGTGGTGGCAGGCTGGCGCGCCCCGGCGGGTCATGTTGCTGTTCGGTCTGCAGCTGGCGCTGAACGTACTCTGGAGCGCCCTGTTCTTCGGACTGCAGCGGCCGGCGCTGGCGTTGGTCGAAGTGCTGTTGCTCATGGCGGCCATCATCGCGACCATGACCGCCGGCAGAACCATCCGGCCCGCCGCCGCGGGTCTGATGGTGCCTTACCTGCTCTGGGTCGCCTACGCCGGTTACCTGAACGCAGGCATCGTATTCCTCAACCGCTGACCAGGGACCTATCAGGAAATCATGTCAGAAGCCGGAACATCCGAGGCGTATACCGAAGTGGGGCCACCAGGCAACGAACGGATCAGTGTTGAAGTCAGCCCCCGTGGCAGCCTGGAGATCCTCTCTCAGCTGGAAGTCAATACGTTGCGCCGGCTGGGCCATGGCAGCGTTCACGAGCTGCTGCGCCAGTGCGCTCTGGCAGTGCTCAACAGCGGCTCCACCCAGGATGACGCCGCCGCCATCATGGACCAGTTCCATGACTTCGACATCGAGGTCCTGCAGAAGACCCGGGGCGTCAAGCTGCGCATTCAGAACGCACCTGCGGCAGCATTCGTCGACGGCCGCATGATCGAGGGCATCAAGGAACACCTGTTCGCCGTACTGCGAGACATCGTCTTCATCAGCACGGAGCTGGACCACGGCCAGGTGTTCGACTCCAGCACCAGCGAAGGCCTCACCAACGCGGTCTTCCACATCCTGCGCAATGCCGGCGTACTGGCCGCCAATGGCAAGGCCAACCTGGTGGTCTGCTGGGGCGGCCACTCCATCAGCCGTCGTGAGTACGATTACAGCAAGCAGGTGGGTTACGCCCTGGGCCTGCGCGGCCTGGACATCTGCACCGGCTGCGGCCCCGGCGCCATGAAGGGCCCCATGAAGGGTGCCGCCGTGGGCCATGCCAAGCAGCGCAACAGTGAAGGTCGGCATGTGGGCGTGACCGAACCGGGGATCATCGCTGCCGAACCGCCCAACCCCATGGTCAATCAACTCGTGATCCTGCCGGACATCGAGAAGCGACTGGAAGCGTTCGTGCGCCTGGCTCATGCGATCATCATCTTCCCGGGCGGCGTCGGCACTGCCGAGGAACTGTTGTACCTGCTGGGTCTGAAACTGCATCCGGACAATCGCAAGCATCCCCTGCCCCTGATCCTGACCGGCCCTGAAGGCAGCGAGCCCTGGTTCGAGGCTGTGGAAGCCCTGCTTGTTGCCAGCCTGGGCCCGGAAGTACGCCAGTACTACCAGGTCATCATCGGCGATCCCTGGGGCGTGGCCCAGGCTGCCGGGCGCGGAGTTCATCGGGTCCGTCGCCACCGGCTGCGCAGCGGCGACGCGTTCTACTACAACTGGCTGCTGCGGGTGCCGTACCTGTATCAGGAGCCGTTCGAGCCCAGCCATGCCAGCATGGCTGAACTGGCCCTGCACAGCCGTCTGCCCAAGCACGAACTGGCTGCCAACCTGCGCCGCGCGTTCTCCGGTATCGTCGCCGGCAACGTCAAGGACTATGGCATTCGCCAGGTCCGGGAGCAGGGCCCCTGGCAGCTGCGTGCAGACCCGGAACTGGTACGGCCCCTTGACCGCCTGCTGCGGGACTTCATCGATCAGGGGCGCATGAAGCTGGAAGGCAGCTACGACCCCTGCTACGCGCTGACACAGGCCAATGACTGACGCGGCGCTGATGGGGCTGATCCATGAACGCCTGGACACCTTGCTGGATCTGGTGGCCCCGCGACTGGAACAGTCGGGGCAGCCGCCCCTGCCGCGCCCCGCGGTGCGGCTGTTCGAACACCGACTGGACGCAGGCCGTGCGCTGCCGCCGCCGGAACGGGCCCAGCCGGGTGTAATCGAACTGAACCGCATCTATCTGCAGGACGCCCGCGAAGCCATGCTGGCCGACACCCTGCCCCACGAGCTGGCACACCTGCTGGTCTGGCACCTGCATCCGGGCCGCCGACTGCCACCCCATGGCCCGTTGTGGCGCCAGATCATGCGCGAATGGTTTGCAGTGGAGCCCCACCGGACCCATGACTTTGCCGCCGCCCGGGTGCCCGCAAGGCGCCAGCGGCGCTGGTCCTATCGCTGTGCATGCAGCGAACACGCACTCACCACCACCCGCCATCGCCGCATCCAGGGCGGTGCCCGCTACCGCTGCCGCAGCTGCGGCAGCGACCTGCGCCCCGACTGAGGGGTCATGCCCTGACCGCATTCCAGGCTGCGTCCGCGAACACCTCTGCCACTTCCCCTAGCGGCGTGCGCGTGCGCCCGGACAGCCACAACCTTGCGTAATCCTCCACCGGTCCGCTGATGATCGGAATGTACGTTTCCGGCGGCAGCTGCTTCATCTCGCCACGCAGCACGAAGCGGCCGAACCATGAGAAGACGGCGCCGAAGTGGCTCAGATAGATGGCCTTCAACTCTGCCCTGGCCTCGGGTGCAAAATTGATCTCGCGCGCCTGCACCAGAAACCGCGCCATCTCCACGTGCGCACCGACCCATTCCGCGTAGTGCAGCACCACGGCGCGCACACCTTCCTCCGCCGAGCTGCAATCCTCCAGTCTGCGGATCAGGCCCCTGTTCAGATCACTGATGCCATCAATGAACAGTGCACTGGCGATCCCTTCCTTGCTGCGAAAGTGGTGATAGAGACTGCCGATGGAGCACCCGGACGCCTCGCGGATCTGTTCGATGGTGGCGGCCTGGACGCCGGTGGCATTGAAGCAGCCCAGTGCGGCCTCGAGGATGAGCTGACGACGGCTGGCGGAGGTGGCACGCCTGGTAACCGGAGTGGACATGGACTCGCCCTGCATTAGAATATTATTCTAATATAGCAAAAGCGCGTTGCGCATTGGGAATCATCATCGCACCGGCGGCTCGCCTCCTCCTGGCCGCAGGTGCTTCCTGCACAGCTGCCAGCGAGGTATGGCATGGACATCGAGCTTTCCGCCGACGACCTGAAGTTCCGGGAAGAGGTACGCCGCTTCCTCGAGGAACACGCGTACAAGGACGGCGACTACGCCGAATGGCGTCTGAACTGGTTCAAGGCTGCCCGGGAACAGGGTGGCTGGGACGTCCCCAAGTGGCCAGTGGAGTTCGGCGGCCCGGGCTGGACCCCGACCCAGCACTACATCTGGGAGCAGGAAACGGCACGGGCCGTGCTGCCCTGGGACCTGCCCTTCGGCGTCGGCATGGTGGCGCCCATCATCATGACCTACGGAAACAAGGAACAGCAGGAACGCTTCCTGCCCGACATTCGCGCCCGTACCGTCAACTGGTGCCAGGGCTATTCGGAGCCGGGTGCCGGCTCGGATCTGGCAGCACTGAAGACCCGAGCCGACCTGAGCGAAGACGGCAGTCACTATGTGGTGAACGGGTCCAAGATCTGGACCACCATGGCGCACATCGCCGACTGGATCTTCTGTCTCACCCGCACGGACTCCAGCGGCCGCAAGCAGGAAGGCATCACCTTTCTGCTGTTCCCGATGAAGCAGGAAGGGATCGAGGTCAAGCCGATCATCACCCTGGGCGGCAGTCATACCGTCAACACGGTGCACTTCACCGACGTGAAGGTGCCAGTGGAAAACCGGATCGGCGAAGAGGGCAAGGGCTGGACCTATGCCAAGGGGCTGCTGGCCCACGAGCGCACTGGCCTGGCCGGCGTGTCCCGCTCCATCGTGGCGCTGGAAAAGCTGCGCCACCAGGCAGGCAAGGTGCAGCGCGGTCACGGCTCGCTGCTGGACGAGCCCGGTTTCCGTGGTCGCCTGGCAAGGCTGGAAGCCGACCTGCAGGCGCTGGAATTCACCGAACTGCGCTCACTGGCACGAGCCGCTGCGGGTCAGCAGCCGGGCCCCGAATCCTCGATCATGAAGCTGAAGGGTACCGAGATCCAGCAGCGCATTGCAGCGCTGACCATGGAGGCAGCAGGTCCCCACATGGCGCCCTGGGGTGACGTGCTGGCCGGACCGTCGTTCGCTCGCGGCGGCACCCAGAGCTACCTGGGAAGCCGGGCCTTCACCATCTATGGCGGAGCCAGCGAAGTGCAGAAGGACATCATCGCCAAGAACGTTCTGGGCATCCGCGCCCAGGGCAAGCGTTCGTGAATCGGAGGCGCGCACATGAACTTTGATCTGACGGAAGAACAGCAACTGCTGCAGGACTCGGTATCGCGCTTTGTCGCCGACAACTACGGTATCGAGCAGCGACGCGCCCTGGCCGAATCCGAGCGGGGCTATTCGGAACAACACTGGCAGACCTTTGCGGAACTGGGCTGGCTGGCGCTGCCGTTCGACGAAGAGGACGGCGGCATCGGTGGCAGCGCCATCGACACCATGATCGTCATGGAACAGCTCGGCAAGGGCCTGGTACTGGAGCCCTTCCTGCACACTGTGGTCATCGGCGGCGGGCTGCTCAAGCGCACGCTGCAGGGCGCTCAGCGCGAAGCCCTGCTGGGACAGCTGATCGAGGGCAAGCTGCAGCTTGCGCTGGCCCACACCGAGCTGCAGTCTCGCTGGGACCTGCACGACATTCGCACCAGCGCCCACGGCAACGATGGCGAATGGCACCTGTCCGGCACCAAGACGGTGGTCTACAACGCCCCCAATGCCGACTACCTGCTGGTCACCGCTCGCACTTCCGGCTCTCAACGTGACAAGACCGGCATCAGTCTGTTCCTGGTACCGACCGACGCCGCGGGACTGGACATCCAGGGTTACCCGACGGTGGACGGACTGCGGGCAGCCGAGGTGCGCATGGACAACGTGCCTGCTCAGCTGCTGGGCGAACAGGACAAGGCCTGGCCGCTGCTGGAGACCATCGAGCACGAGGCCGTGCTGGCGTTGTCGGCAGAGTCACTGGGTGGCATGGAAGTCATGCAGCAGGACACGGTGCAGTACACCCAGGAGCGGGTTCAGTTCGACCACCCGCTGTCGGACTTCCAGACCGTTCAGCATCGGCTGGTAGAGATGTTCATGGAGTACGAGCAGTGCCGGTCCATGCTCTATCGGGCCACGCTCGAATTCGCCCAGAACGGCAACGAGGCTGCCCGTACCATTGCCGGCTGCAAGTACCTGCTGGGCACGGCGGCAAGGTTCATTGGCGAGAACGCGGTCCAGCTGCACGGCGGCATGGGGGTCACGGAGGAATTGCGGCTGGGTCATTACTTCAAGCGGCAGCTGGTGATCGACTCTCAGTTCGGCAATGCCGATTTCCATCTGGAGCGTTTTGCCGCCTGAGCCAGGCCACGGAATCGCAGCGCTGCTTCTGCTTGCGGGAGCAGTTCTGCTGAATCGGTCGATTGCTGAAGACGCCTGACGCGCGCAGGCTGTTCAGCAGGAAAAAAAGCCGCGCCACGCGATCGCGTGGCGCGGAAGTACTGGGAAGTACAAATCAGAAGCGCATTCCCACAGTCGCGCCGTACAGACGCGGCTCCACCAGGAATGCGTTCGTGAACAGCCCGGATGATCCATCCGTGCTGTAGGTCCCCGAGAGCGCATCCTTGTCGCGCAGATTGCGCACGAAGCCCCTCAGGTACCACCGGTCGTCCATGCTCGACAGGGTCACCTGGGCGTTGATCAGACCATAGGAATCGACCCGATCCTGTGCCCGGTTGAATGTCGTGGCATAGAAGCTGTCCTGCCAGTAGTAATCCACACGCCCCGTCAGGGACATGCCGTTATCGAAGTAGTGGGTGTACTGGGCGCCCAGACTGACCGTCCATTCAGGCGAATTGAGCAGTTCGTTGCCTTCCAGGTTGGTGGTCACGCCACCTTCCAGCCACTCGTATCCATAGGCACCGACAATGCCTTCCATGGCCGCACAGCTGGTCAGCGCGGAATCGGTCACGCCGGGCGTTTCCGGGAACATGTTGCCGCCGGCGTCGCCCGTGGCGAAATACGGAATGCCCGCTGCGGCCAGATCATCCATCAACTGCTGGTTCTCGCTGACGGGTCCCTGGCCGGCAAAGCCCACCACGCAATTGGAGGCATCCTCCAGATCCTTCAGCAGGGTCACGTCATCCCGGCCCTGGGTTGGATCGCGCGGATCCACCGTTTCCGTATCGCCAAGCTCTGTGTTGAGGTAGGACACGGTAGCGTTGAACAGCCAGTTCTCGTCCGGGGCGAGCACGAACTCCGCTTCCGCGCCCCAGATGTCGGCATCGGTGTTCTCGTTCAACGAGGTCCGGTTGACGATGGTGCCGATCTGGAGGCCGTCGTAGTCGTAATAGAACAGGTTGAAGTTGGCCTGCAGCCGGTTGTCGAACAACGCGTTCTTGGTGCCGATTTCCCAGGCATTGATCTTCTCCGGATCGAAGCTGGCCGCGGTGTCCGGGAACAGATTGGGATCGATAGGCGGATTCAGACCACCCCCCTTGTAGCCACGCCCGTACGAGACGTAGAACAGCGTGCTGTCAGTGGCCTCCAGGTCAGGCATCCAGTCCAGCACGATGCGGCCTGTCCATTCACGGAAGGTCACGGATTCCTCGCGGAACTCCTGCCCCGGTTGGGCCGGATCACCCGTGAAGTCGCCGGTCGCGGCCGCAGCCTGAGTGAGATCGATGAGGCTTTCCACCGGCGTCATCGAGCCGTCACTGCCCAGATAGGTCATGGAGCCGTCGGTCACATCGGTCACTACCGGCACGTTCAGGAACAACTGCCTGTCCTGCAGCGACTTGTTGTCCACCGTGCGACGCAGACCGACCGTCAGCTGCAGCTCGGGCGTGATGTCGTAATAGACCTCGCCGAATACTGCCCAGGACTCCAGCTCGTAGCTTGCCGTGTCACTGTTGAAAGAGCTTGGCGCCAGAGTCGCGAACTGGGTCTGCGGATCGATCAAGCCGGCATCCGTCAGGTCCTGGGTCGCCAGCACCACAGCCGGCCAGTCCAGCGTCACCGCGTTGGTGAAATAGTTGGCGCGTCGGTCAAAATCGAGGTAATAGCCGGACAGCATGAAGTTGAGCGGACCTTCATGATGGCTGTTGAACCGCCATTCCATGCTGTACTGCTCGGATTCTTCCAGTGACAGGTCGCTGGACCCACCCCGCGAACTCAGATCGAACTCGCCGGCCATGGCACCCAGCGAACGCGGGGCATCATTGATCACCGAACGCCACAGCGGCCCGCCGTCCTGAGTACCGAAGAAACTGCAGGAAGCCGGGTTGTAGGCGCACCAGCCGTCCGGCACCGTGACCGAATCCAGCTCGCCGGCGTTGCCGGTATAGTCCTGGACCGAGCGCACCGTCGTGTCCTGATACGATGCAATGAACGTGGTCGAAAGCCACTCATTGAGGTCGTGGTTGACTTCCAGCATCACGAAGTTTTCGTCGGACGAGTAATCCGGAGCGATATCCGCCCGTACCTGACGCAGGTTGTCCGGGTTCTGATCGGAATCGGGCACGGGATCGGTGAACACATCACTGAGCCCGAATGGACCGAGCACCAGATTCGACGACAGCAAGGTCCCGGAGGTGGCAAACGGGTTGGTCGGATCCGTACCCAGCTCGTCGCTCAATACGCAGCCCAGGATAGGGCTGGGGTCCTGGGTACAGAGCTGTTTCTGACTGCGACTACGGTCGCTGTCCTCTTCGAACACATGGCCGATCAGATCGATGGTAGTGCGGTCCGTAGGCTGCCAGGTCACTGACCCGCGCAGCGACCACTGATCTCGACCATCGATATTGCTGCCATCCACCACGTTTTCGGTATAACCGTCCCGGTCCACCCAGACGCCGGCAAAGCGCATGGCCAGCTGGTCGTTGACCGGGATGTTGATCATCCCCTTGGCGCGGCGATGCTGGTAGTTACCCAGCTGGAACTCGGCATCGCCCTGCCATTCACCGATCACGGGGCGGGCCGTCTTCAGGTTGACCGCGCCACCGGTGGCGTTGCGACCGAACAGGGTCCCCTGGGGACCGCGCAGGACTTCCAGCTGCTCCAGATCGTAATACTCGGTCTCGAAGATACGCGGTGCGTTCAGATACACATCATTGACGTGCATGCCGACACCGGAATCGCCACTCGCCGCGGTAAGCAGGGTCCCGATCCCACGAATCTGGAAGTTGCTGCCGGAGAAGTTGGTCTTGCTGTTGGAGACGTTGGGCACGTTGAACTGCAGATCCGCGAAGGAATCGATCTGCTGCGCGTCCATGGCTTCCGCATCGAACGCCGAAACCGAGATGGGCACATCCTGCAGGCTTTCGGCCCGTTTCTGCGCCGTGACCACGATTTCGTCCAGTTGCGCCACTGCCTGTCCGCCCAGGCTTGCTGCCGTGATGGCCAGTACGATCTTCCTGAGTTTCATACACCTCCCCTGAACTACGACCGGCCTCCATGGCCGGCCACTACGTAGGAACCTGCATCTGTGCTGGTGTGCTGGAACTGGAAGCCCGTCGGACCCCGGGCCGATCTGTCGGGTCGGTGCCTGGCAGGCTCGACGTCCCACCCGACTCGTCACGATTGCTCAGGTCCTGCGGAATTCCGCACCGGACGGGATCTCTCTGCGCAGCATGCCAAGGGTACTGCCCCCCCGGCGTGGACAGCGTCTGGATCCGTACCGCCCGCCTTAATTAAAACTCGTTATGCTTTAAATGCTGCCCTTACGGTACAGATCCGTAAAACGGATTACAAGCAGGTGTCCGGACTGTCGGCAGGACGTTACGATCGACGGTTACCGGACACCGGGCATCCGCGCACGACAAGGCACGGGGCAGGAAATGAGGCGTCAGGAATTCGCGGTGCGGGACGTCACAGGCGGACGTCGGCCATGAGAGCATCTGGAGGGAAATTGAATGGAAAGCCCTGACAGGTGCCCGGCATGTCGGGCACCTGTCAGGGTCGAGGCTGCTCGAAGTGGATGACTGCCGCAGCGCGAGCAGTCATCCTTTCCGGGATACGGACCAGCGATTGCCTCAGAAACGCATGCCGAACGTTGCACCGTACAGGCGCGGTTCGACCAGGAAGGCGTTGGTGAACAGGCCCGACGAGCCGTCAGCGCTGTAGGTGCCGGCAATGGCATCCTTGTCACGCAGATTGCGCACGAAGCCGCGGACGTACCAGTTGTCGTTGGGACCAGCCAGGGTCACCTGCGCGTTCATCAGACCATAGGAGCTGACGCGATCCTGCTGGCGATTGAACGTGGTGCTGTAGAAACTGTCCTGCCAGTAGTAATCAAGGCGCCCGGTAAGTGACAGCCCACTATCGAAATAGTGGGTGTACTGGCCACCCACGTTGAACGTCCACTTGGGCGCGTTCAGCAGCTGATTACCGTTCAGGTTGGTCGGCACGCCGCTTTCCAGGAAGCCGTAGCCGAATGCGGGAGCAATCGCCTCGATCGCCGCACAGCTGGTCACCGCGGAATCGCTCACGCCAGGTGTTGCCGGCAACACATTGTTACCGGCAGCACCAGTCGCGATGTACGGTACACCAGCGCCCTGAACCGTCGACACGAATGCGGCATTGTCGCTTGGACGCCCTGCGGCCACGTCATACTCGATGGCACAGTTCGCCGCGGTGGCGAAGTCCTTGAACAGTGCCACGTCATCACGGCCCTGCACCGGATCGCGCGGATCCACGGTCTCGGTGTCACTGAGCTCCGTGTTCAGGTACGACACCGAGGCATTGAACAGCCAGTTCTGGTCCGGCGCGAAGACGAACTCGGCTTCAGCACCCCAGATGTCTGCATCGGTGTTCTCGTTGAGCGAGGTCCGGTTGATGATCTTGCCGATCTGCAGATCGCCGTAGTCGTAGTAGAACAGGTTGAAATTCGCTTGCAGCCGGTTGTCGAACAGGGTGTTCTTGGTACCGATCTCCCAGGCGTCGATCTGTTCGGAATCGAACGTACCCGGCGTATTGGGGAACAGGTTGGCGTCCACTGGCGGATTGAGCCCGCCGCCCTTGTAGCCACGGCCATAGGACATGTACAGCAACGTGCTGTCGGTGAACGCAAGCTCCGGCATCCAGTCCAGCACCACCCGCCCGGTCCATTCCCGGAAGGTGATGGAGTCGTCGCGGAACACCGAACCCGGCTGGTTCGGATCGCCACTGAAATCGCCGGTGGCCGCGCCGGCTTCCATCAGTTCAAGCAGGTTGCCGACCGGAGTCAGGGAGCCGTCCGAACCGATGAAGGTCTGGGAGCCATCGGTGATGTCCGTGATCACGGGTAGATTCAGGAACAGCTGCCGATCCCGCAGCGACTTCTTGTCGGTGGTGCGCCGGAGCCCCAGGGTCAGTTTCATCGTCGGACTGATATCCCAGTAGGCCTCACCGAACACTGCCCAGGATTCCAGCTGGAAGGAAGGCGTGTCGCTGTTGAAGAAGCCCGGCGCCAGCGTCACGAACTGGGTCGCCGGATCGTACATGCCGGCATGGGTCAGATTGCCCAGAACCGTCGCCGGCCATTCCAGTGAAGGCGAGTTGACGAAATAGTTGGCACGCCGATCGAAGTCCAGATAGTAGGCCGAGGCCATGAAGTTCCAGTCGCCCTCCAGGTGAGTCCGGAAGCGCCACTCCAGGCTGTACTGTTCGGCCTCTTCCAGCGACAGGTCATCGGTACCGCCTCGGTTGACCAGCATGAATTCATCGCCGCCAGCAATCGAACCCAGCGACCGGACCGGATCGCGCACAGTGGATTTCCACAGCGGGCCACCATCCTGGGTGCCGAACCAGGCGCAGGAAGCCGGACTGAACGCGCACCAGCCGTCCGGAATGACCACGTCGCCGAAATCGCCGGCCGTGCCGGTGTAGTCCTGCACCGAGGACACGCTGGTTTCCTGCCAGGAAGCAATGAAGGTGGTCGACAGCCAGTCATTGATGTCGTGGTTGACCTCCAGCATGAGGAAGGTCTCATCCGCGTCGTACCTCGGGTTCAGCTCCGAGCGAATCTCGCGCAGGTTATCCGGGTTGTTGTTCGGCACCGGGTCGGTGATGTCGAACAGCCCGAAGCCACCCAGAATCAGGTTGGAGGACAGCAGTGTGCCCGAGCTGGCAAAGGGGTTGGAGGAATCGGTGCCCCTGCCCGTGGGCAGGCAGCCCAGGATCGGGCTGGGGTCCTGTACGCACAGCAGTTTCTGGCTGCGGCTGCGATCACTGTCTTCCTTGAAGTAGTGACCGATCAGGTCGATGGTGGTGCTGTCCGCGGGTTCCCAGCGCAGGGAGCCCCGCAGCGACCACTGGTCACGGCCGTCGATCTTCGACCCGTCGATGACGTTGGTGGTATAGCCATCACGATCCACCACCACGCCCGCAAAACGCAACGCCAGCTGATCGTTGACCGGCACATTGATCATGCCCCTGGCACGTCGATTCTGGTAGTTGCCCAGAGACACCTCGCCATCGGCCTGCCACTCACCGATCACCGGTCGCGCCGTCTTCAGATTGACTGCACCGCCGGTGGCATTGCGGCCGAACAGGGTCCCCTGGGGGCCGCGCAATACTTCCAGCTGCTCCAGATCGTAGTACTCGGTCTCGAACACCCGCGGCGAGTTCAGGTAGACGTCGTTGATGTGCATGGCCACACCGGAGTCGCCACTGGCTGCGGTGAGCAGGGTGCCGATGCCCCGGATCTGGAAATTGCTGCCCGAGAAATTGGTCTTGGAATAGGACACGTTCGGAACGGTGAACTGCAGGTCGGCAAAGCCGTCGATCTGCTGCCTTTCGAGCGCATCGGCGTCGAACGCGGATACCGAAATCGGCACATCCTGCAGGCTTTCAGCACGCTTCTGCGCCGTTACAACGATTTCATCAAGCTGTGCAGCAGCCTGCCCGGCCATTGCGATGGCGGAGATCGCCACCGCGAGTTTGCGTACTCGCATAAAACCTCCCCTGGACTACGACCCCGGGCTGCGCACCTGGAGCCACTTCACTCAGTGGTTGAAAGAGATGACGACATGGAACGGGTGGACACATACCCCTGCGTCACCACAGGCTCCGGCCTGCAGTCCACGCGGACACCATGTCGCCCGCGAGGGTAAGCGGTAGTGATGGGACTCCCCGTACCAGGCGCCCGGGCTGCATTTCTGTAATTCATTGTGCCCGGACGCCGTTGAATGAAATTAATACAGCCTCGAACAAGGCGCAAGCCTTCCATCTGGAACGGATTTCAGATTGCAGGCAGACTCGGCGCAGATACGAGACCTGTCCGGGGAGGCATACAGATGGCAGAAGCACAGGCGTCCACACCGGGATTTCTGGAGGCGTTCTTTACGCCTGAGTTCGTCCAGGATCCCTACCCTTCCTACGCCAGACTGCACGAGGGCACCACGTTCTTCCGGGTCCCGGACAGTGATCTGCTGATCGCTGCGAGCTACGAGGACTGTCAGGCTCTGCTGCGCGACCGCCGGCTGGGGCATGGCTATCGCGACCGCATGATCGAACAGTTCGGTCCGCGGGTATTCCAGGACAACGCCGCCTATCGTGGCCTGGGGAATTCCATCCTGCTGATGGATCCGCCCGATCACCGGCGCATCCGCGGCCTGGTAGCCAGAGCGTTCGATGCACGACGCACCGAAGCAATGCGCCCCAGGATCCGAGAGATAGCGCACCGTCTGATCGATGACTTCGAGCAGGAAGGCCAGGGTGATCTGGTAAGCCTTTTCAACTACCCGCTGCCCGTGATCGTCATCTGCGAGATGCTGGGTATCCCCGAGTCGGACCAGCACCGCTTCATCCACGGCCAGCGCGTGGCCGGCCGCATCATCGACCCGACACCACTGGCCCCGGAAGAGCTGGCCGAGGCCAATGCCCGCTCGGAGGAGAATCATGCCTACTTCTCTGCCCTGCTCGATCAGCGTCGACAGGAACCGCAGGATGATCTGCTGACCGCGCTGGTCCATGCAGAAACGGAGGACGGCAAGCTCAGCTATGATGAAATGATCGCCAACGTGTCGCTGCTGTTCGGTGCCGGCCACGAAACCACCGTCAACCTGATCGGCAACGGTCTGCTGGCGCTGTGGCGGCATCCGGATCAGCTGACGCTGTTGCGAGAAGCACCCGAGCTCATGCCGCAGGCGGTGGAGGAAATGCTGCGTTTCGATTCCTCGGTGCAGCTGAGCGCGCGTCATGCGCTGGAGCCACTGGAGTTCCAGGGCCAGCGGATCGAAGCCGGCGAACAGATCCTGACGCTGCTGGCAGCAGCCAATCGCGACCCTCGGGTGTTCAGTGACCCGGATCAGTTCGATATTCGTCGACAGGGACCGAAACCGCTCTCTTTCGGCGGCGGCATCCACTTCTGCCTGGGCGCGCAGCTGGCCCGCATCGAGACCGACGAGGCCCTTAGAGCGCTGTTCCAGCGGCTGCCGCGCCTGCAGCTGACGGCGGTAGACTCACCCAGCCGCAAGCCCACCATCACGCTGCGCGGACTGGAAACGCTGCCAGCCCGCTGGGACTGAAGATCGCATTACGCCCTGGCCTGGGACGTAACGAAAAACGCCCGCCCGGACCCATGGTCCGGACGGGCGTCGTCACCCCCGAGGTGATACCCGCAGGGCGCCGACCACCATCGCAGGTGGCCGGCAACGGAACTGCCGTCAGCGGGGCTGCCGTCAGCGGGGCTGCCGTCAGCTGGCCGCCTTGCGCTCGCGCGTTTCCTTGATTACTTCCTCGGCCACGTTGGACGGACAGGGCGCGTAGTGGGAGAACTCCATGGAGAACTGACCACGGCCTGAAGTCATGGTGCGCAGATCGCCGATGTATCCGAACATTTCGGACAGCGGGCACTCGGCCTTCACGCGGATGCCCGTCGGGCCGGGCTCCTGGGACTTGATCATGCCACGACGACGGTTGAGGTCACCGATCACGTCACCCACATGATCTTCGGGCGTGAACACGTCAACCTTCATGACCGGCTCAAGCAGCTGCGGGCCCGCCTTGGGCACCGTCTGCCGATAGGCAGCCTTGGCCGCGATCTCGTAGGCAATGGCGGAGGAGTCGACTGCGTGGAAGCCACCATCCTTCAACGTGACCTTCACGTCCAGCAGCGGGAATCCGGCCAGCACACCTTCCGTCATGCTGACGCGGAAGCCCTTTTCGACAGCAGGCCAGAACTCGCGCGGAACGTTGCCGCCCGTGACCGTGGACTCGAACTGGAAACCCGAGTTCTGCTCACCCGGCTCGACAGTGTAGTCGATCTTGGCGAACTGACCCGAGCCACCGGTCTGCTTCTTGTGGGTGTAGGAGTCTTCCACCCGCTGGGTAATGGTCTCGCGATAGGCCACCTGGGGCTTGCCCACTTCCACTTCCACGCCATGAGTACGACGCAGAATGTCCACCTTGATGTCCAGGTGCAGTTCGCCCATGCCCTTCATGATGGTTTCGCCGGATTCCTCATCCGTCTCGACCCGGAACGAGGGATCCTCGGCCACCATCTTGCTCAGCGCCACGCCCAGCTTGTCCATGCCCGCCTTGTCCTTGGGGGCAATGGCAATGGAGATGACCGGATCAGGGAACACCATCGGTTCCAGGGTGGCCGGCTTGTTCGGGTCACAGAGGGTATGGCCGGTCTGGGTCAGCTTCATGCCCAGCAGCGCAACGATATCGCCCGCCTGGGCCGATTCGCGCTCTTCCCTGGAGTTGGCATGCATCTCGACGATACGGCCGATGCGTTCGGTCTTGCCAACGGCGGTATTCAGTACCGAATCACCCTTCTTCAGCCTGCCCGAATAGATGCGGGTGAAGGTCAGCGCCCCATAGCGGTCATCCATGATCTTGAACGCCAGCGCCCGCAGCGGTCCATCGGCATCAACCGTGGCGACTTCGCCGGTCTCGTTGCCTTCCAGATCCACTTCCGGCTGCGGCACGACTTCAGTCGGGCTCGGCAGATAGTCGATGACTGCATCCAGCACTTGCTGCATGCCCTTGTTCTTGAATGCGGAACCGCAGAAGGTCGGGAAGAAGTCCAGCGCAATGGTGCCCTTGCGGATGCAGCGGCGAATGTCATCCACCGAAGGCTCTTCGCCTTCCAGATACGCTTCCATCAGGTCGTCGTCCTGCTCGAGCGCGGTCTCGATGAGCTCTTCGCGGTACCTGGCGACGATTTCCTGCATGTCTTCCGGCACGTCGGTGATTTCGTACTTCTCGGGATCACCGCTCTCGTCCCAGATCCAGGCCTTCTCGGTCAGCAGGTCCACCACACCCTTGAAGTCATCCTCGATGCCGATCGGCAGCACCATCACCAGAGCCCGCGCACCCAGTACCCGGCGTACCTGTTCGACGACACGATAGAAGTCCGCACCCATGCGATCGAGCTTGTTGACGAAGATGAGGCGCGCAACTTCGGATTCGTTGGCATAACGCCAGTTGGTCTCGGACTGGGGCTCGACGCCACCAGACCCGCAGAACACCCCGATACCTCCATCCAGGACCTTCAGCGAGCGGTAGACCTCGATGGTGAAATCCACGTGTCCCGGCGTATCGATGACATTGAAGCGATGCCCCTTCCAGAAGCAGCTGGTCGCGGCAGACTGGATGGTGATCCCGCGCTCCTGCTCCTGCTCCATGAAGTCTGTGGTCGCAGCACCATCATGGACCTCGCCAAGCTTGTGGATCTTGCCCGTGAGCTTGAGGATGCGCTCGGTGGTGGTGGTCTTGCCCGCATCCACGTGAGCGAAGATGCCGATGTTTCGATACAACGAGAGGTCTGCCATGGTCTGATCTCTGAATCTGAGCAGTTGAATTCATTCCGCCGGAGATGTGCCGGCACCCGCGGCAACCGGCTGCCGCAACCCTTCTGCGAGCCGGACCGGCGGCTACAGTTCAGTGCCACACCTTTCCGGTCGATCCTGCGCGTGCGTTGCCCCTGCGCGTTGATGCCGGCAGCAAGGCTCGCCCTGTAGCGGCGCACCAACGGCATTGCGGCTCCACGTATCGCTGGAACCCTGCCGGGAAGCCTGCCGGGAAGCCTGCATGCGGAATCCGCACCGACCCTTCCTCGGGAGACGCCATCGGGCAATGCGCCGCGATCTCGACCAGATTCGGCTAACACACTGAATTATCGGGAAATTCCAGAAAGACTGGCCGAAAGCGCGGCATATGGTACCACGTCCCCGGACGCAACTCACGAGGCATTCAGCATGGATGGCGCCGATAATCAGGACTCGCAACCGCCTGGAGTCCGGAGCGTCCCAGGCCCAGTCGCCGCGCACCGAGCCAGCCGGGCCTGACCCTGGCCTCGGGCGCCAACTCGAACAGGTCGCCATTGTAACCTTCCAGCACGCCGGGGACACCCCATTGACGCGCCAGCTCGGCCTGGGCAGCCAGATGGGCGGGGGTACCGTGGACAGGAATCACCATGTCCGGTTGCACCCAGTCGTAAAGTTGCCACAGCTCGTCGCGACACGGGTGACCCGAGGCATGAATCAGCGCGTCGGTCGCATCCAGGCAATCGATGCCGGCAGCAACCAGCGCGCGCCGAATCGTCTCGACCGCAGCTTCATTGCCCGGAATCACGCGCGAGCTGAACACCACCCGGTCACCGGGTTCCAGTTCCAGCAGCGGGTGGTTGCCCCGTGACAGGCGATCCAGCGCAGCCCCGGCATCACCCTGACTGCCAGTCACCACCAGCAGGACCTCATCGCGCGGCAGGTAGCCCAGATCGAACGGATCCAGCAACGGCCGCGGTGGCTGCCAGACACCGGTTGCCAGGGCGGCAGCCACCATGTTCTGAAGTGAACGCCCCAGCACGCCCATGCGGCGGCCGGTAGCGAGTGCCACCCGGGCCAGGGTCTCCAGCCGGGCAATGTTGCTGCCGAAGGTGGTCACGACCACCCGTCCAGAGGTGCTGCCTGTCACCTGCTCCAGGCCGGCTCGCAACGCACCCTCGGAGACCGACCAGCCCGATTCCATGGCATTGGTCGAA
>LFIK01001447.1_pt1 | contig 18864 bp, 18 predicted proteins | sample 643401 | NCBI WGS metagenome assembly LFIK01 (sample SAMN03777447, study PRJNA286221) | soda lake metagenome | biome: soda lake; feature: Kulunda steppe; material: water; isolation source: sample T5-Br brine of Lake Tanatar-5 | place: Russia: Kulunda steppe | collected 2010-07
ACTTTCTTCTGAGAGAGCACACAAACAAGTCTTGACAGTGGAAAAGAACATGCACCTCATTTTGAACAGCAGCACAGGAACACTTGTCACAGTGGCCATTTCCACCGCGCCAGATGGAGGATTCCACAGCGAGAGTATGAGCTCGCAAGCGAAACCTGCTCACATTCCTCATAACATGCTTAGGGAGATCAAGGTGCAGATAGTGAGGAGGCATCAGGGGTTGTTGTGGACACCAAAGCTTGGCTGCCAGCCTTAAACAGTGTTTGGAAGGCCGTGTGAAGGATGCTTAGACGTTCAGGTGTCACCATGCCCAGGCATTTACCATCTGTGCTGTAGATACAAGCCAGTCTTGATGAGTGAATTTCTAGAAGAATAAGGGGTGGAGGATGTGTGTGATGGGTGGGCTGCCAGCAGTGCTCAATGGTGGCACTGGGCTCGTACTTGACAAGGTCAACATTGCAGATCCAGAACTTACAACTTGTGGGGTAGATATAAAAGGTGACTTTATTTCGCAGTTCTGTGAGGGGTCAGGCTCATCCTTTTGTCCCTCAACGTCCCTCAACTGTAAACGCTCCAAGAGGGTTGGTAACGTGTCTTTTAACACCTCCGGTTCCCAAGTGGGTTCCCAGGTGACCTGTGCAAGTTCTTTTAAGGTGTCTCTTTTGTGTTTGTTCATCATTAAGGTGAGCTTAGCCAGGGCAACCCCAGTTGTCATTCTTGTCGACTTCCTCTCTCGGCCTCACGGTGTGGCAGCCAGTCTTCTTGAGGCATACCCAGGAGGAAGATTAAGGTGCAGACCTCACAGATGTTTTGCATGTCATTGAAGGGGGGGTACATTTGTTCAGGCCGAAGGCCAAAGTTATAGTAGCAAATTTCACAGCATCCGCACTGGATGGCAGAGCAAGCTATAGGATTAATCTTCTTGGGTGTGAAGCCAGCCTTTTTGAAGATAGGAAGTGCCCAGTTTTCAATGATCATGGGCGCAGAATAGGCATGGTATTGCTTTTGTTGGTGGGGTTCCGACCAGAATTGTCTCTAGACATGGCTGGGACAACTCTCCAGTCATCTATGGACATTTTTTTCCATGCTGAAGAAGATGGGGCTGACAGCATCTGAGGCAATGAACGAGCGAGCTTTGTTTCTCTTATAATTCCAAAGCGCATGAGCCATGGATGCTGGGTCTAGAAGTTGGGTGTGGGGGCCTAGGCATTCCAGGGTTGTGTTGAGCTGGAGGGGTCTTCTTCTTTTGTGCTTGTACTTGATTGCAGACCGCAGCTCAGGGTTGTGTAGACAACAGGTGCAGAACAAGCCAGTTGTTACAATGTAAGTGTAGGGGGTGTCAGGAAGCTGGCGGGGGGCCATATCATCTGGACAAGTGTTGCATCTTGAAGTACATTGAGAGCGTGTTCAATTGCTGGGAGATTTATCATGCTGTTGTGTATTTTCAGGCGTACCGGAGCTTGTTGGGTGCCAGCATGAGCCAGTTGAGTTATGGATGAAACAGCTTGGCCCAACCTACCCCACAGGGGTAGCTGCTGTACCAGGTGTGAGCCAAGGGTACTGTTGCACCTAGATGGTTGGCGTTGGGTAGAGGATATTAAGAGACGTTTGAACAAGTCCTGTTGCTGAGGGGTCCGTCTTCTTGATATTAAATTGCTATTTTGCTCTAGAGCTCTGTGTCTAGTTCGGTTGGTTGAGGTGTATGTTGACTATTGTGGGTGATATATCTGCAATGTCTACGGGTTCTGGGTGGATTTCTTGCATGTGGGGCAAGGTTCCAGGTTGGCTTTTTCGTTGTTGTCGGCATCATGCATTGCCATGGTTGATAGCAGATGTAGATGGAGGGATCAAAGTACGAGGATTACGGCGTCCGGTAACTTCATGTCTGTAGTGGGTAGCAGAGCGAGGCTGTGGTGGAGGCACTGCTTGTGTGGTTGGTAAATTTTCTGTCAGAGGTTGGACACTGGTAGCGGATGAGATGAGTGTTACACTAAAGTGGGTGTCAACTAGTCCGCTGATGTTTGTATTGTTATTTCTCAGTATACGGCAGGGTGCTGGCTTAAATGTTTTTGCATGCCAAAAGCTTGTGAATTTTACAGGAGGTGAGTTCTGCTTGGGGTAGGTTAGCAAGGGCGGCCAGTCTGTTGAGTGCTATTTTGCGTATGGTAATGACTATGGAGAATCTTGCACGAAGTTGAGCTGTGGTAATGTGGGTTTTGCTAGCCTAGCCCCTGAGGGGAAGCAAGGCCGAGCCAATTCAGCTTCCATTCTTCCCTGCATTTCCGTAGTCAACATCCCGTAGCAAATCAAGCACATGGAATTTTCACCCAAGGGAAGACAGCAAGCTTCTTTGATTGCCCTGCAAGCTTAACGCTTGAAATTGGATACCTGGACAATTTCTGAAAAGTTGAATATCCGGGGGGTCAATTGGCCCAGTGTGACCTCGGCCTAAGGAAGCTTTCAACTCTTAAGAGCAAACTGCACTCAATCCTATTTGGAGTGATGGGAACTATCTTTGACAGTCACATGGACATGAGTCACTGTGAAGAAAAAAGGAACGAAAACCTACGCGTGATGTGGAATCAAGCCGCCTTATGCGGCATCTACATTACATTATGCATAAAATTACCAACCTGCGCAATTACTTGATTTTAGGCGAAAGTATAATTGGACTTAACTTGGCATGCATAAGATCTATCTGGCTCTTGCAAGTGCATGTTTAAATTGGTATGCAAACGGTTCATGATGCAAGCTTAAGTAACCCTGCCCCCAAACATTCTAATGCCTTTGAGAAGCAATAATTATACCCTTTTGCATCCGATGCAATTCTGGATAGTATGCAGAACAAGGGAAATAAGCTGTGTTTTGCTTTTGTAAAGCACCTCAGGCTGTTGAACAGGCTGTTGAAACCTCCGCGTATGTCCTCTATCCCTACACGTGGACTTCTGCACCTCCACCCCTGACCCTTTGCGTGGAGGGTCCAGCCTACTAGGATCCTTTCCATACAAACAGACACATTTGTTCTCTTTACTTCGTCATGGACATTTTGGAGGCTGGCAATGCCCAGCAAGCCCAGCAGTCAACCCATCTGGCTGATGGACTTATTTCAGTGTAGATTTTAGAGCCATGTAACTCCTCGTAAACTTTCAATCGATTTTTTTTCTTCTAGTTTACTTTCTCAGTAAACTTTAAACTCTGGGTTTGACATGACATGTGAACAAAGCATTTTTTAATTCTGGCCCCCACCACATCTGTTACAATTTGTAACCCTCAAAGTTCACACTGCTTTTCCACTGGGAGAAACGAGAAGAATGCATCAAAATGACTACAGGCTAGGTGGCCAGCTAGCCCAGCAAGCATCCCATCTGGCCGAGCCTGAGGGTTCCTTGGTCTCTGTTTCCTCTCGCAGGTATCCACAATGTGTCTGCTATTTTGGGCCAAGAAAACATAAACTTACTTTCTTCCTTCATGCAATGATGTTTTTATGAGCAGGCTGAATTATAGATGAAACCCTTGTACTCCAAGGTATGTAACCGGGTTAGTAACTTACTAGTTGAACCCTTAACTGGGACTGATAGAATGTATACTCATGACACAGGAGCTTTTCACTTCGACAACATCAGTGCTGAGGATGTGAAATTGTTCCTCTTGAAGCAGATGTCCAAATCACTTTCTTTTTCCTTTCTGAGACTGGATATTTTTTGTCTGGCTGGCAGTGCCTATAGGCATTATAGCTAGCAAGCCCAGCAGTCAACCCTTCTGGCTGAGGGTCTTAACCCATGGTAGCTAACTAAATTATGAGCAGGCTAGCAATTGCACTTCTTGACTGAAGGCCTTCTCCTGTGAACCCCTTGTAAACCCTTGAAAAGCTCAGTGTAAGGGACTAACAGAGAAGGAAGGAAGGAAACTACGTAGGCAGACTTATGTCTGTTTGATAAGCAGAACGTCAACACCTTCGCCGGGCTGCAGCCAATGTTAGCCTCCATACTGTCTTTATAGGAATGGGAATTCAGACGGGACAACCTCAGAGCAGCCGCAAGGGCGTATGGGGCAGGATAAGCCAAGGAGTGGAATCACTAGTTGGGACAATTTGGCAAGCTGCTCAGCATATGCGCACGCGTTGGGCAGGGCCACCAGGCTCCTCTGCCCGTGACCTGGTCATCCCTGTGGACCGAAACAACCCCCCTCCTGAGGTCCATTCCCGCAGATGGCCCAACCTGGGTGGGAACCCGAGCCGGATGTGTTTGAGATGCCTGACGCAGACAAACTGCATGTCTTGATTTGATCACATTACGAGGACGAACATAAGGGCCTCCCCTGGTTTTGATGTCATCTCTGCTCCTAAAAGCATGCTGCCAAGGTGGTTCGTGTGGAAGGCAGCAGGAAGCCCCAGCATGTCAATGTGCTAGCTCCTTACTTGGCTCAGGTATTTGCGCTGAAGATGGAGTCGGCTAGTATCCGTGCTTATTGGAAGGAGGCCAGGCTTAGTCCTTTGTACAAGAAAGCCGGTCCTGGACCCGGGGAACTATCGCATGCTTGCAGTGAGTGGCACGCTGTACTGGCTGTATGCCAATGTGCTAAGAGATTTGGTGACAAGTTAGTAAGATGCTAAGGAGAAGATCCCTGACACACAGTTAGGTTCTACCCACGCCGCAACACTCTGCAGCCCATGTTTATTCTCAGGCACCTTCAGCGTGCTGCGCAGGCTCAACCCCCCAGCAATTCACCCAGACTTCATGCCGCTTTTACTGATTTCAAACAGACTTATGACACTATCCCATGGGAAGCCCTATGGGATTACTTGCACCGCACTCATATGCCTTCCTCTTTGCTCAGCATTATAAAGGATCTTTACGCAGAAGATGCATACATTCTAGTGGATGGTCCTAAGCGCGTTCGTGCCGTGCCCACCAGAGGTATCAAACAGGGCTGTCCTTTGTCCCCTCTGCTTATATTGGTTTCGGTTGCAGGCCCGTTTGGCTTCAGCTAAGCTGCCCTTGTTTGGCAGGTACAGCTATGTAGCCTAACCCCCCCTTTGTCCCCTCTGCTATTTTCAATTTATCTTCATGAAATTGATCTCATTGTGGAGGGTGTAGAAGGAGCAATCACTGGCTCTAGCACCGTACGTGTCACCCATGCTTTATGCAGATGACATGTGCCTTACTGCAAATAGGCCAGACCAACTGCAAACCATGCTCAATCGTTTGGACGAGTATGCCAGGAGGAAAGGGGTAACCATCAATAATGCTAAGTCCGAAGTTGTCCATCTTAACTTACATGGCTTTAACGTCCCCGCTTTCAGTGTGGGGGTTGCTCCGCCAGCCAAATGATTTTTTCAAATACCTAGGCATGGTTTCTATCGGACACATAACATTGCCAAATTTGCTGAGCATATGCTTGGTCCTTTCATGGCTGGTTGTCACAGAATTAGGCAATTTGCGCGAGAGCATCATTTGATTGGCAGGCCACATGCTCTCCTCTGGTTGGCTAAATGCTACGATATCCCCGTCAGTATGTATGTTTGCCAGATCTGGGGAACACGGTTCATGAAGCAGGGCAGTGAGTTCGACAGCCCCCTGCTTGGTATGAAAAGATCCACGCTCAACTGGGCTGTGTTGTGAGAGTGTGGCCAGGAGCCTTTGCAGTATTATTGGCCCCGTGCTGTTGTCAAGTTTTTCACTCTATACTTAGCGGCAATAGTGGCTTGCTCACAAAGATCGTGTAGATATCGCTCTAGGTGCTTCTAGCAGAAAATGCTGGACCTCTCTAGAGGCGTGTGTGGGTCCGAACGTAGAGTTTACGCGCGACAGATACGTATGCCAATTGCATTAAGGCTGCAACTCCCCTTCCACTTCAAGACTTAGTGGTGGATTTGCGTGAGCGCTTGCGTGCGGTACGGAGGGAATTGGATGGTGCAGATCGTAGGACACCCGCTCAAAAACTGGCTACTTATCATGCATGGATGGCCTTGCCTCTCAAACTACTAGTTTTGTAAGCACTGTACAGGACCCTCCCCATTTGCTGCCTAGGTACCTAGAGCTGGAACTGAGAAGGCATGTGCTTCGTAACATTGCTCGTTCTTGCTTGCGTGCCCATACCCTGAGAGTTAAACCGGCTGTTTATAAATCCACAATAGGCTTTGTGACAAATGTGACTTGCATGGTGTCCAGGACAAAAGCATGTCCTTTTTTTTATGCCCTTGCTTGAAAATTTGCTATTTGAGTAGGAGATTCGCAGAACGATTCTCTGATTTTGCTGTTAGGACTTACACTGGAGACAAAGGCGCTTTTTACTTTGACAACATCAGAGCTGAGGATGTGAGATTGTTTCTCTTGGAGCAGACATACAAATCATGTCAAGTTCTTTCTAAGACTCCGGATATTTTTGTCTGGCTGGCAGTGTCCAGCAAGCCCAGCAGTCAACCCATCTGGCTGAAGGTCTGAACCCATAATAACTCACTAAGTTAGTAACTTAACTGAAGAATCTCAGTCTAAATCCTCGGGCTGGTGGGATGATCAGAAACGCACAACCAAATCAACTCTTCCTTCATACCTACAAGAAAAAATGTGCAAAACCATCTTTCGCACGCTCTTTCGGGATTAAGACCCACTGGTCACAGCTTGAATATTGAGCGGCTCCGGCATGCATAGCATAGAGTTCCTTATGAACTAAGAATCTGCACTGAATGCAACTGGCACTGTGCGCAAGATGAAGAGCATGTCCTCTTAGATTGCCCGAGTGCTGACTTGGCAGGCTTGCGGGTCAAGCACCACCATCTCTTGTGCAACCCATCTAGTAGCTCAAACAGGCTAAGAGACTTGATTAGCCAGGCAGACACCTAAGGCCTGGCCTTGTTTGTGCATGAGTGTCTAGAATGCCGTGCCTAGATTTCAGAACACCTAGCTTGTCTTTATTGGTTTTGGTTGCAGGCCCGTTTGGCTTTAGCAAAGCTGCCCTCGTTTAGCAGGTACAGCTATGTAACCTAAAATAACCTAGATCCTCAAAAAGCCACCAAGCTTGCTATGTTTCATGCTCATTCGGTTCAACATACTTAAAAACATGTTAGTACCAGACGTGCCCTTGGGAAAACTTATGCAACAAATCATTATCAAGACCAGGAGTGGGGTACTAAAGTTGGGAAAGAAGGATATCGCAAATTTGAAAGACGCTTAAGACCAGGGCCAACGGACAATAAAAAGCCTTTGAACTGGACAACACACAAGCCTTGGCGCAGCACATGGGCAATGTGACAACACAAGCTAAGACTCATGGGTCATGCATTTCAGGGCCCCTGAAAGACTTCCACCATAAGGTTACAAAAGCAAAAAGGTAGTGTATTGCAGGTACAAACCCTGAAGGCAAGCATATCCATCTCAGCTGCAACCATGCATTTCTTGCTGAAAATGCATGGTTTACACTGATCCACATGCTACACATGAAGATAAACAAGGTAGGCCAGCAGAAGGACTACTTGTGCAACATGACTACTTACGACAGAAAGAAAGCCTGCACGAATCAATAAACTGGCAGCGTGTAGTAAGGAGAGGTCCAAGCTCGCAGCTTCAGCATACTTTTTTCCTATGACAAATGACAAGATTCCTATGACAAGACCGAAAAACCCAATTTTTTGATAAGCATGCTCAAGGCAGACAGCATCATTGAGATTAAATCTCATTTGATCTTGAGACTGAACCAAATTTTTTAAGGTAATGAAGTTGCCAGCTGCTCCATGCCCATCTTTTATGCATGTCAATGGTTGTCATGCATGCTACGTTTGTACATGCCTCGCTTTACGAATTTGCAGGCCTTGAATGGACGTTGAGTCATCTTGCTTCCCTTTGAAAAACCGCCCTTTTCTGCCATGATAACAAGCATCTTGCCCTATGTAGACCATCTTTTTGTGCACATCTGCGCAAGACTGTTCTTTTGCAGTTTTATCATGCAACTGGATCTTGACAAGGCACAGCACAGGTCTAAATGGATGCACACCGCCAAATCCAGTAGAAACTACAATAACAGCACAAATTCTATGTAGGATGCCAAACTGCTGCAGCCTGTGCCGCTGTGCCTTGTAACTTAGCTGTTCAGTCATAGACTGAGCATCGATGGTGGCACGCCAATGCTCCTCAAATTAAACCGGGAACAAGCACAAGAAAAAAAAGCAGGTGCAATTTAGGCATGCAATGCCTTCACATTTAATGGTAAGGTGGTGCATCAGTGAGTCGTGCTCCTCAACTTGCTCCCTTTCTCTTGTCCCTCCATCAGTCGTGGCTGTGCCTGCTGCCTTTCCAGGTACCTCAAGTACAGGCATCGGAGATAGATGTCCAACAGGCATTCCATTGTGAAAGCTGCCAGATTAATCATAACGGACCTGCGCAGTCCATAATCAATGATACCACGCAATTTCATACGGCGGCTCCCCATGCCACACGCAACACAGTGCAAACAGCACGAGCTTCATAGCACTAGCGTGTTGCTAGCGTTTATGAAAAGCATCGGAGCACAATCAATGCGCTTCAATGTTAAGTTGACCAGTGAAATGTGTAAAGCTTCCTTTATCCGCATGCTCTTTAGCTGATGCAGGCACAGAGTCTCGCGCACATGTGTCTCACAACACCCTGGCAACATAGCGCCAACACAGCTGTCACAGCTGTCACACTTTGAAGCCAAAGAAAGAAGCTTGAAGAAATGAAGACCGCCAAAGGGTGCAAGCAGTGATGCAGGGTGCAAGCAGTGATGCAGGGTGCACGCAGTGATGCAGGGTGCAAGCAGTGATGCAGGGTGCAAGCAGTGATGCAGGGCGCAAGCAGTGATGCAGGGTGCACGCAGCGATGCAGGGTGCAAGCAGTGATGCAGGCTAAGGTCACCTGCGAGAAGTTGACCCACCTGAACACAGGGCAACCGGTGTTGATGGTTTTATACAGGAGCGTGAAGACTGCAGTTGTTGCTATACGCTCTAAGAGGAGAAGGCGCATTGTCACCTGCATGGCAACATGAGGCAAGCAGAATTGAGGGAGGAGCGAGGAATTAATGGGTTACATACCCTACAGGTCAGGTGATAGCTTCCTCCAATTCAATGCATGAAAAAGTCCATGATTCACTTGTTTAGTAAGTCTTACTGCAGACAGGCCGTCTGAAGTAAATTGATAATGCAATGTTTTCAAGGGGGCTCCTTAGGAGAGTCTGGCCTGCTCCTTCGTCGCCATAAATGTGATCATTGGTCAAAAGACACCTAGACATTGTTGGGTGGACATGCATGGCATTTGAAGTCTGTGCAAGTGTCCTGCCTGGCAACCTGTGGAGAAAAGAGGAACACATACAGGAGCACGACACTCCTCCCTGTGATTGTTAACGGTTTTGCATTTTCACGCAACATACTCATACACAAGGTCGACAGGCAACACTGCAAAGCCACTGGCTTTTGCTATGATTGATCACAATAGCACAAGAGTAAAACCACAATTTCTGCTCTGTTTTGTCCTTGCAGAGCGCACCAAGCAGTGCCAGCTAATCAAGGTCAGAGTCTCTACCTGACATATGCTCTGACTGTGGTACAAGACAAGCACAAAGATCTCAAGGTTCCAGTTGACCACCTTCCCTGAAAGTGCAAGGAGACCAGCGTGGTGAGTCCAAGAGATAATACCACATATTTGCTAGCCAGGAGCAGCAAACTACAGCGGTACTGCTTGTGATCAACATCTGAGATCACCAGCAATGAGTGAACTGGTGAATGTGTTTGGACACATGTGGCATCGCGAGCATCCAGCAATCAAACAATCTAAATTCTTGAGAATCAAACAAGCGGTTTGCAGTTCTTGCTCGCAGCTAGTTCTTTGCAATGGCTAGAATTTCTGAGTTGCCCTTACTTATATGGTCATCCGGCGGGGTGTACCATCTCAGGCCCATGAGCGTCCAACTCACAAGATGGCAGCACCTCAGCACTTGGGCTCCCCCCTGCCTCGTGAGGAAAGAAGACGGTTGGGACTACTTTGAGAAGGGGAATGGCTAGGCTGCTCTGAGGAGGGTTGGGGCAACTAAGACAACACAAACCGGGATACTTTTCTGGGCTCCCACGTTGAAGCGCAGCACGCTAATGCCCCGAGTGCCCAGAGAGCCTAATTCAAGCAAGGCTGTCGATCAAAACCACAAGGTCGCAAGCAAACACCCTGCCTTGGCATTGCAGCCTTCCCTTGCATCTGCAAAAGATAGCAAATCTATGCACGGCATCCAAGTGCCTGAACCAAGACAGACAGAGGCCAGAAGTACCTTGGGATTCCGAGGAAGGACAAAAAACGGCAGCAGGTGGGCAACTGCGCTTGCTTTCTTTATGCAGTCGTGAGAAAGCAAGGCTCTGACTGCATAAGGAACAGTGGCGAGGGCTGACCAGAAGCGGATGCCGTGGAGGTGCTTGGTGAAGTGCTCGCCCCATTCTTTATAGCTTGCTTCTGTAGGGCACAGCGCATGGCCAGGAGCAGGGTGATGCAGGCAGCTGTCAGCGTCAAGGCTGTAATCAGCAGCAGGGGCAAAGCCCTTGATGCATCCGCGTGTCGCTGCTGCCCAAATGGAAGCTGCCGTTGCTGCTGCTGCTGCTTGTGCTGGCGCTGCTGCCAAGACTTCTGCCCCCGGCTGGAGGCCAGGATGCACCAGGGCTGGGGCAGCTGCGGCAGAAGGTGCAGGCTCAAGCCCTTCGTAAATGGCTGAAGAAGGGATCTGGGTTGCTTCAGGTGTTTCAAAGTCCAGGAGGGTAGCAAGAGGGAGGGAGAATGGGGGTGCGTTCAACACGCTGAACAGCAGACCTGCACAGACATGGCAGCAATGTGCGCGGACTGCGCATCAATCCAAGACAACAGGACAACATCACAACGATCATGCTGAGCACATATTCACCTCATGCACAGGATGCTATCCAGGTGGTCCTTGCATGCTATCCAGGTCGTCCTTGCATGCACAGGATGCTATCCAGGTGGTCCTTGCATGCTATCCAGGTGGTCCTTGCATAAACAGGATGCTCTCCAGGTGGTCCTGGCTGCAGACAGGCAGTTATCCTCCCAGCCAGCTCAAGCGATCAACCCTCACCTGCAACTCCTACCGCTCCGCAGCTGAGGCTGTGCAGCAGCATGTCTCTCCCCACATCAGCCATAAGAGCCAGCTGCTGCTCGTCTGCAAAGGAAGCTACACTGCTGTACACATCTGCGACTCTTGGTTGCTGCTCCAGCTGCTGCTGCTGCTGCTGCTGCTGCTGAGCAGCACTGTAGGACACTTGAAAGCGCAGCCAAAGCATCAGATCCTCAAGGAATGCCGCATCAGAAACCATCCCTTGCAGCTCTGTGAAGACGTCTTGGCAGCAGCTTGGCAGGAGCACAGCTGAGAGGCTACATACCAGTGAGCCTGCTGCCCAAAGTTCAAGCACCAAGCACGCTGGGCGGCTCGCGGCATGTTCTGCCAGGCTCCCAGGCAAGTTTACTTTTACCTGTGGATATAAGCAGTCAATGGACGGGGGTCAAGCAAGGGTGCATGGATGTTAGGCAGGCAATGATGCCAACACACATGATGCCTGGAAGCCAGTCCAAATTGCCAGTGACCGGTGCACCCTCACGATTTGCACACGAGCGCGCCTCTTGTTGGATATGCCATTGCAGACAATGATTGGCGGGAATCCCATACCGTATTGCTCCTATGGTTTTGCGAGTCCTACTAAACGCGAGGTCCTCAAATAGTTTCATCAATTTTCCCAGAGGGGGGCGACTGAGGCCCAAAATGGGTATGGTTTTGGCATGACCCTTGGGTATGGTCTCCATGGCAGGCACCTTACATACTCATCACCAAGTGGTAGCCCTGGTTGTAAGCTGTCCACAGCACATAAGCTTGAGAGGAACCTATCACTGAGACCGTGCCCAATCTTCCGCAGCGTGGACCCTACTTTTTCACAGCCAAATGTTCATCCCAGATCACCCACTGCACCAAATTACATGATTTTGGTGTTTTGGTGTTCTTGTAATAAACGTCATTGCAAAACATTTGGAGTGGAACGACCCAGCAGCTGGTGAGATGTGCACATTAGGTCATTGGAAAAAAACAACCTCAGAAAAATCCAGCAAATGTGTGCCAAAATGGGTCAGAAATTGACCGCCTCCAAACCTGGGTTTCAACATCCAAAATCAATTAGCAACATAATGAGGGGTTGGCATACAGTGCTGTATGGACAAATCTGTAGCGCTGTATAGCGATATAACGCTATATCACAGGCGTTATATACGCCGGATCTCCCCCCACCAGCCCGATTTCCGTCATCGGACTAAAGAGTCAGATGGAATGTGATGTATGCACCCCTCTTGCAAACTTAGGAAGGAAAATATTCATTTGATTGCATTTTATGGCGTCGTAGGCTCCAGTATAGCGCTATATTTGGTGTTCCTGTGCTACCAGTAAGGGCCAGGTGCCTCATGCACACTACCCCCTCTGCACACGTATTTTGGCAGCTACATACCTGGATGGGTTACCCACGCTCATAACTGGCATGAATGCATGTGCCACAGCTTGTTTGGGCCCTGTGCTTTTGCCCATAGCACAGCCGCACCAGCACGTGGAAGCATGCAGAAGTACTACGGGTACCCGGTGCGGGCATGTGTCCTCGTGTGCAGGCATGCCAGTGTAGCTTGTGTGCTGTGGTTGCTATTGTGTTTTAAAGATAAGTGAGGCAACGGGTTGTTCCAGTCAGGGAGAGGAGAAGAGAGCTGCACCAGCAAAGTTGCGCCACTCCTGATGCCATGCCCAAGCTGCGCTTTGCTGCTCCTGGCGCTGCTTGCACCCATTCCTTAGCCTTGAGCTCCAGCTTCTGTATCTGGTCAAGGCTTTGTGCACTGCTTGCCCAGCTTGTTTACCACAGCAGCAGACATGACTAAGGTGTGGCACACTTCAATATCGGAACCGTCTGGGGCAACCGGCTGGCCAGACGAAGGTTTCTTCCCCATATACAACATCAATTTAATCTGATTCATATTATCGATTCAGGCCACCCCATCACACGAGGGGAGCCAGAATAGAGCGAATCAGCAGGGCACCATTTTGGCATGTTATATCCTGAAAATTTTTAGTGCAATATAACGCTATATAGCGCTATACGCTATATAATGCTATGAGCCAACGCTGACCCCTAGACATAATAGAAGTATTAAACACACATTGCCTACTAAGAGAGACAGGTCAGCTGCCCCTGTGCTTCTACTGGTTCTGCTGTGCTGCTCGCTTTTGGAACAGCCAGTTGACAAGCAACAATGCCTTGCTGAGTAAGATCAATGAGCCTGATTTAAGGCTGGCTCACCAAAGAAGAAGTTGGACATTTGAAGTCTTATCTGCTCTCAACGATATACCTGAGGCTGATGTGCACATCTCTGCTATAATGAGCCGTTCCAAAATCAACATGAGTGACTTTGAACTGTTGCTGCGTGAGCAAACCATTGGAGAATGGAGAGACCTGGACCAGATTCGCCCACATGATGCACATGCTTCCAGCAGAGTCATGAGGACATATCACATCCATTTTGGAGTGCCCATAGGGAATCAGACTGGCTGGTGGGACAATCAGAAACGCGCAACCAAACCAACTCTGCCTTTATACCTACGACACAATAACCCAAACCATCTTTCGCGCGCTCTTTCTAGACTCTGACTCTCTGGTCACAACTTAAATGTCGAGCGTCTCTGGCAACAACAGCACAGAGTCCCCTATGAGCTTAGAGTTTGCACTAATAGCAACTGGTACTGTGTGCAAGATGAAGAGCATGTCCTCTTAGATTGCCCAGGTGCTGACTTGGCAAACTTGCGCGTCAAGCACCGCCAACTCTTCCGCTCTTTCCCTAGTAGCTCAAACAGGCTAAGAGACTTTACTAGCCAAGCAGACACCAAAGGCCTGGCCTTGTATGTGCATGAGTGCCTTGAATGCTGTGCTTAGATTCAGAACGCTACCTAGCTTGTCTTTATTGGTTTCGGTTGCAGGCCCGTTTGGCTTCAGCTAAGCCGTCCTCGTTCGGCAGGTACAGCTATATAACCTAACCAAATAGAAGTATACAAGTGGGGTTCTGGGTGTCGAAGGAGCTCTGATGGGCTCGTGGTGAGGGCGCACGTGCTATCTATGCCAAAAACAGACTCTGACAGCCTCGGAAGCTGAGCACCCACCTAGGCCACCAGGGTCGTCTTCTTCACCCCAAATTTTACCAGCAGCCACACACAATTTTTTTCACTCCTGAGCAAAAACCTTTCAATTTTTATAGTGGAACGGTCACACTGGAAAATTTTCACTAATTTTTTCACTCCACCTGCAACTGCTCCCCCCATGACCACTGTTCTCTTCCAGCATTGCTATTGGAAACAACACACTAATAATTTCTAGCTTCCCAAGACTAGCAATAGGATCCAAAGAGCTCTTTGCGAAAAGTCCTCATGGCGCAATTAGGCAGCAACACAACACAGACTGCACTATTCATAAGGAGCCCGCAATGCTGCAGACACCCTCGTTAGAGCGCTCGGCCTGCAAGGTCTTGCATGACGGTCAATTCACCCTGAGCCATCAGGGGAGAGTGTCAGGACAGGATGATAGAAAGTTCACAGAGCATATTTACTGCGATCGGCGCAAATTTGAAAACTTCTTTTCTCCCCCTGTGCATGCTACTATCAGTGCTGGGCGTTTACGGCGTAATTCAGAATTGGCACCGCATTTTACGGCGCATTTATGACGTCAGACGTCAACCACCATAAATTACGGTAAATCGATGAATGACGGTGGGAAATCGTTAATTACGGTGGTGCTCTTGACCGTCAGGGACTCAACCCGGCCCTGAGTATACTCATGCAAGCACGTGTAAGCTCGGAGGGCACGCGCTATTGAGCACCTACTCCCCAATTTTCAAAAAATATATTTACAATCCATCATGCCCGATGGCCCAATGGCAGGGCAAGAGGGCTCGAGCAGCCCTGGGGGGGCAGAGAGTAATCACACCAGCGAGATGAATCCTCCTGTACCACCCAATGCAGGCCGGAGATTGGGCCTGCAGCTTAACACTGGAGACCAAAAACTAGAAAATCTGGGTGCAGGAACAGTATGTGAGAAGGCAGAAGCGCGGGGGTAAGCCAGGGGAGGTGGAGCACTTCTGCAAGCATTGTGATACAGTGCTCTCTGGGACGAATGTGACGCGGCTCAAGACCCATCTGCTGAATGGCAACGCCTGCAACAAGTTCCTTCAGAGTGCAGCAGCAGCAGAGTTGACAAAGGTGGTGAGGGAGGTGAAGGCAGCTCTGCTGGTCTACATGCACAAGGCCAGCAGCAGCAAGCGTTCCTTAACAAGCTCTTACCGCATGTTCCAGGTGAGATTAGACACTTACAAAGTGGAAGTTGTGTAGTCTAGGTAGTTGCAATTGTGCTTCAGGGAGGGTGCTGGCAATGTGCGCTTGCATGCGTGAACTTGCATGTGTGCGTGCATGCGCGCGCGCATGGGCATGCATGTGTGTGTGCGTGTGTGTGTGTGCGTGCTTTCAGGTGCTCTTTCTTTGTTCATGCGCATGCTTTGATCTGCATGTGCAAGGCAGGGAGCACAGGCTGATGGAGGCCAGCGAGAAGCAGAAGGCTGAGTTTGCAGAGTGGCTGGACTCAGTGCGCAGAGCAGCAGAGAATGCAGATGCGGAGGAACCAGCAGCCGAGCCGATGGATGTGGATGCGCAGCAGGGCGTTGAGCAGCAAGGGGATGAGCAGCAGGGGGATGAGCAGGAGGGGGATGAGGGAGAGGGAATTGACAGGGGGGACGAGGAAGAGGAAATTGATGAGGAAAAGGATGTTTGAGAGTGGGAACTAGCAGCTGGATTGAAAAGGAGAAGGCAAAGCAAGACCTTTTTCTGACGGCGCAGCACCGTAAATAACAAAAATCCCGATCGTCAGACGTCAGAGTGAAAATACCATAAAGTACGCTTGTAAATTTCTGAATTACGGTCAAAACCGTGATTACGCTGACGTACACCTGACACCGTCAGGCGTAAACACCCAGCACTGGTTGCTATGTCATCTGTCCTTGCATGCAAAGAAAGCCTTTTTTGCGCGCAAATGCTCCTCAAATGACAGTCTAAGGCCTAGGAAATGTCAGTAATGACTATCCCTCTCATTTTCTATTTGCTTGACATTCTATACCATACTTGGCACCCAACAAATGTAAGCCTGGCAAACACATACACAAGACATCATCTTAGTGCACAGTCGGCCTGGAGAGTCATCACTAGCTATTGCTGCAGCTGCATAAACCACGCGTGTAATCTGTGTAGGGAAACCTTGTCTCCTCAGACATCCTCCCAAGGTAAATGCTCTTTCCAATACACCAAACCCCAAACAAGGGACCTCCTTCGACTCCAAGGACACCTCCAATCCACAGGCTCAGCCCCTCTCCATCCCCCTGCTTCCATTGCTTGGCTCAGAGGCATTCTCTCTCGTGCCTGCCTTAACAAATAGTAGCTTCCTTGGCCTGCCTGCCCACAGGCCTGGGAGCTAGGAATCAGGCTGCAATGGCTGCTGCTTGCTGCTTCTCATGCCACGGCAAGCAATATCAGGATAAAGGCGGATCCGAAGCTACCTGGGCTGCCCATCCGACTCTGAACGCTTCTGCTTTGTGCAACTGATATCAAATAGCACTTTTTCCCCCTATGGAGCATGGAGCTCCATAATCGAGCCCGAGCCTGGCCCTGGCTAAGCCTGAGCAACTCGCGAGGCCTTTCTAAAAGTTATTTACAAACAAATTCATTGAATGGAGACTCCAAATGATCAAAAAATTACTTGCAATAACCGAAGGAGCGATGCGGTAACTATTTACATGCCAACACAATTAGCTGAAAGAATTTAGGCCAGCCACCCCAGCTTGATTTCCAGGCTCCCCACTTCTTCATCACAGCTACCGATGTTTCAATTGAATTGAACCAATTATTTTGCATGACATCGAAGGATATGTATCAGGGTAAGATAGTGAATATGTAGTGAATATTGCATGGAATCAAAGATGTGGCACTCACCTTGTTCCGGGGGATCTCACGAGACTCCTTACAAGAAACGTTGCTGGACCCCCAAAAGGCCAAATTAGGTGTTGCAATGATGCATACCTATTACTAACTTAATTCATACACCACCTTGTCATAACATTTTAGGGTAAGGTGTCTTAGCTCGTGTGAGTGATGTCCAGAAGCTGGAGGGAGCTGAAAAGTATAAGTGCATTGAAGGCCCACAGCGCCCTGCTGGGCGGCTGATTCTGAGCCCAAAACCTTACACCCTACCCTTGGGAATTCCTCTCCTTGAAAGGGAAGAAGCTGAAATAGAAATTTTACCTACCACAATTCAGCCCATTTCTAAGCATCATCCCCCCCAAAATCAACCAGTTTGGTGGTGAGATGCGGTATTCCTCGTAGTTCCTGCCCAACTTTGACCGGCTACAGCCCTACATGCTTGTTCTTTGACAGAAATCATTGCTGATCTTAGCAAAGTTCTGCAATATCCCACCCTCTGATATGGATTCATGGTACTAAAATTGAATTTTGGGTTCAAACAACATACATGTTCAAGAAGGATATCCAGGCTCCATTTCAGTGGCTACTACTCCTATGGGGGGTAGCAGGTATATTACAATGATAGCCGGCATCAAAACTTTGTACAGAGCCCCGCTGGGAACATGGTGCCTCCTCCAGGACTGGGAAGGGGCCCTTTTCCAGTGAGCATACAGATTGTTGCAGAAATGATACGTCTGTACAATACAGGTTCTCTCATGATCAGGGATGGTCATTTGCCTATTTTTTTGGATTCGCAGTGCACAAATAATTCGTTAAAATCCAAAAAAACGCCAAACAATGCAATTGAACATTTGCCAGTGAGGTTCAAGAGAAGGGGTAGGAGGGGGAGGAAGGGGAGGCAGCAAATGATGACAACTGACCCTCTCCCCTCCCTCCCACCCCCACCCCCACCCCCTGATATCACGTTGACACATTTAATCACAACACTTAAGACTAGATGGTTAACGTGGGGCCACTCTCAGGCGCCGAATTAACAAAAAAATAAGTGCATTACAGGGCCAATTTTTTGGGGTCTTTAACCTTTATATCTTGAAAGTCCACAAATTGATGTTTTACATTAGGGCAAGTGTTTTGGAAAATTTTGAATTTGTGAATGCTCCAAAATACGCGAGTAACCCATCCCTGCTTGTAATGATGAAGCACCGGTGTGAATCAAACAGAGCATCACCAAGCAAAGACTGCAAGAGCTTCAAATCCAAGTATTCACAGAGAATTGCAGCGGGACAAACAGCATACTTCTCTCAGCGTGGACCCACCTGTAGCGCGCGCGGTCCCCCGCTGCCAGAGCTGCACTCCTCCACTTGGACGCGCACAAACTGGCCATCCATGCTGGCCAGCAAGCACAAGCTGCGGCTCTTGATGTCCTCTGGCAGATCCTCCGGGGCATCTGCAGCACCCTGCCACCCCCGCACCTCAAAGCCAGGCGGAGCAACCACAACAACCTCAAAGGTGCACGATGCTCCCTGCCCATCAGAGCCTGTCAGTGAGGCCTCCGCATCAGGAGCCACACAGCCGTGGGGAGATGTGCTTGCGAGGAGGAAGGGCGTGCGCAGGGACATGCTGAACTTGGAGGAGGACATCCAGTGCTGTTCACCCTGCCCACAGCCCCAAGCCACTTCATCACAGGCCTGCAGGTTGGGAAGCCCAACATGAGAGCATGTCAGCCAATGCAGGTTCAGAGCAAAGTCTCATGCTCCTGCATAACACTGCTTTATATTTGCGCAGTGCATAAAGAATGGAGCTAAGGGCAGCGCTCAAGGTCAATCACATCAG
>LFIK01001449.1_pt1 | contig 18854 bp, 18 predicted proteins | sample 643401 | NCBI WGS metagenome assembly LFIK01 (sample SAMN03777447, study PRJNA286221) | soda lake metagenome | biome: soda lake; feature: Kulunda steppe; material: water; isolation source: sample T5-Br brine of Lake Tanatar-5 | place: Russia: Kulunda steppe | collected 2010-07
AATCCCGCCTGCATCAACTGCATCTTGGCCGTCTCGGTGCCGAGCCAGTCCGAAAGCTTGAACTGCTCGACGAATTGCCGGATACGCTCGGCTGGCCGCGAGCGCAGCGAGCCCCGGCTCTGCCGGGAGATGCGCTCGCGTTCCCGCGCCCGGATGCGATCGCGTTCGACGGCCACGGCCTTCATGCGCTTGTCGAGACTGTCATTCGCGATCAGCGGCATGGCGACTGTGAAGACGGTCGCCACGGCGGCGATTCCCGCCAGCACCATCGCCAGGAATTGCGGATCGGCAAGGGCCTGCATGATCATCGCTGTGCTCCGTTGCGATCAGATATCGAAGGAAATCATGTTCTTCATGACCATCACGCCGATCAGCATCCAGATCGCGCAGACACCGAGAACGATCTTGCCGGTCAGCGTCAGCCAGAGCAGTTCGATATAGCTCGGACTGGAGATATAGGTCATGAGGGCCACGATGAAGGGCAGGGCCGCAATGATCGCTGCCGAGGCCTTGGCCTCCATGCTCATCGCCTGGATCTTGCCCTTCATCTTCTTGCGCTCGCGCAGGACGCGCGACAGGTTGCCGATGGCCTCGGAAAGGTTGCCGCCGGCCTTGGTCTGAATGGTGATCACCGTGGCGAAGAACGAGGATTCGGCCACCGGCACCCGTTCCGCCATGCGCTCGAGCGCATCCGACAAGGTTACACCCATCGCCTGCGCTTCGGTGACGAGGCGAAACTCGCTGCGGATCGGCTCTTCCGCCGAGGCCGCGATCTCCCGCATGCAATCGCCCAGCGGCAGGCCGGCCCGGATGCCGCGCACGATGATGTCCATCGCATCGGGGAGTTCCGTGATGAATTTCTCGATGCGTTTCTTCGCGAGGTAGCCGAGAATCCAGTTCGGCAGGCCGAGCGCCCCGGCGAAGGCCGCAAGGCCGGCCACGATGAAACTGCCGCCGGTGAGGACGAAGAGAAACAGGCCGATCAGCAAGCCCAGTGCCGCACTCATCAGAAAGAAGCGCGATTTCGACCAGTCGAGGCCGGCATGTGCGATGCGCTCTTCCAGGGAGGCCTTGTTGCGTCCGCGTTTCTCCTCGATTTCACGCAGGGTCTGAACGATCTGATCACGGCGCTGCGCGGAGTCGCGCGGGACGCGTTCCACGCGCTGGTTCGGCGTTTTCGCCATCAGCGCCTGCTGACGCTTTTCGGCACGCTTTTCCCCCGAGAGGAGCGGGTACAGGAAGATCTGCGCGATGCCGCCGACGGCGACCGCGATCAGGATGACGAGTAGAATGTCGCGGATTTCCATGGCCCTGTCCTGCTCTCCCGATCGTCGTCATGCGGGCTCGTTCGCCGCTTCCATGGCGTCGAGCGCCGTTGCGAGCTGCTCCTCGACGCCGTAATAGCGCGCGCGCTCCCAGAAACCGGGACGGCCCACGCCCGTGGAGCGGTGATTGCCGATCAGGCGTCCGTTCTGATCCTCCCCGAGCACATCGTAGAGCACGATGTCCTGGGTCACGATCACGTCGCCCTCCATGCCCAGCACTTCGGTGATGTGGGTGATCCGGCGCGAACCGTCGCGCAGGCGCGCAGCCTGGACGATGACGTCGATTGACGAGACCATCATCTCGCGAATGGTCTTCGAAGGCAGCGCGAAGCCGCCCATGGTGATCATCGATTCGATACGTGACAGGCATTCACGCGGCGAGTTGGCGTGCAAGGTGCCCATCGAACCGTCATGGCCCGTATTCATTGCCTGCAGCAGGTCGAAGGCTTCCGGGCCGCGCACCTCGCCGACGATGATGCGTTCGGGGCGCATGCGCAGGCAGTTGCGGACGAGGTCGCGCATGGTCACCTGGCCCTGACCTTCCAGATTGGGCGGGCGGGTTTCGAGGCGCACCACATGCGGCTGCTGCAGCTGAAGTTCCGCTGCATCCTCACAGGTGATGATGCGCTCGTCATGCTCGATATAGTTGGTCAGGCAGTTCAGAAGCGTCGTCTTGCCCGAACCCGTTCCGCCCGAGATCACCACATTGGCGCGGACCTTGCCGATGATCTTGAGCACCTCCGCGCCCGGCGGCGAGATCGCTCCGAACTTGACCAGCTGGTCGAGGGTCAGCTTGTCCTTCTTGAACTTGCGGATCGTCAGGGCCGGCCCGTCGATCGCGAGCGGCGGCGCGATCACGTTGACGCGCGAACCGTCGGGGAGGCGGGCGTCGCAGATCGGGCTGGATTCGTCGACGCGGCGACCGACCTGGCTGACGATCCGCTGACAGATGTTCATCAGCTGCTGCTCGTCGCGGAAGCGGACGTTGGTCAGCTGGATCTTGCCGTCGACTTCGATATAGGTCTTGCGCGCATTGTTCACCATGATGTCGGCGATGTCGTCGCGCGCCAGCAGCGGCTCCAGCGGGCCGTAGCCGAGAACGTCGTTACAGATGTCGTCGAGCAGTTCTTCCTGCTCCGCAATGGAGAGGACGACATTCTTCAGCGCGATGATCTCGTTGACGATGTCGCGGATCTCTTCGCGGGCCGAATCCGCGTCGAGCCGCGCCAGCTGGGCCAGATCGATGGCCTCGATCAGCGCGCCGAAGATCATGCTCTTCGTCTGATAATATTCGTCGGAGCGCTGTCGCGTATCCACGGCAACCGGCTTCTGCTTCGCCGGCTCCGGCGGTGGCAGGGGGCTGGCGTTGAAACTGGCGGTCGGTCGAGGATTGTCGACCGGCAAGACCGGGACCGCCGGCTCGCTCGCCGCATTCGCCGGCGCCGCCTCCGGTTTTGCCGCAGGCATGCGCGGCTGCGCCGGTTGCTGATTTCCGATCGAGGATCTCTTGCCGAACATATGGATCACTCTCTGCGCGGTTTGACGTTAGCCAGCGGCTGCCCGACCGGCCCTTGACGGGCCGATCACGAAGCCGATTTGCGTTTCAGGAATTTCGACAGCAGCGGATCGAGGAGACCGGCACGCTTGTTCTTCAACTCGTTGCGACCGAGGAGCGTGCCCGCCAGCTCCGTGAAGATTTCCGCAGGCCGGCACCCCGGCTGCAACTCGGCCAGCATCTGACCGTTATTGGCAGCCGAGCCGAAGAGCTGGGCGTCGAAGGGCATCTCTGCATCGAGGGCATGACCCACGGCCTTGGCGAAGTCGGAGCTGGTGATTTCCGGGCGTTTGGGCAAACCGATACGGTTGAGCATCAAACGCGGCGGCCGGTCATTCGGGCGTTGCTGACGCAGAAGATCGGCGAGATTCTTCGCATTGCGCAGCGAAGCGAGTTCCGGTTCCGCGACGATGATGATGTCGTCAGCGGCAAGCAGGATCCGCTTCGTCCAGGCGCTCCACAGATGCGGCATGTCGAGCACGATACAGGGCATGTTGGCGCGCAACAGGTCGAGCAGCTGGTCGAACGTGGTCTCCGTCAGATCGCAGGTGCGGTCGAGCACGGCGGGGGCCGCGAGCAGCGACAGCTTCTCCGAACATTTCGACATCAGGCGATCGACGACATTCGCATCCAGCCTGTCGGGCGCGAAGATCGCCTCGGCGATGCCTTGCGGCGGATCCTGGTTGAAGTCGAGCCCGGCGGTGCCGAAGGCGATGTCGAGATCGGCGACCACCGTCGCCATATCGAGATCACGCGAGAACGACCAGGCCAGATTATGCGCCACGGTCGAAGCGCCGACGCCGCCTTTCGCGCCGATGACGGCCACGATCCGACCGACCGGATCGGCGCCCGGCGTCGTGAACAGGCCGGAAACCGCGCGCACCATATCGACGGGCGAGAGCGGCGCGATCAGATAGTCGCTGACGCCGCGCCGGACCAGATCGCGATAAAGCAGGACGTCGTTGACATGGCCTACAACGAGCACGCGGGTGCCCGTATCGCAGACCTCGGAGAGCTCGTCGAGGTGGCGAAGGAACTGGGCCTGCTCGCTCTGGCCGACTTCGAGGATGATCACGTTCGGTGTCGGCGCCTGGGCGAAGGCGGCTACGGCACCGGCGGCACCGCCGGCCTGGACGCGCAGATGCGCCTTCTGCATGCGCCGATCGGTTGCCGCCGATTCCAACGCCGTCGCGATGTCGGGCGAATCGCAAAACGCCTGAATCGTGACGCGCGGGACGGGCGCGATCATGTCGTCTTCAGTGTGACTCATGACTTCATTGTCCTTCGTTCAAGACCTTGTCCTGTCGGGATTGCGCACCCGTTCACGCATGATCAGTTGCCGACATCACTGATGCCGCCGCGCCCATCTTGCCGATAGTTGGTAGACGGATCGTTGCCTTCACGCAGATTCCGGATATTCGCCGAACGGCGAACCGGATCGACCGAGCCCGGAGTGCGCCCGCGCACCAGATCGACGGGATCGGCGATCTGGGCCGCGATGTTGCTCTGCGTCGCGCAGCCGTGGTTCCAATAGGGTTCGTTGCGCATGTTGAATCCGGCATCGCTGATGCCGAGATCCTGGGGCCAGAGCCCGCAGGGGCCCTCGACCTGCGCCGCCATGTAGCGGAAGCTCAGGCGGATCGGCGCGGCCAGACCCGATCGCGTCGGTTCGTAATGCGACACCGAATAGGCGTTGGAGGGAATACCCGCATCGCGCAATCTGGCGCGCAGGGAATCGAGCGTGCGCCCGGCTCCGGCTTCGGAGCGCGGTACCTGGATGCTGATGCGTCCCTTGCCTTCCTTGCGATACCTGGCGACGAAGCTGTCGAGATCCTCGGTCTGGCGATCATCGAGCCGGCTGCCGCGCACGAAGATGTCGAGGTTGTGCGGCTTGTCGGCGAGAACGATCGGATGGCGGTCGCGGTAATCGTAGGGATAGATCGAGCCGGTCTGCACCACGCGATCCTGCGCGCAGGCGGCCAGTGCGAAGGCGGACAGCGCGACGAGGGTGATGCCGAGGCCGCGTGAGCCGGTCCGGGTGGTGGGTTTGGGCTGCGTCATGCCAGCATTCCTTGATGTCGCATCATGTGCCGCTTCACGGGTGGCGCGGGTGGATGGATTGGCGATCACGGGAGGGGTCATGATGGATGCTCCCTCAATCCGCGATGAAGCCGAAACGACCCGGTGTGCCGCGCGCAGGCTGCGAGCCGCCGGTCGTGCCGTACATCTGATTGAACCGTCCCATCAGAACGGCCTGCGGGTCGAAGGCTTCGATGAAACCGTCATCCGGACGGGCTGCTTCGGCCTGCTCCATCGGCTTGGCGATATAGGGCGAGACCAGGATCATCAGCTCCGTCTCCTGACGCTGGTAATCGCGGGAGCGAAACAGCGCCCCAAGGATCGGCAGGTTCATCAGGCCGGGCATGCCCGCAATGGTCTGTCCCGTGCGCGTCGAGATCAGCCCGGCGGTCATCATGGTCCCGCCGGAGGGCAACTCGACGCTGGTCTCGGATTTGCGCACCTTCATGCCGGGCACGCTGGTGCCGAGCACGGTCGAACTGTTCTCGAAATCGAGCTCCGACACTTCGGTCGAGACCCGCAACGAGATGCGATTCTCACCAAGGACCACCGGAGTGAAATCGAGATTGATGCCGAAGGGTTTGAAATTGACCGAAGGCACACAGGTCGGGTCCCCCGGCGGACATGGAGTGAGCACCGGGATCTCGCCGCCGGCCATGAAGCTCGCCGATTCGCCCGAAACCGCAACCAGCGTCGGTTCGGCCAGGGTGCGCGAAACACCGGCACGCTCGAAGGCCTGCAGGGTCGCGCGCACATCGAATCCGCTGCCGCCGAAATTCGCGGTATAGCTGCCGCGCGTGCTGTCGAGGCCGGGATTGAGCGGGAAGAGCGAGGTCATGTCGTCGGCCGTCAGGGTGTTCCAGCCGACATTGGTCTGGATGCCGAACTGCTTGACCACGGCGCGGGCGACTTCGACCACGGCGACGCGCAGCATCACCTGATCCTGCTCCTCGATGGTGAGCGAATTGATCACCGCCCCGCGACCGCCGAGATCGCCGCCCTGCCGGCCGACGAAGGCCTCGGCGATGTCGACGGCGTGCTGTGCCTGGGTGGCGCTTGCGACAGAACCGGTGAGGATGATCGAATCACCCGCCGGCTGAACATCGATGCGGGCCCTGGGGAAGGAGCGGCGCAGGGTATCGCGCAACTCCCCCAATTCGCGCCCGACCGAGACCTCCAGCGTTGCGAGCTGGTGCCCGTCGGCGTCGAAAATGAAGACGGAGGTCTCGCCGTCTTCCTGGCCGATCAGGAAGATCTTGCGGGTCGAGCGCACCACCGCATTGGCGACGGCGGGGTTGGCAACGAAGACCTCCTTGGCGTCACGCGGCAGATCGACGATGACCGATTTACCGATGCCGAGCCCGATGCGACGGGTCCGCTGGCCTTCGTGATCCCCGATCCGCACAACCGCATCGCCGCCGAATGACTGGTCGGACCATTGCGCCGTTTGTCCCTTGCCGAAGCCGCCCTGGCTGCGGGGATCGAAATCCTTCGCCTGAGCCGTCAGCGGCGCCATATGCAGGGCGAGCGCTGCGGTGGCGCAGGCCAGGGTCAGTCCCAGACGGCGCCGTTGGCCAGGTGTGGCTGCATGAGCGGCTTTATGAGCGGCTTTCCGGAACGGGGCGGGCACTGCGGCTGAAGTTGCTGCTGTCATGGCTGTTCTCTCTCGCAGAAGGCGGGCGGCGAGGCCTGCTTGCGGTGCCGGCACTTCCGCGCGGGCCGGTGCCGTCCGGCTCGGGCGGCGATGGTCGCGGATCGGGTTGCGCGTGCGGGAATGGGATCTGGACATGGTCGCCTCAGGGGGTCGTCGTCTGACGCGGAATGCCGAAGCGCACGACGGTGAGACCCCGACGATCCTCGTCGAGCTCATCCTCGCCGAGATCGGCATCCGCCAGGGACCGCAAGGCCAGGGATACATGACCGGTGCGCTGTGCCAGCGTGACGACCTCGGCCTGGGCCGGGGTGAGCTCCAGTGTCGCGGTTTCACCATCGGCGCTGGGATTGCCCTGCGAATCCGTCTGCACATTCTTGCCGATGGCCAGGACGCGAATATTGCGCAGCAGGATTTCCGTTGCCTGCTGATCGCCCTGACCGCCGGCATCGTCGGTTCGGAAGGTGCGCAGCACGTCGACCCGGTCATTGGGCAGGATGAAGCCGCCGGCCGTCGATGAACCGCGCGTATCGATCGAAATTGCGACGGCGCGCTTGCCGGCGGGCAGGATCGCCGACATGAAGCCGCCGTTCTCCGACTGGATCAGACGCTCGCGGCGGATCGGCTCACCGGCGAGGATCTGGCTTCGCGCCAGGGAGCCGGCGATCTCATCGAGAGAATCGGGGCCGCCTGAGCGGGTAATCAGTCCGACGGGTACCGAATCGGCAGGCCAGGGCTGCCAGCGCAGATCCGCGCGGTTGAGGCGTCGTCCCATGGGCAGGTCAGCCGCAGCGACCAGGACTTCCGTCGTGGGCGCCGATGGCTGGGTCACGGTGACGACTTCTCTGGGAGGCGGCGGCTCGTTGCCGCCGCGCATCAGAAACATAGCGCCGATACCGGCGGTGACGGCGATGCCGAGGACGACAATCTGGGCTCGTTTCATGGCAGCTAAAATCCACGCGTCGCTTGTGTTGACCCCTGGATTCGAACACGCAAACGTCAACTTATGGTTAATCAGACGTATCAATCCCCCGAAACGGGCAAAAAAAATCAACCGAGGGGTGCGTCTATCTCAGGCTCTGTTCCTTTTGCAGGAGCGATTCCAAGCCTTTAGGGTGTGGCGTCGATACAATTTTTGATTATTTTTCTGAGCGCGACCGGGGAGGCTGATCGGGCAGGGAGCGCGCAGCCGGAACGTCCCGGGCAGAGCCGTCATGCTCTGCTGCGTCTTCATCTGGTTCGTCAGGGGCGGGGGTGTTGCGCGCGAGAGATGGAGGTCGCCCGGTTTGCGGGTTCAGGACGCTCTGTGCTCAGGGATCGACCTCGCCACCCTGGAGGGCGACGGCGATGTTCTCGCTCACGAATGCATAAAGGTCGAATATCTCGGCGCCGACACTGCGTGCTCCGGCGACCACGACGACGGTCAGAATCACCGCGATCACGGCATATTCCGTGGCGGTCGAGCCCGATTCGTCAGCGATAATACGCGCAAGCACGGCTTTCACATCAACCTCCATGTGTCGGTGGTGCGCCTCGGCGCGCTTCCAGAGGTTCGACCTACTAGAGGTAGTGCACAATCAGACCGCACTATGCCAGGGAGAAAAGAGTGCGATGAATTGCAGCAGATGAGGCAGCGCGTCGTAACCGACGCGCTGCCTTGTACAGCCTGAAGCGTCAGGCAGTACTCACGGGGCGCCGGCGCCGCTGATGGCAGTCGAGACCGTCCCGAAGGTGTTGGTCAGTTCGGTGCCGAGCAGCTGAAGAGCGCCGATGATGACGACGGCGATGAGGGCGGCGATCAGGCCATACTCGATGGCGGTGGCGCCGGATTCGTCATTGGCGAAACGGGAAAAAAGGTTCTTCATGGTCGATAAGCTCCTGTCACGGTTGCCTGTTGAAATCCTCCGTCGTCGTGCCGCAGCACGCCGCCGAGGACGAGGGACAATGTAGGAGGGCTCTGTTTCAATGAAGTTAATTTCATCGTCGAAACAAATTAATACTTGAAATCAGGCCCGGATGGTTAACAAATCTCTGAGTAATTATTTGATAGGGATGTTTACGCCTCCATAGTATATCAGCGAATGCACAAAGTCATTCAGGAATAATCAATCGTTAACATGCAGTCGAGCAATCCGCTGCATCAGACAGCATGCGATGGCCCGGCGCTAATCTGCGCAGATTTGTTTATAACAGCATTTGATTCAAAATGCCACTTTTGCGTGAAAAAAATCGGACAATGCCCGGTAGTTAGTCATTCATTCACCATTCCGGGTTAGAACCGCAGGGTGATTCAAAGAGACCGCGAAGTGAGCGAAACCATGGCGCCTCGGCTGAACCGTGTAATCCGTCCCGCCCGCCTGACCCGTCCGCTGGGCATTGCGATCGTGTCCGCCGCCGCACTGGCGCTCTTCACCGCCGACCGGTCGCCCTGGCAGGCGACGGCGCAAGAGGCTGCGGTGCAAGATGCGACGGCGCAAGAGGCCGCGATGCAGATGCAAGAGGGCGGCGCGCCGGACATGCGCGTGGCGCAGGCGGCGCCCCCCGCGCCTGCGGCTCCCCGCAACGTCAGCGACGCCCCTCTCGCCGGCGGAGATTCGCGCATGCAGAATCCGCCCGAAGGCAGCCAGGCGGAAGCGGTCGCGCACGCAGCGCAGACCATTTCGATCCCCGCCGGTGCTGCCGCGACTGCCCCCGGCTCGGGCGCGACCGTGGAAAACGGCGCCTTCGTCGTCCATGTCGATCATGCCAAGGTCGTGCGCCTTCCCGAGCGCACCCAGACGGTGATCGTCGGCAATCCGATCATCGCGGACGTCACGGTCCAGCGCAACGGCATCCTCGTGGTGACGGGCAAGAGCTTCGGCTCCACCAACATGATCGCCCTCGACGGTTCGGGTGCATTGCTGGCTGAATCGATGATCAGCGTGCAGGCCCCGCAGGATTCGGTGGTGACGGTCCAGCGCGGGCTCAATCGCGAATCCTATTCCTGCACACCGACTTGCCAGCCCTCGCTGCAACTGGGTGACAATCCCGGCTTCTTCGATGGCGTCGGCGCGCAGGCCACGCAGCGGAATGAACTCGCCACCCGCCGCTGATAGGTTCCGCGCCATCCTGCGACATCACGACTTCCCGATATGGCCGTCGCGTTCCACGGAGCGCGGCGGCTTTTCAATCGGGGCTATAGAGAATATATCTGGGTATATTTTCCAATTATATAAAATCTAATTTTATTAACCTTTACGGCTAATTTATATATGCAAATTATCACAATTTTTGGTAATATGACATAGAACCGTCCCGGGTTTCATCATTCCGGATAACGCTCGGGCAATCATTTCGCGCTATCGAGTATCGATCTCACGCTGTGGGTTCGGCTTGGCCAATGCCGGGGATCGGTTCCGTGAGCAGACGAGGATTGGGTCGATGAATTGTGAGCAATCGCCTGATGCGCCCGATATCTGTCGGGCAGAGGGGCCTGACGGAGATACCCGTCAGGCAGCGCCGAAGCTTCGCGAGCGCACGCGCAGTGAGAGTCTGCGGCGGCGGCTGATCCTGCGGCACTTTCTCAAGAATCGCGAGGGTGCGACGGCGGTCGAGTTCGCGCTGGTGGCGCTACCCTTCTTCGGCATCATTTTCGCCATCATCGAAGTCGCATTGACCTTCTGGGTGACCCAGGTGCTGGAAAACGCCGTCGCCGATGCCTCCCGGCAAATCTATACCGGGCAGTTCCAGAGCGCGGGCGGGCAAAGCGCGGATGCGTTTCGCGATGAGATATGCAGCCGGGTGACAGCCCTGTTCAACTGCAATGATCTCGTCCAGATCGATGTCCGCTCCTTCCCGAATTTCCCCGGCGCAACGCTGCCGCCCCCGATCACGCCCGAGGGCGAATTCGACGCTTCCGATTTCGGTTACCAGCCTACGGGCCCCGACGAAATCGTCGTGGTGCGTGCCGCCATGAACTATCCGGCTTTCGTCGGAATTCTCGGTTCGCGTGAAGCGATGCTGAATGGCGGCGGGCGTCTGATCATGGCCACGTCGGCTTTCCGCAACGAACCGTTCACACAGTGAGGGTGGACATGACCGGATTCATAAAGCACGCAACGAGGCGTCTGGTGGCAGGTGGCAGCTTTCGCTGCGCCTTGCATTACGCTGCGTATCTGATCCTCGCGGAATGTCGCGGGACATGGCGGCGTGTGCGCGCTTTCCCGCTGGCGACGGCGGGTGTCGCTGCCGTCGAATTCGCCATGATCCTGCCGGTGATGCTGCTTCTGTTTCTCGGCATGTCAGAGGTGACGCAAGGCGTGAACATCAATCGCAAGGTCACGATCCTGTCGCGCACCATCGCCGATATCACCAGCCGGTCATCCGACGGCATCAACAATGCCCAGATGGAAGAGATATTCAACGCCGCGCTCTCCGTCATGGCCCCCTATGACATCTCCCGCGTGACCATGCGCGTTTCCTCGGTCGTGATAGAGGATGACAACGGCAGTGTCGTCGGTGAGGTCTGCTGGAGTGACGGGCGCGATATCGCGCCGCGCGCGCCGGGCAGCACCGTCGCTATCCCGGCGGGCTTCGCCATCCCCGGAACGAGTTTCATTCTCGCGGAAGTCGGCAATGTCTACACCCCGATGATCGGTTACGCGATTACCGGTGATCTCGAGCTCGGCGAGACGACGCCCTGGCCCGTGCGCAATGTCGACGAAATTCCGCGCGGCGGCACGCGCTGCCTGTGACGGGCATGGCGCCGGGCGCCCTCAGCGCGTGGCGATCAGATGGCGCCGCAACTGTTCGAGCCTGCGACCGTCCCATTGCGGCCCTTCCGGCCAGCGATCGAAGGCGATCACGGCGTGCCAGGCCGTGACGTAATGCTCCGGCGCATAGAAATGGCCGTGCCCCAGCGGGGCTGCTCGGGCGGAGATGATATCGGCCAGCAATTGCAGCATGGTCACGACCGGCATCCAGCGCAAGGCGGGCGATACGTCCGGACCGCGCGGATCGTGCAGCCAGTCCGGCGGTCGCCAGGCGATCTGCGGGCTGAAGAAGGTGATCGGATCACTGGCATATTGCAGATAGACGATGCGCAGCGGGCCCCATGGGGCGAAGTCGCGCTCCGGCAGATCGGGGTCACCGAAACCGGTCTGGTTGGCGAAACGAATGACCGAGCCGTCACGGAACCGGGGCAGCCAGGCGGGTGAGCCGGGCCGGCGTTCGCGCGTTGCGGTGTTCCAGGTCCTGCTGGAAAAGGGCGGGCCGCTCCACAAGGCGCCCTGATACGGATCGGCGATGACGTCGAACAGATCTGCGGAGAGATCGGAATTCATCGCACCCAGCGAAAGACCGTGCAGGTAGAGCTTCGGGCGCTCATCGCGGGGCAGTTCGCGCCAGTAATCGTAGATGTCCATGAAGACCGCGCGCGCTGAATCGGCGCCGTATTCCGGTTCGACCAGAAGCGTCAGCCAGCTCGCCATGTAGGAATACTGCACGGCCACCGTCGCCACGTCGCCTGCGGTGAGATATTCGAGCGAGCGTATCGCATCCGGGTCGATCATGCCCGTGCCTGTCGGGGTGGCGATCACCAGGATCTCGCGCTCGAAGGCGCCGGTGCGCTGCAACTCCGCCAGGGCGAGGCGGGCGCGATCCTCGATGGTTTCACCGGCAGCAAGGCCGATATAGAGGCGGATGGGGACCTTTGCGCCATCGCTGTGGAAAGCGGCAAGTTCGTCGAAGCGGGTCACCCCACTGACGAAATTGCGTCCGGCGCGCCCGAGCTCCATCCAGTCGATATGTGATTGCGGTGACCCGGAGACAAGCGGGTTCGCAGGTGCGCTCAACTCCTCGGGAATGAAGGCGTCGAGCTGCCGGAACGAGCTGTCGGCCAGACGCAGGGCCCCGGAGAGCAACAGGCCGTTGGCCAGCGTCCAGACCAGCGTCGCGAGGATGGTGAAGCCGGTAAGCGCTGCGACGCGCGGAGGCATGAGGCGCGTCATCAGGCGGGCGAGCATATGTCCTGCGCGGGTGAACAGGCGCGCCGTGACGATACACAGGACGAAGACGGCGACGGCCATCGCAACGATACGGAAACTGCGTATCCCGTCAACGGGCTCCATATCCATCGCCGCACGGACACTGTTCTGCCATCCCGAGGCCTGCTGCAGGAACAGGGTCGCGATGACGAGGCAGAGCGCGAGTGCGACGAGCCGTGCCCGGCGCACATGTGCCGGCGGCGCCTCGGGCAGGGCAAGAAAGCGCCACAGACCCCGGATCACCACACCGGCCAGATAGCCGAAGGCGAAGGCGAATCCGCTGAGAATGCCTTGCACGGATGCGCCGCGCGGGATCAGGCTCGGGGTCAGCGATGCAGCGAAGAGCAGTGTTCCGAGCACGAGCCCGGTCGTGCAGAACCCGCGAATCGCGGTTGCAGCAGATTGCATGAGATACTGACGAATCACTTCCCTCAGGCCTCTTTGGCGCATACCGTCTCCGATCTATCCGGGTTTTTCCCCGCCGCTTTCCGTGCGCAGAGGGTCGCAGAGTCCCCTGGCACAGCGCGCAATGCACAGCGCGCAATTGAACGCGATCGCCCCCGGTCCAGGCAAGGGGTGCTCTGAAGAGGCGGGTTTGCGCGCGTTTCATGGCAGGTTTCGCGGTGGTGACGCAGCGCGACCCCAGTGGTTTGCCGATAGGCCCGGCTCGGCTTGCCGTCGCGCGGCGCTGACCCTACGCGCCATGCCGTAGCGGATGTGCCACGGTGACGGTTCTTAAAGGTTGCTATACGATTTTAATGCAGCTTGATATTGGCACCGGGCTTTGTCTGGGGCATAGTCTCAGCGCCTGCTCCGGAACGTCTCGGATCTGATCCGACGTGCCGGAACGGGCTTCAGTCAGTCCGGCAAAGCAATCTCTGATTATGGCAGTCGGAGTTATGAGCTTTTCAGATTGAGCGAGATTGTCCCGATGCGCTTCCCTGCGCGGACGGGCGTCCGGGAGCCGGTATCGAACGAAGGGGGTCTTTGTGTCGTACATGGATAGTGTCAAGACGATTTCGCAGGAGGTTTCGGGATTCGCCGAAGAAGGCGCTTCCGAAGCGAAGGAATACCTGATCAGCGATCTGTCGCGCGAATTCGGCGTCACGCTGCGGGCGCTGCGTTTCTACGAGGATCGCGGCCTGCTCGCGCCCAAGCGTATCGGCACCATGCGCATCTATTCGAGCCGCGACCGTGAACGCCTTTCGGTGATTCTCAAGGGCAAGCAGCTCGGCTTCACCCTCGCCGAGATCCAGGACATGCTCACACCGACCGAACAGGGCGGCAAGGGCGGGATCGATCTCAAGCTCTCCCTGACCAAGGTCGAGGAGCAGATCGCGCATCTCGAGAGCCAGCGCGACGAGATCGACGCGGCCATCGCCGCGCTCGCAGAAACCCGCGACAAGCTGCGCAGCCAGGGTTGAACGGCGCGCCGGGGTCTCTCCGGCCGCAGCCGCATATGCGCATGCGGTGAAACGGCGCGTTCACCGCGCGGCTGATCACTTTGCGCCGGGCGCGGGGATTGATTTCGCCGGCCCCGCATGGCCTGCGGGCGATCCCTGGCGTGATGCCGATTCTCGTCGTGATCTCGATTGTTGGCGTGATCTCGATTCTTGGCGTGATCTCGATTCCTGGCGTGATGCGGACGTCTTCCACGCGCCACCTTCCCACGCGCCTCCGGACTTGCGGGCCCCTGGCTCGCTGATCCTTGGCTCGCTGATCCTTGGCTCGCTGATCCTTGGCTCGCTGATCCTTGGCTCGCTGATCCTTGGCTCGCTGATCCCTGGCTCGCTGATCCCGGGCTTGCGGGCGGCTCCTGATTGGCTCTATCGTCTGCAACCGGAGGTCCTAATGGTCCCGATCTTGATGGCCCCGGCCTTGATGGTCGCCGGTCCCGGTGGCTCCCGGTTCTGGCGATTCCCGTGCCGATCGGGCGCAAGGGCGGGGCAGATATCGTCCGGAAGGGCAGGTCAGGCATTGCCTGAAAGGCATGGTGGGGAAACTTGCCGATTGACAGGCGGTGCCGGTCGTCTCTTGGATAGGGGCGACGCATTCGTTGCGTCATGAGCGCATGGAAGGAGAAAACGCGTGGCCTGGTATTCGAAGACTTGGACCTGGTATGCAGGCGACTGGCATGAAGGCAACCCGCCGATCATCGGCCCGCGTTCCCATGCCAGCTGGCTCGGTTCCACCGTATTCGACGGCGCACGCATCTTCGACGGCGTGGCGCCGGATCTCGATCTGCATATGGCTCGCGTCAACCGTTCCGCCAAGGCGATCGATCTCAATCCGACGGTGACCACGGAGGAAATGGTCGCCCTCGCCCTCGAGGGGGCGAAGAAATTCGAATCCGGCGAAGCGCTCTACGTCAAGCCGATGTATTGGGGCGAGGGCGAGGGGCCCGGTACGATCACGACCGATCCCGACAATGTCGGCTTCTGCATGACGCTGTTCGAGGCGCCGATGGCGGAGCCCGCCGGCGCCGCCGTGACGAAGGGGGCTTTCCGCCGCCCGACGCTGGAGACCATGCCCACCGACGCCAAGGCCGGCTGCCTCTATCCCAACAATGCCCGCATCCTGCGCGAGGCGCGCACGCGCGGCTTCGACAATGCGGTCGTGCTTGACATGCTGGGCAGCGTTGCCGAGACGGCGACCGCGAATATCTTCATGGCCAAGGGCGGTGTCGTGCACACCCCGATCCCCAATGGTACTTTCCTGAACGGCATTACCCGCCAGCGTGTCACGAGCCTTTTGCGCGACAGCGGCGTGGAGGTGATCGAGCGGGTGCTGCGCTACGAGGAATTCCTCGACGCGGATGAAATCTTCTGCACCGGAAATTATGCCAAGGTCACACCGGTGACACGGATCGAGGAGCGCCAGCTTCAGCCCGGACCGATGTATCAGCGCGCCCGCGAACTCTACTGGGCCTATGCCCGCGACACGGCCGCGTGACCTGAACCGATGCGAAAAAGGCGCATCCGGTTTTCCGGATGCGCCTTCGAGTTGCCGACCGATGGGGGCAGATTGAGGCCGGTTACTGCGCTAACGTCCGCATCCGCCTCCGGTTCCGAGCGTGTTGCGTTTTTTTTCGCCCGCCCGGCTTTTTCGACAATTCCCTAAAATGCAACTGTTCCGATTGATCCCGCCGTAACAGGCGCGCAGGCAATCTTGCGCCCATGTCTGCGTCACTCACCATAGCCACGAGCGGTATGAATGCCTCGGCGCTTCGCCTCGAGGCGAGTGCCTCGAACGTCGCCAATGCACGCACCGACGGCCCGGTTCCGCAGACGCCGCCCAACCGCCCGCTCCCGCGCAGCGACGATCCGCGCAGCGTCTACCAGCCGGTCGATGTGGTGCAGGTCTCCACCGGCAGCGGCACCGCAGCGCGCATGACGGAAAGGCTTCCGGCCTACGAATTGCGCTATCAGCCCGATGCGCCCTTTGCCGATGCAAGTGGCATGGTGGCGGCGCCGAATGTCGATTATGCACGCGAAATCGCCGAGCAGGTCGCCTCCGTCGCCGCCTTCAAGGCCAATGCGAAGGTCTTCTCGGCCGCCTCGGAGATGGCGCGAACCGTGATCGACATGAAGACCTGACCCGCCTCATCAGCCTGTCAATGCGAGCACCGCCTCGGCCGTGTCGAGGAGTTCGTCACCGATGACGGTGGGTCTCTTCATCGTGGCCGGCCAGGGCTGACCGCGCGAGACGAAGGCCCCGTGCAGCCCCGCCGAGCGCGCGCCATGAATATCCCAGGCATGCGCCGCGACGAGGCAGATCGCGGATGCAGGCAGGCCGAGGCTTTCCGCCACATGCGTGTAGACCTCCCGACGCGGCTTCGAGAGGCCGATCTCGTCAACCGAAAACACCCTTTGCACAAGGGGTGCCAGCGCTGCGCGCGTGAGCAGGTGTTGCGTCGACGCAGCCGCACCGTTGCTGACGGCGACGATCGGCAAATTCGCCTGCGCGAGCGTGGCGAAGGCGCGATGTGCGTCGGGCCGGGCCTCCAGGTTTTTCATGCCGTCGAGGAAGGCGGCGATGCGATTCTCCATGACGGGAAGGTTATGCCGCTGCAGGAGATCGGCCAGCGCATCGCCCATCACGTCACGGAAAGGGGCAAAATCATCCGTTGCCGCGAGCGCAAACGCATCGCGCAGGCTCGCCGCAAACCAGGTGTCGAGGGCGTTCGGTGGCAGGCCGAGCGGTGTGAGGCCCGCTCGCAGGCTCTCAATCGAGAAGACCGTTTCGATCATGTCGAAGGCGACGGCGCGGATCGGTCCCGGCATGAGAGCCCCCGTAGGTTTACAGTCGCCCCACGGCAGCGCCCGAAGCGGCCCGACCGCGCCTCGGCGTTTTGTGGGCGGCAATCTTCATCCCACAGGCGCCCCCGCCCCGCAAGGGTGGCTCAGCGCCGGCTCTTGCCTTTCGAACCCGGCATCATCTTGCGCAGGGTGTCGTCCTTCATCGAATAATGGTGATACAGGGCAGCCAGCGCGTGAATCAGCACCAGCGCGATCAGCGTCATGGTGAAGATGTTGTGCAGCTGGAAGATCGGGCCGGCGGTATCGAAGCCGCCGCCGATCGGCAGGGTCAGCGGAATCGTCCAGAACAGATTGACCGGCGCACAGCAGGCGGAGGTGGCGGCCCAGCCGGTGAGGGGGACGAGGATGATCAGCGCATAGAGCGCAGCGTGGCTGACGCGCGCGGCCATGACCTGCCAGCGCGGCATGTTGGGCTCCAGCGCCGGCGCACCCAGCGCAAACCGCGCGCCGATGCGGATCACGGCGAGGCCGAAAATGATCAGACCGAAGGATTTATGCAGCTCGTAGAGCAGGTTGGTGAGGTTCGACGGGTCGAGCTCGGTCATCACCTTGCCCACCGGAATCATGCCGATGATCAGCAGCGCGATGATCCAGTGCAAGGCGATCTGGATACCGGAATAACGCTGGACGGGACCCGCCGGGGCCTCTTGCGCCGTGGTGACGTCACTGTTCATCGCATACCTCCTTCGCGTCAGGCCTCGATCGCGGCGCGGGACCGGCGCAGGTCGCAATCGAAGAGCACATCGCCCCCTTCCAGTAGATAGGCGGATGTTTCGGGTCGCAAGGCGTCATCGAGGGTTTCGATCGGCGTCAGGGCAATTCCCGGTTTGCCGGAGCCGATCAGCATGGGCGCCACCAGCATGTGCAGGCGATCGATGCAGCCGGCCGCGAGGAAATCCGAGATCGTGCGCGCTCCGCCCTCCAGCAGGATCCGCCGGAACCCCGCCTGCCTCAGCAATTCCAGGATCTGCTGCGGGGCGACGGGGCCAGCATCAGGGCCGTCGAGAATGATCTCCTCGACGCCCCGGGGAAGCGGTTCACCCCGCGCCCCCCGGCGCAGGACGAGGCGCCTTGCGCCGTCATTGCGCAGAATCCGGGCCGATGCGGGCAGGCGGCCATTGGGATCGATCACCACCCGCGCGGGATCGCGCCCCGCCACGCGGCGCACATTCAGTTGCGGATCATCGGCGATGACGGTCCCGATCCCGACCACCACCGCATCGACATGCGCGCGGATGGCGTGCAGGTGGTCGAGCGCGCCCGCGCCGTTGATATAGAAGGAGTGCCCCGTCACCGTGGCGATCCGCCCGTCGAGGGATTGCCCGAGCTGGGCCACGACGAAGGGCGCCACCGGGGTGGCGTCGCCGAAATTCTCGAATGCCTGAGCGCCGGGCAGGCTTGAAATCGCTCTCATATTGATCCGCCGGAACTGATGAGCCGTAGAAGCATTTGCAATTGCGCCGACCCGGACCGATATCCATCAGAAGATATCTTGATAATCCGGGCGGCACTTGCATGTGGGGTAATGTAGGGTTTGTCCCTCTTGCGAACAGGTTTGATCCGGTGTCGGATCAGGTTCTCTCGGGGTGCGGGCCGCACGATACAGGAAACCTTAGTCGATGATGCGTCTTGTACTCGGTTATTCAGACGATACCGTGCTGATGAATGTGGAACGTGCGATTGCGGAATTCCGGCATGCGCGCCCCGTCATCATCGAAAACGACGACATGCGGGCGCTGGTTCTCGGTGTCGAGGATCTCGATGACGCCCTGTGCCGTCGCATCGATGCGGTGGCCGGCGGTCGCGCGCGTCTGATCCTCACCGGTCCGCGCCTGCGCCGGATCGGGCTGGAGCGCGAGGATGCCGGCGCGGTGGCGATGCCCGTGGTGGATGCGGAGCGGA
>LFIK01001451.1_pt1 | contig 18847 bp, 16 predicted proteins | sample 643401 | NCBI WGS metagenome assembly LFIK01 (sample SAMN03777447, study PRJNA286221) | soda lake metagenome | biome: soda lake; feature: Kulunda steppe; material: water; isolation source: sample T5-Br brine of Lake Tanatar-5 | place: Russia: Kulunda steppe | collected 2010-07
ACATATTTCTGTAATAACCTTACATCCTTGTAATCAATTTTAGGGGCATTGGGGCCAGAAAAGGGACATGTTTTCCGACGCCGAAATAATTGTTTTTGTAAGGCAGGGTTTGTTGATAAGGTTGTTTTATTTTCAATCATGACCTAACCATTCCTTGCTTTTGATGAATCGGGCTTTTTATCGTCTGCACGATAATGAAGACGCTGATTTTGATAACGTGCATGTTGAGTCAAGGGGGACACACCCTCTTGATGTTTTTCAACTGCAATCGTCATAAATCGAATCACATTCTCATTCAATCGTAAACGACGTTCAAGCTCTGTAATCGCTTCGGGTGTCGCCGTAAGGTTCATTAATACAAAATGACCTTTTGTGTTCTTTCGGATGGGAAATGCTAACTCAATTAAACCACTGTATTCTGATTTATGAACAGTTCCTTCTTGCTGCTGCACAATTTCAGTAATAGTTTTTGTAAGCTCTTCCACTTGCGCGGGAGAAAGTTCCTGCCGTGCAACAAATACGTTTTCATACAACTTCATTGATACCTAAACTCTCCTAACTTTCTATAAAAAGTATTCTTTTTACATAAAAGGTACTATATCGTTTTTTTCACAGAAAGCAAATCTTCCTTATTGCATCTTTTACAAAAATATATGATTAATAGCAATAAGTTTATCAAATTAGCGCTTTTTTTTATGTGTCACCGATGACCCAGGACCTAAATAAAATTTTCCATCAACCGTGTGAATTCCTTATGGGGCTTCAAACCCCGGCCCAGATAAAAGATTTTGGGTTGCCTGAGGTTGCCTTTGTGGGGAGATCGAATGTCGGGAAGTCGTCTTTGATCAACAGTCTTTTGTTCCGAAAAAAACTTGCTAGGACCTCTCATAATCCGGGCCGCACCCAGCAAATTAATTTTTTCCAAGTGGGTTCCCATTTTATTCTGGCTGATTTGCCCGGATATGGCTTTGCCCGGGTTTCGAAAGATATGAAAGCCCAATGGAACACCCTTATCTCTCAATATCTTACGAATTCTGCTTCTTTACAGTGTATTGCGATGCTGATTGATGGCCGCCATGGCATCAAGCCCAATGATCAAGAGATGATGGATTTTCTCGATCAATTGGGAATGGTTTATTATGTGGTGTGTACCAAAATGGATAAAGCCAAAGATAGAGATCAATTAAAAGATACCCTTATAACGTCCTTATCCAAACGCCCAGCGGCTTATCCTTCTCCGTTCTTTGTGAGTGTCAAGGATGAGGAGGGATTGATGGCCTTGCGCAATATCTTATGGCAAAAGCTTGGAAATATATCTTCCTAGGATTTGATCTTACACCTTTCGAACATTTTTTGAGACGTGATGTGGCCAACAGGCATTCACAAAGGGGCGTTTTGTTAACAAAGACGCTTATTAGAGGTGTGATACGTATCTTGGCCAAAGAAAAAAAGCCATTGATGATCCACCAATGGCTTTTAGAAAACGTTACTCGTATTGATTTTCGATGTGCACCGTTACGAACCGGTTATTCATCGTCTTTATTGATGTCCTCGAAGTGCTTTTTAAGCTCGTCCCCTGTCACAGTCTTGTCTGTGATTTTCATGGTCTCTACAAGGTGCTGAATCACTTTGTCCTCCAAAAGAGGGGCTTTGATATACTCTAAGGTTTGAGGGTTTTTCTCAAGGTATTTTAGAAGTCCAGAAGGACCTTCGGGATGTTGTTGTCCCTGTCTTACGACTTCTTCTTGCAATTCTTTTTCGGTCACTTTGATATTGTGTTCGCGACTGATTTCCGCCAGCAAAAGGCCTAGGCGAACCCGACGCTCCGCCAGTTTCTCAAACCCTTTTAATTCATCCTCGGAAAACGTTTTTTCCTCTTGAGATTCTTGTTGAATGCTATGTTTAATAGCATCCATTTCCGATTGAACCATAGAAAAGGGTACGGGGAAGTCATACTCACCGGAAAGTTTATCCAGAACCTGGCGTTTTAAGCAAAAGAAGGCATCTTTGGCGTATTGCTCATTTAGCTTACCCTGAATGTCTTTTTTTAGATTGTCTTTAGAGTCTAAATGTAACTCCTTTGCGATCAGGTCTTCTTCCTGCACGGGGATAAATTCATGAACCTCTTTCAGGGTGAGCTGATATTCCACGGACTTTCCGGCTAATTTGGCATTCTCAAAATCCGCAGGAAATGTGTAGACGGCTGTCAATGTGTCCCCAGCTTTTTTGCCCTTGAGTTGTCCTTGGAGTCTTTCCTGGGCAAAGTCTGAAGTTAAAGCAATCTTTTGGTCTTTAAACTCCCGTGTCTCCCCCTCTTCAAGGCAAAAGGTATAATCAATCAAAGCGATGTGCTGATCCGAAGCGGCGCTTTCTACAGGGCGCGTTACAAGAAAGCCTTCGACAACGTTTTTTAAAGCTTTTTCGTAGTCCGCTTCGGAGGCTTCAACCTGTAGGCGTTCGAATGTAAAGTCCGACATGTCTTTTACGTTTATCTCTGGCAAAACTTCGACGTTAATCTTTAATTCCAGAGGTTTTCCTTCTTCATATTTATTTGCCACATCAACTTTGGGTTGAGTTGCGGCCCGATAATTATGATCGCTTAAAGCTTTCGTGGTGGCCTCATTGCATAGATTTTCAAGAGCCTCGGAAAGGGCTTGGTTCCCACATCGCTTTTTAATAACGTCTATCGGAACTTTTCCTGGGCGAAATCCTGGAATTTTGGCTTGAGATCGAACCTCTTCAAGCTTCGAATGAACGTTTTTGTCTATATCTTCTACGGCAATAGTGCACAGAAATTCTTTTTGCAGTCCTTCAGATTTGACGTGATTGATTTGCATATCGATAAACCTACTTTGCTTTGCAGTTTTGCCTGATAAGACACTTGATCAAAGCTCGTTGGATCAAGGCTCGAGATCAAGGCGGGTTGGAGTTATTCTAAGGTTCTATTCAGTTGAAACAATCCAAACGGCTTGTTTATTTCCAAAGGTCCTTAACATATGGTACGGGTGGAGGGACTTGAACCCCCACGGCTTGCGCCACTAGATCCTAAGTCTAGCGTGTCTACCAATTCCACCACACCCGCATAACAAGGTATTTAAATTTTTATACCTGGAATTAAGTGTCTTTGCAAGGGGTTTTGCTGGGAAACCTAAATTAAAATTTGGAATACAGGGAAAAGAGACCTCTGTGTTCTATAAAAACGCCTTCCTTAACTTTCGGTCGTGTTCGCCTCTTTCTTCTAGGTTTTTGGGGTCATAATCAGCACTGTTTTGGATATGGTGGGCGCAGCCAAAGGTTGGGTGTTTGGCAAGGTAGACGCACGCCCCACAGACAGCTTTCATCATGCACTGCATAGGGGCATGAACAAAACTTCGGATTGTGGCCCGGGGGAAGTGTGCTTGTGCTTGGGCAATAAATGCAGCTGAACCTGCGATATATATCTTTTGTCCTGGAAACGTGGGGAGGCTGTTGATGACTTCGCTTAAGGTGTGGGCGGTAGAAAAGTGATGGCTTGCTGCGCGTAAGGTGCGGGATAAAAGGGCGTATTCAGGACCTGGGGATACGAATCCCACAAAAACGGTGTTGTGCTCAGCTTTAAAAGCGGTTGCTACCCCTTGTAAAGAAAAAGCTGCAAAGCCCTCTCCAAGACACAAGACATCTTCATGTGCGGAGATGTCTTCGGGGGTTCCACAGGGGCCCATAAAGGTTACTTCTTGATGGTTTTTCAAGGCGTGTCCAACCCGAGAGTGTGTTGGGGTTAAAAAGGTCAAGGTTTCGCCTGTCACCTTAGAAGGTGTTAAAGCAATGGGGTGGTACCCTCGAACCTGGGCTTTGTAAAACTGTCCCGGTAAATAATTTAGGCATAAGCTGGGGGCCTTTACCTTAAATTGGGTTATCGAAGCCGTAGGATGGTCTATGACTGTCTTTTGTTGGAAAAAAGGCTTTTGAAACCCGCGTCCCTTCCGGGGTAGGGGACGATGGGTTGTGAAAAATGTATCAATGTCTTTGGCCGCAGATTTTGCGGCGGCAATGGCCTTCACCACACTCCCGGCGGAATCGGGATGAAGGTCACCAAGAAAAGATATCTGATTCGTCAGAAAGTATGTGGATGAGGGGATTGGTTCAAAATACCCCTCTGGGGTGACGTCCCATTTTTCTTCATGGGCAATCATGGTATTGGGATGGGTCCCTGTGGCAAGAAGGATCGTTTTAGCGGCTAAGAATCGACCATCTTTGAACGTGATTCCCACGGCTTTGCCCGTTGCATCTTTTTCAATCTTTGTGGGGGGGCTTTCATCGTAAAAACCTATTCCTTCTTCCATGGCTTTTTGAAGTTCATAAGCATTTTTTCTGTAACTGGGCGCCGTTTGCATATGCCGGCGGTAGACCAGGGTGACTCCTCCCCACTTATCGATCAACCGATCACGATCTTCTTCGGTTGCCGCCTGGGATAACGCCTTTCCATGCTCATAAAATGTTTTGAACTGAGAAGGGCCAAGGGAGCGATAGACATCTTGACACATTTCCTTATAATAGGCTCGGGCTTCCGTAGCCGCATCTACGGCCGTTAATCCCCCCCCAATGACCACAAGGGGTAACTCTAATGACAGAGAGGGGCGCCCTCCTTTTCCAACACGGTTCAAATGAATATTCATCAGGACATCGGCGGCTTGCCGTACACCGGGACAATTTACATTTTCAATATCGGGAATGTTGGGACGCCCAGCACCCAGGCATAAGCTCAGATGATCATATCCTTGTTCAAAAACCTGGTTCGTTGTCACTGTTGAACCCAACCTTGTATTTCCGTAAATCTGATATCTTTGAAAACGTGATAAAATTAAGCGAATTAATGTGAGGTATCTTTTATCCCATCGCGCTGTAATGCCGTAGGTCATGACCCCTCCAAAGTCATCGATATCATGGTATGGGGTCAAATCGTTGAGTGTTTCAACAGGAAAAGGAAATCTAAGATCCGTCTTAATGTTCAGGGCCTCCAAACCTGTCACATGGTAACCTTTTTTGAGTAGGAAATAGGCCAAACTAAATCCTGCGGGGCCTTGGCCAGCAATACAGATTTTATAATTTTTTGCCGGTTGGGGGAACACACTGTCGAAATTCAGGGGGTTCCACAAGGCAAGCAAAGTATAAATTTCGACCCCTAAAGAGAGCACTTCCTTTAAAATTTGGGTTTCTGCCCGGGGAACATCGACGGGGGTTTGTTTTTGAAAAATACAGGCCTTGGAGCAATCGTTACAAATGCGGTGCCCTGTGGCAGCACATAAAGGGTTATCAATCATGACTATGGCAAGGGCCCCAATAGGAAATCCTTGCCGGTAGACCTGTAGCATTTCCGAGATCTTTTGATCCAAGGGGCACCCGGTTAAACTGTCCCCAAGGGGGTTTTTTTGCACCCCAGATGGACCATGACACCCTTTGCGACACGAGTCTTTCCCGCGTGTGTGGCATATCAAACAATAGTGCGCAATTTGGAGTGCCTCTTCTTGCCCTCCCCCTGGGTCAGTAAGATCAAAACCACGGCGTGGGGATGTCCATTTTGCAGAAAACCCCTGCGGGGTCTTTTGGACGGGGAAGAGGTGATCAAAATTTTGAGTTTGCGAAACCGAGAATAAAAAACTATGCCGGTAGACCTTTTGGCCTTCATGACTCAACAGGGCCCAGGCCGCAAAACGTTCTGCGTATTTTATTTTATTGAGTAAGTCGTGATTGTCCGGGCTGTGTTTTTGGGTCTGAACCCATGCGTTGACATGGGTGTAAAAAGATATTTCGGTGAGGGGCTCCCCGAAAAATTTTGTTAATTGCGTCTTCACGAATTGGATTTGCAGTTTGTCAATGTCTTGGAGCGTATAGGTTTTAAGAACGCGGCGTTGCAGAAATTGTCTTTTGAATTGAAAGATATCCTTCGCATGCAGGGCTTTCTCAAGATGTCTGGACCCTTGAATGTTAAAGAGCTGATATAAAAATGTCTCTAGGTAGGGGGCGGTTTTTGTCAAAATCTGGCTTTGATCGAAATCTTCACGTGCCTTGGTGAGGGCGGCTTGATATTGACCATATAACGTTTCATCGCTACCTTTTAAAAAGGTATGAAAAGCGTGATCGATTTTTTTTAGTCCCTCCTGGGTTGTCATGTCCTCAGGAACGATATTAAATCCCAGATTCATAGGAAGGAATCCATGTTTTATACGATAGATAACATACAACCCGCTGGGAAAACAATTTTATTACGGGCGGACTTGAATGTTCCTCGTTGTCAAGGGCGTGTCTTGGATGAATCTCGGATTCAGGCTCTTCTTCCCACTTTGCAACGGTTGCAGGGGGCAAAGGTTGTGGTGTTGTCGCATTATGGCCGACCCTTGGGGAAGGTGGACCCGAAATATTCCTTACGCTTTTTGCACCCCGCATTACAGGCGCATCTTTCCCAAAGGGTGTCTTTTTGTGCCGCAACTTTAGGTGAGGAAGCCGAAGCCAGGGTCCATCAAGCCCAAGCGGGGGAAGTGATTTTGCTGGAAAATCTGCGTTTTCATTCAGGCGAAGAACACAATGACCCTCACTTTGCACAAAGTTTAGCCGCCCTAGGCGATATATTTATTAATGACGCATTTTCTGTTTCCCATCGGGCCCATGCGTCTGTGAGTGCGATTACAAAATTTCTGCCCAGTTACGCGGGATACCATTTTTTGAAAGAATTTAAGGCTTTGAGCCACCTGACCGATCATATGCAAAATCCCGCTGTCGCTATTGTTGGGGGGGCAAAGGTCTCATCAAAATTTAATCTTCTGATCTCGTTGGTCCAAAAGTTCCAAACGGTCATCGTCGGTGGAGGAATGGCGAACACGTTCTTAAAGGCCCAAGGTTGTCAGGTTGGGAAATCCCTTGTTGAGGAGACAATGCTTGATGCGGTCAAGGATATTTGCGCGGCTGCCGATAGGTATGGGTGCAAAATCATGCTTCCCCAGGATGTCCGCTATGAATGCCCAGGAACAGATGCTATACAAACAGGCTTAAACATTCCTTCGGAAGGTCGCATTGGGGATATTGGCCCCCTGACCCAAAAAGCAATTTTCACAGCTGTCAAAGACGCCAAAACGGTTGTTTGGAATGGACCCTTAGGAATTTTTGAACGGGATATTTTCCAAACCGGCACCTTATCGGTGATCCGCGCACTTGAAGATGCGGCCAAAAAAGGGGCGTATGTGGTCGCCGGAGGCGGGGAAACCGTTGCCGCTTTGAGCCACGGAACGTCCTCATCTGTGTTTTCGTATGTATCAACATCCGGGGGGGCTTTTCTTGAATGGCTTGAAGGAAAAGCCTTGCCTGGGGTCACCGCTTTGACGGACCGTTTTCAATCCGAATAAGGGCTTTTTTTAAGTGTGATTCTGTCTTGAAACCTTTCTCAGAAAAGATTATAGTGCTTTGGTAAAGATGCTGAAAGAATCTCGGATTTGAAATCCTTTAAGGCCGTGAGGTCAGTATCGTAAACGGAGCGTAGCGCAGCCTGGTAGCGCACCACGCTGGGGGTGTGGGGGTCGTGGGTTCGAATCCCGCCGCTCCGACCACGGAGTAGTTTATAAAATGTCGGAATACCAAACACTGTACACCACCATTGACTCTTTGGAAGATGCAAAAGAGCTAGCGGCAGAAGTGATTGAGGAAAAATTAGCGGCGTGTGTCAACATTTTCCCTATGCAGTCTTTTTATCATTGGGACGGCGAATTGTGCGAAGATGAAGAATATGCCCTAATTTGTAAAACGACAAAAAGGGTTATCCCCGAATTGAAAGATTTTATTCTTGAATCCCATCCTTATGAATCCCCTGCAATTGTCATTTATGATATCCAAGATGGCAGCCCTGACTTCTTTAAATGGGTTGAAAGCCAAACAAAAGCGGGCATGCACTAGGGTTTTATTCCAAGTGGCCTAACAGTCACTCGACCAATCTTGTGCAAGGGCGAATCTTTTTATATGCGCAATAAATTAAAGGCACCGTAGAACTTGCCATAGAGGGGAAGAATCACTCTTATGCCATTCTATAAAAGGATAACCTTCCATATCCGATAAAATATCTCGATAAGGCCTGACACTTTCAAAACCCTTGGAATCATCATAAATTTTAATAAACCGACATTGACTTGCACCTCCCTGCAGATTGTCGAATCCGGTCTGGATAATAAGGGGGAAAGTAAGCATAATACTGGCCCTAAAGCTTGCAGAAAGAGAGTCCTGAAACCATTTCGAGGACACAAGGGTTTTTGTCTGTTCTGATGTGAGGTTCATAAGGTCAGGTGACGTTTTCCACATGTCCATTGTTTCAAGAAAATGCCGCACATTCCCGTACTTTCTTTCCGTTATGAGACCTTCATTTCGTGCGTGCAAAAAAGAAACACCAAATGTCTTTCCAAAGTTATGATAGAGCCCTGCCAATAGGATCGCTCCTTTTCTCAGTAACTTGCTGGAAAAATGATATAGGTTAGGCTTAATAGTGTTAACAGAGAACACGTATTCTGTGTTGACAACGTCAAACTTGGCACAAAGAGGCGTTAACTCGTTCTGAGTGCAATCCAAGAAGTCTAACTGTGCATCAGGTTGGGCTGTTTCATCGTTATTGATAAGAAAAAAAATCCTCTTTGTATTGACCTAAACCGGATTGAGAATGTCCGCCCAAAACAGCTACCTTCATCCCAGGTTCTAAAAATTTTTTAAACACATCCGGCAAAGCATACCAGGTAGCGGCACTAAGGCTCTTTGAATTCAAATCGGGATTTTCAGAAATTTTCAACTCTCCCATAAGGAGATATAAAGTTAAAACCTGTTTATGAAGGTCATCGAGCTTGAGGTCCTGGTGTTCTGAAATTGTTGGTACCTGTTCAGGCGTGGTGTCAACCTTTACCTGGGTTTCCTGCTTGAGGCTTTCAATTTGTTTATGTAATACTTGTTTTTGTTGCTTCAAATAGCCTAATCTCGCATCTGTTCCCCACGTCGGAGAAACGAGGGACGTCACAATTAACAGTAATAATGACTTCACTATCTTACCGTAGAATATATATTCTGAACTACAAAGTAACAAAAGTAATTCATATAGTTAATATTCTTTTTGCCCACACGGCCAGTTTCGACATTTTGAGGATATAGATCCACTCTCAGTTGTTGGTCGCAGAAAGTTGATCTGCCTGGATCGTATCAACAGGAAACCAAATATGAAGTCTATTATAAAGAGGGGCACACTATGATGCCTATCAACTGTGTGTTTATGGGTGGATTTGAAGTTCAAAGGGTTCTGAGGATGAGTAACAGCAATTGTGGAGGCGTTATTTTTACGAGACTGAAATTATGAGAGTTGCCAACACAAAAACTTTTTTAGGCGATTTTGAATGTGTAGAGAGATATTTTTTTAATGAACAGATAAGGATAAGACGTAATCTAGAAACTTGGTTGCGGGGAGAGGATTTGAACCTCTGACCTTCAGGTTATGAGCCTGACGAGCTACCGGGCTGCTCCACCCCGCGACAACGAAGTTACTTGCTTTATAATAAACATCTTCTCATAATGCAAGGGATATTTCCACTTTTTAAAAGTTTTTTGAAACACGCTTATGAAAGTTATCGGCATTACGGGATCGTTGGCCACAGGGAAAACGACGATTGCTCACTGTCTGAGGGATATGGATATTCCTGTCCATGATGCGGACTTTGTGGCAGGAAAAATTTTACTGAACCCAGAAACTCAAGGGATCTTGAAGCGATTCTGTCCTGAGGCTTTTTCAGGGGGGGTCCATAAACATATATTGCGGGATTGGGCTTACAGGGCTTCAGATCATCTCGATCACCTGGAGCGTCTTATTCATCCACAGGTACAGGAAGACCGCCATCAGTTTCTTCACAGGGCTTATGAGCAACAAAAGACTTTCGTTGCTTTGGATATTCCTTTACTTTATGAAAAAGGCTTAGATTCTCTTTGCGATTGGGTGATCATTGCGTACTGTTCCAAACCTGTCCAAGTCCAAAGAATCTTACATTCGAAGCATTTGAATCCGGCGCAAATGGACTTTGTCTTATCGCGCCAAATGCCATTAGGTGAAAAACTTTTACGTGGAGATTGCATTGTTCGTACGGATATCCCACAAAAAACGTTAAAAAGAAATATTCAATCCCTGTGGGAAGGTTTAAGGAAAAACACATGAGAGAAATTGTTCTCGATACCGAAACGACGGGTCTTGACCCGGAATCTGGAGATCGCATCGTTGAAATTGGGTGCGTCGAAATATATAATTTTATCCCTACGGGACGGACATTTCAAAAATATATTAATCCTCAACGTGACATGTCGGAAGCGGCGCAGAGAATTACCGGAATTACGGATGATTTTTTAAAAGACAAGCCTGTTTTTGCAGATATTGTGGATGATTTTATCGAATTTATTGGGGATTCGGACTTGGTGATCCATAATGCGGAATTCGATATGAAGTTTTTGAATTATGAGCTAAAATTGCACAATCGAGAGGCGCTTGCCTATGAACGTGCGATTGATACCCTGAGTATCGCGCGGAAAAAGTTCCCAGGTTCTCCAGCAAGCCTTGATGCCCTTTGCAAGCGCTTTAAGGTCGACCTTTCCGGACGGCAAGTTCACGGAGGACTTCTGGACTCTTACCTTTTAGCAGAGGTTTATTTACAGCTTGTTGGGGGAAGGCAACAGGCCTTGTTTGTCGAATCCGAAAAACAGGCGACACGTATTCAAAAAATGGTCCAAAGGTTCGACGACTATCAAAACCGGGTTCCTTTTATCAAAAAAGCATCGACCCAAGAAGAAGAGGCACACCAAGCTTTTTTGGAAACAATTGTCGATCCTTTGTGGAACATGAAGTAAAAAGTTTGGCATCATGTTTTTGGAACGGAAATCCCCATGACTTCAGATAAGATCTTGATGAGACTATTGCAAACCCAGCTATAAATTAGGAGCCACTATCCAAGAAGAAGGGAGAATCATTGACCAAATTTCCCGATATCTTGGGCGTTTAAAATCAACAATGGCGGCGGCAAACGAAAAGAGAAGCTGCCCACCCTTCTGAAAAATTCGTTTTATGGGTCAACGAAAGAGTGACAAGGTGACATATGATATCCACCTAACGGGGGCAATGTTTGAGGTAATCTGGCGATTCGGGCAACCGGCCGATTGGGACAAAAGCCGCCAAACTGCGGCTTTGTCAATGGAATGTATTAGTTCTTTTCGTCTTCTTGACCGGATTGACGCCGGTAAATTTCAGCAAAATCCACAGGGGAAAGGGAAAGAGGAGGAAAGCCGGCTTCTCGCGTTGTATTCGCAACAATTCCACGCGCAAAGGGGAAAAGTATCCGGGGGCATTCCACAAGCAACGCCGGAGAAATAACGTCTTCAGGCAAGCCTTTCAACATAAACACGCCACCATAAGATAGCTCTAGTAGGAAAACCTTTTCATCTTCACGTGTTGCATCCGCCTTGATCATTAGGACAACTTCGAAATTTTCATCATCAATTTTATGGGCTTGAACTTCCACGTTAATATTAATCGAGGGTTGGTCTTCGGAAGGCTGAAGGCTTTTTAACGGATCTGGGCATTCAAAGCTTAAATCCTTGATATATTGAGCCTGCACATGAATGGGGAGAGAGGGGATTTGATCTTGATCGGTTTTGTTGTCTGTCATTGTGTCCTCGTTTCTATAAGTCTGCCGTGACTATACCTCAGATAAAGCCGGGCATAAAGTCTCTTTTTAAGAAACGCACCGGATAGAGATGACAGATGCAGGGATTTGTAAAATCCATTTCTCGTTAGGAAGAAGTATGGTATAAAGACCCTATGGCACAATCGTAAGATACTATGTGGACATTATTTTTTAGCCTTTGCTTTTTTTCGATCTTTGCCGAGTGTCCCGCTCATTCAAAGGAAAGCGAAACGCATCCCCCCAAAGCGACTAAGTTACACATACAAGACCCCTGGATCCGCGCATCAAACGGTAAAAATGGGGCGGCCTTTCTTGAAATCAAAAACCTGCAAAATGTGCAAGAATCCTTGCTGTCCGTTCAGTCGTCAGTTTGCCAGGAGGTTGAACTGCATACCCACACGCACGAAAACGGGATCATGAAAATGCGTCCGGTAAAATCCATTGCCATAACTTCGGGGGGGAAAACCCGTCTTCAGCCCGGGGGGCTACATATTATGTTAATGGGATTACACGCGCCTCTGAAAGCCGGGGATCATGTGGACCTTGTTCTGCATTTTCAACATGCTGGCCAAGTCCCCCTTCATGTTCCCGTGAAGGCCATGTCCTATCAGCCATGCAAACCTTGTTGTGCGGCTTATAAAAACAGGCCAGTTTTGAAGATTAACTAAATATGATTTTTTCCCGCGAATTTTTGGAAGATGTTGTTGAACGCGTTGTTTTATCTTCGGTTGTCGCGCGCTATGTTCGGTTGAAAAAGCAGGGACAGTCGGTCACCGGGCTTTGCCCTTTTCATCAAGAATCTACACCTTCATTTCATGTGAATGATCTGAAAAAATTTTATCATTGTTTTGGCTGTCAAGCCCATGGGAATGTGTTTACCTTCGTTCAACAAAAAGAGAAAATTGGCTTTGTTGAGGCCGTTAAGAAAGTGTGTCACGACCATGGGCTGTCTTTACCAAAAGAGAGAACCTTGTCCCCCCCTGACCAGCAAAGACAAGAGCCTCTTTTTCAAGCTTTGCGTGCAGCTTGCCTGTTTTTTAGAAGTGCCTTAAAATCGTCCAGGTCGGCACAAAATTATCTTATCAATCGCGGGATTACCCCGGAAACAGCAGCGGCATTCGACATTGGTTTTGCGCCGAAGGGGAATGCCTTGAAAACCCATCTTTTGCGGCAAGGGTATTCGGAAAAGGTGCTGCGCGATACGGGGTTGTTAGGATACAATGACACCAAACAGGAAACCTATGACTGGTTCCGTAATCGTATTATCTTCCCCATATTTGATGTAAAAAAACGTGTCGTGGGGTTCGGGGGACGGATTCTAGGGGAAGGCCAACCTAAGTATTTAAATTCTCCAGAAACCCCGTGTTTTCATAAAGGCCGTCAACTCTATAATTTAACGGGCGTTATGCGCATCACCCCATCAAATCCTTTGATTTTGGTGGAAGGCTATACCGATGTCATTGCCATGCATCATGCAGGTTTTACAAACACGACAGCGCCCTTGGGAACGGCCTTAACTCTGGATCAGATAAACCTGCTTTGGCGAAGAAGCTCAGAGCCCATTTTGTGTTTTGATGGCGACATCCCTGGGTATAAGGCAGCCCACAGGGCTGCGTCCATGGTTATGCCTGTGCTTTTTGCGGGGAAAACCTTGAAATTCATCTTTCTCCCAAAGGATCAGGACCCGGATACTTACCTAAAACATTTTGGAGCAGACGCTTTTTCGAAACTTTGCCAAAATCCCTATGGGCTTGTTGATATTCTCTGGCGTTTTGATGTGCTGTCCCATTCCCTTGACACACCTGAGAAAAAAGCCCAACTACAGAAACAGTTGTTCTTGAAAATTAACACCATTCCCGATGTGAATGTGAAAACTCATTTTCGGCAGACCTTCAATGGTTTGTTTCGCCAACTCTATGTCAATAAAAAACCCCAAACCGTTGGAGAACCGTTGCGAAAAGCCCCGTTAAGCCCCGTTATTTTACAACATAAAATTTTATTTGCTGTGATTTTGAATTACCCAATGATTTTGAATGACGTGATCGAAGAATGGCTTTGTTTATCTCCGCCCGCGCCGGAACTTGTGAAGCTAAGAGATGGAATTGTAGAATACTACGAAAACAACTATGAATCACTTGACAAAGAACAAATTGTAAACCATTTATCTACATGTTATGAATTAGATAATATAATCAATGACGTCTTGTCGGATAAGATTTACCTCCATGCTTCTTTTGCTCAACCGAATCAATCAATGGATTCCGTTCGATCCGGTTGGCAGGAAATTATGCAACGTCTTCATTATAACTCGAATCTTGATGAGCAAGTGAAAGGAATCGAGGACCATCTAAAGCAGGAATTAAATACAAGTAACTGGCAAAAGTTTCAAAAAATAAGGCAAGAATTACTTTAGTCTGAATATAAAGTTTCTTTATGTTGCAGATTTTATTCTTTCCAAAAGAGGCGTGAAGAGCCTATAGTGAGTAAATTTAGGGCAAGGTCCTTCTTAGGGGTTGTAAACGGAAAGGAAATACACAAAATGACGGCAAAAGTTGAAAACTCTGAAGTCTCGGAAAATGAAGATGAGACATCAGATGAAGTCTCAGAAAGTAAAGTCAGGGTTAAAAAGCTTATTGAAGTTGGTAAGAAACGCGGCCAGCTGACATACGATGAGGTCAATGCCGCCCTGGCGGACGAAGACCTTTCATCGGAACAAATAGAAGACATTCTGACAATGATTTCTGAAATGGGAATCGATGTTGTTGAAAATGCCGAATCCGGGGAAGAAGCCGAAGCGGAATCACCGGCAGCTGAAGAAGCCGGACGCTCGGACGACCCAGTCCGGATGTACTTGAAGGAAATGGGAAGTGTCGAGCTCCTTTCGCGTGAGGGCGAGGTTGTGCTTGCCAAGCGCATTGAAAAAGGCCAAGCCTTAATGTTACGGGGACTTTGTGATTCCCCCCTGACCGTTGAAGCCCTACGAATGTGGCGACAGGCCCTGGAAGAGGGGGACCTTCTTCTTCGTGATGTTATTGGCCTCGATTCCATGTATGGAGATAATAAAGAGGAATTTGAAGAGGATGCCTCCTTAGACGCAGAAGACAAAGACGACGTTGAAGACAGCAAGGACGATGTTGAAGAAGGTGAAGAATTTGATGAAAACGCGGGGGCATCCCTAGCAGAACTTGAGGTATCCCTGATGCCTCAAACGCTTGAGTTGCTTGAACAAATTGATCAAAAGTTTGAAGATTTTATCAACTTTAAAAAAGAAATCTTAAAAAAAGTTCCCTCCCTTGATAAGGCCAATAAAACGGAGCTTAAAAAATATGAGTCGCAACTTGATGAGCTGACGGAGTATATTCGACAACTTCATTTGAATCCCGCCCGTGTGGAGCAAATTGTTGTCGAAATTTATCAATTAAATCGGACCTTGATGAACAACGAAGGAAAACTTCTGCGTTATGCTGTAGATTGTGGAATTAAAAGAGAAGAATTCCTGAACTTTTACTTTAATAATCTGGGGTCCGCTGATTTTCTTACAAAAATGAAGGCGAACTCAAAGAAGGGGTGGCAAAAACTTGTCGAACGGTATGGACACTTGGTTGAAAAGTTCCTCAATGAAGTGGCCCAAGTCCAGGATGAAAGCCTGCTTCCTTTGCCTGAATTCCGTCGCGTGGTCGCCAAAATTCAAAAAGGCGAACGCGATTCTTTACGGGCGAAAAAGGAAATGATTGAAGCGAACTTACGTCTGGTTATCTCGATTGCGAAAAAGTATACCAATCGCGGCTTGCAGTTTCTTGATTTGATTCAGGAAGGAAATATTGGGTTGATGAAGGCGGTCGACAAATTCGAATTTCGCCGGGGATTTAAGTTTTCTACCTATGCGACCTGGTGGATACGGCAGGCCATCACCCGTTCTATAGCTGATCAGGCCCGAACCATTCGTATCCCGGTGCATATGATTGAAACGATTAATAAAATTGTTCGGACATCACGACAGATGCTGCATGAATTTGGCCGAGAGCCGACCTCAGAAGAGTTAGCGGAAAAGCTACACCTGCCCGTGGAAAAAGTCCGAAAAGTTCTAAAAATTGCCAAAGAGCCGATCAGCCTTGAAACGCCTATTGGTGATGAAGAAGATGGTCAATTAGGCGATTTCATTGAAGATAAAAATGCGCTTGTCCCCATTGATGCGGCGGTACAATCAAACTTGCGGGAAACAACGACCCGTATTTTGTCGACATTGACGCCGCGCGAAGAACGCGTTCTGCGCATGCGTTTTGGCATTGGCATGAATACGGATCACACCTTGGAGGAAGTGGGCCAACAGTTCTCAGTCACCCGAGAGCGGATCCGTCAGATTGAAGCCAAAGCCCTGCGAAAACTTAAACACCCAAGTCGTTCACGAAAACTGCGGAGCTTTTTGGAATCTTAATGCGTCTTATGGGGGGGCATTGCGCCGCCCCTAAGAATAATGATCACGGGGGCTTATTTTCTTTCAAACTGAAGAGGATACTGCCGGTTTTCATCTTGTTGAACGAAAGGTTTTTTATATCTATTCCTGTTTCGATAAAAATGTAATTTGACTTGGTCGCAACTTCTTTTAAAATAAAGTGATTGTTGATAGAAAGTGTCGTAGAATGATTCGTATCCTTTTCCTCCTGTCCATATTTTGGGTGCCTTTTTCCAGTTTGGCGAAATCGAAAATGTCTTTACGGGATGCGGCCTATTATTTCCTTTATGTTTCGCAATATGTGTTAGATAACAACGTCGCCAACGTGACGGAAGAACAATTGTTAGAGGGCGCATTAAATGGCATGCTGACCAGTGTGGACCCCCATTCGTATTACCTGTCGCCCTCTCAATTTAAAGATTTTTGTTCCGAAACATCGGGCCATTTTAATGGAATTGGTGTGGAAATCACCTTAGATAAAGGGTTTTTACGGATTATTTCCCCCTTAGAAGATAGTCCTGCTTATAAAGCGGGTTTACGAGCAGGTGACCTGGTTGTTAAGGTGAATGACAACTCGATTTATGGCAAAAGCCTTGTCAAAATTAGGGAGCTGATCCAGGGAACTCCCGGGACCCATGTTCGCTTAACGGTGCGGCGGTCCGGAGAATCGGATCAGGAGTATGCCGTTGAACGGCAAGAAATTAATGTCCAGCCTGTAAAATTCCAGACCCAGGACCAAATTGGCTATATACGCATTACGATGTTTAACGAAAAAACGACAGAAGAAGTCAAAAAAGCGATTCACTTAATCAAAAAAAAGCTTGGAAATTCTTTGCAAAGTATTTTATTTGATTTACGAGATAATGCGGGCGGGCTTCTTTTACAGGGGGTTTCGACCACGGATTTGTTTTTGACCAAAGGCCTGATTGTTCAGGTTAAAAACCAACAAAAAGATAAATTCCACCGGTTTTTTGCAAAAGACGGAGATATCTTAAAAAATATTCCTATCGGGGTCCTTATGAATAGGGGATCGGCATCCGCAGCCGAAATTTTTGCTGGGGCCCTGAAAGATCATGGACGGGCGATTATCTTGGGAACACGGTCTTTTGGGAAGGGGTCAGTCCAAACCTTATTCCCCCTTAAAAATGGCGGAGGCATTACCTTGACCACAGCCTATTATGTGACGGCTTCTGGACGTAAAATTGACGCCAACGGGATCCTTCCCGATGTCGAGATCGAGCAAATGAAAAACCTTGAAAGCCCAAGTGATGATTCGTACATTCGTGAAAAAAATAGGAAGTCGTTTTCCCCAAAGCCTTCTTCCCCCCAAGCAACGGAAGCGGACAGGACGATCGAAGATTACCAACTTCACCAAGCTTTAAATGTTATGCGAGGAATTCAAGCTTTTCGGAAAGCGGTTCCAAAATCCCTTAATCCTAAAGAATAATCGATGAAATCGTTCCTGAAAATCTGCCTTTTGATGGGATTTATTGGGCTTGGGGCCGGGATTCTTTATGCTTTCTGGATAGACCAGCCCCAGGCGTACATTGCCTATGACGTTATTTCACCCAACCCAAAAGATACGTCACATGCACCCAAAACAGCCCCTGTTAAGTTGGCGGTGATTTTTATGCCTTCGGCATCCGAGCATTCTGAAGTCGATGAGGCCTTAAAACAACTCCCCATTCATTATGCGATTTTGCCGAATCAAAAGGTGGCCAATCAGATCCCCCCGGGTTTCTCCATTCGGGCAATTCCCATGGAACCGTTTGGCTATCCCAGCGAAGATCCGGGACCGGATCCGTTAATGACTGGGATCCCGCCAGAAAAAAACTTAGAAAGATTTCATCGCCATGTGCATACGCTCCCGACGTCTTATCTTATTCCTTATATGGGCGAAAGGTTCATGGCGTCGAAACAAGATTTAGACCCCTTTCTTAAGGCTTTGTCGTCTTTGAAATATACATTTCTTTGCCCGCCGGGGGATGCAAAGTTTTTCCATGCCTGTAAGGCTCATAACGTTTCTGCGATACAGGTTGATTTCCAGTTTGTTCTTCCGCACTCTTATAAAGACGTCCGTGCATCTTTGGCGGCCTTAAGTCAGCTATCGCCTGGTTTTTACAGCCTGGTTCTGTCGCCACATAAGGAACATATAGCCGCCCTTAAAGATGGGTTAACCCGCATGAAGACCGTCGAGGTTGTATCGTTCGATCGTTTTTTGGAACGCAACCAACAGAATAAATCAGGGCGCCATGTTTTCAGATCAACGAAATCCTAAAAAGATATTCCGGCAGGGGGTTGGCATTGTTTTGTTCAATAAAAATAAACATATTTTTATTGGCCAAAGGCGCGATTCATCTATAAGCGCTTGGCAGATGCCCCAAGGCGGTATAAAGGCCCATGAAACGCCGTTCCAGGCTGCTGTAAGAGAAACTATGGAGGAAGTCGGAACGGATAAAATAGAACACGTAGGGGAAACAAAACAAAACTATTCTTACACTTTTCCGGCCCATTTTCGGCAAGGCGCGTTCTGGGGCCAAACGCAAAAATGGTTCTTATTTTTTTTTGAAGGAGATGATCAGGACATTCAGATTGAAGCTTCGGAGTCTCCGGAATTCCGGGCCTGGCGCTGGGCCCGTCATGAACAGGTCTTGGCCGGCATTGTTCCTTTTAAAAAAAA
>LFIK01001452.1_pt1 | contig 18836 bp, 15 predicted proteins | sample 643401 | NCBI WGS metagenome assembly LFIK01 (sample SAMN03777447, study PRJNA286221) | soda lake metagenome | biome: soda lake; feature: Kulunda steppe; material: water; isolation source: sample T5-Br brine of Lake Tanatar-5 | place: Russia: Kulunda steppe | collected 2010-07
ACCCACACGCGCCCACTGGGCACAACAGCAGGCCACATTATGGACCCACACGCGCCCACTGGGCACAACAGCAGGCCACATTATGGACCCACACGCGCCCACTGGGCACAACAGCAGGCCACATTATGGACCCACACGCGCCCTCTGAACACAGCAGGTCACTTCATGGACCTACATGCATCTATTGGACACAACAGCAGGCCAGTCCATGGAGTTGCACCCACTGGACATGACACTTGCACCCACTGGACATGACAGTTGCAGAATAACGTTTTCACCCAAGTTGCACAATAACATTTTCACCTACTGGACACGGCAGCGTGCACCCAATGGACGCCGCAGCAGGCCATTTTATGGAGCTGGTGAGCTGCACAATCCTCACTGTGCACAACACGCACTGTGCACAACACGCACTGTGCACAACACGCACTGTGCACAACACATCACTGTGCACAGCACTCACTGTCAATGATGGCAGGCCCCCCGAGCATCAGCGTCGCAGCGGTCACCACGCCAAGCAGGCCAGCCAACCAGAAGCCCTTGGACGAGATCCTTGACACCTGCAGCAAAGGCAGGGCACGCGGGCCGGGATAAGGCACACACAGCTGAGAGTCGTGAGGGAAGTGACAGGCTGTCTGGAGCCACCTGCCAGCGCTGCCGCCTAGGTTAGGGGTGGCACCTGCAACAGGGCGGGAGTCTGGCACAGGGGCTGCAGCACAGGGGTGGCAGCACAGGGGCGGCAACATACAGAGGGGCAGCAGCAAAGGGGCAACACAGGGGGGGCAGTATGCACATTAACAGCAAGCCGGAAGCCTTGACAGTGGGCCTGGACACTTGCAGAGAAGCAGGTTTGTGGACAGCAGGGAGGAATGGTCCTGTTAGGATAAAGCGCACCATGTGCAAAAGCCACGTCCTCTTAGGTTAAAGCACACGTCCTGTTAGGTTAAAGCCACGTTCTGTTAGGTTCAAGCGCACCACGTGCAAAAGCCAGATGCACGTCTGCAGCAGGTGGAGGCATGGGGCAGAGGCCTGCCATTAGAAAGGGGAAGGCATGGAGCAGCCGCCAAAGCACATGACTCGCAGATGAGGCGGGAGGCAGTGTGTTGGCAGCACAGCAGCATGGCTAGGAGTGTAGGTTGTGACTCAGTACATGAGCTGGGAGTACAGGCTGTGACTCAGCACATGAGCCTTGAGTGTAGGCTGTGACTCAGCACATGAGCCAGGCGTGTAGGCTGTGACCGAGCTCATGGCCAGGAGTGTAGGCTGCGACTCAGCTCATGGCCAGCAGTGTAGGCTTCGACTCAGCACATGAGCTGCTGCTGTCCGCACTGTGCATCAAGGCTCGAGGCAGTTGGGTCAAGGGCCACGCCAATTAAAGGCGTGTCATGAGCCTCAGATGGGCGCAAAGCCACCTCCTCCACTTGCCTGACCTTGCTGGGCTTGTTTCGGGGATTCGGTGAGGAACACCAACATCAAGCCCCTTAACTACAAAACAAATGTCTGCACGCCTTGCTTTGCATCTGGTGAGTATGCACGCACTAGGTCCACTGGGCGAAGGCGCAAACAGATTTTAATGCCTGAACTGATGCACGTGTCTTTTGCCACTCAGACCACGCCTAAGGTTGCTGCCGCTAAGGACGAGACAGCAGGGACAAAATAGGGGGTATACATGCAGCGCGCAGCACCCAGCACTGCACAGGCGCGCACGCACCTCGCGTGTGTCTCCCTTGACCATGGCGGCGGCGATCTCAGGTGTGGTCAAAAACAGCAGGAAGGAGAAGAGGTAGGTGCAGAACGACACGACCAGGGAACCCACGCTCACTGCCCCCAGCTGCTGCGTGCCGATGCGCCCCACGATGGCTGCACGCACGCACATGGTCGTGTAAAACGCAACACACCGCGCGGGGCTTGCATGCGTGTGTGCTCACACACATGTATGTGTTCAACAAAAAGGGCCCGCAATGGCATCCCACGTGCGCGCACATACCAACACATAGTGCAAGGGGCACATGCTGAGCACAGGCATGAGCGCGTGTGCGCTCTTGCATGTGGAGCAGCTTTAGTCAGCTGAGCTTCGCTGTGGGGCAGGCAGATACCCGGCAGATGGCTTGTTGTGGAAGGTAGGTCTTTCCGCTGGAAGTGCAACAGGACACTACCTACAGAAAGCACACCACGCAGCAAAAGCAGCTGCGGACCAAACTCATTCCCAATGAAGTGCATCAAAGACGACAGTAGTACATGCGCTTCCCGCCATCAAACATATGTGCATGCGCAGCACAGTGCATGCCTGAAAGAGAAATCCATGTGGACGCTCATGCACAGAGGCAACACAGACAGGCTGTCCTTGTAGGCTGTGGATGAAAGTGCAGACAGGCCTGGAGGGCATGACAGTCATGCAGCGGATCCAGCAACATGGCCACCAGCCCGAACACGATGAGCACACCCAAGTCCTTTGCTCCCACCACTGGATCCAGCATTATCATCATCAGCAGCAGCAGCAGCAGCAGCAGCATAGCCTTGCGTCCAAGGCGCATGCAAGCCACAAAGCCTCCGCCAGGAGCGCACCTGAGTTCATGACCCCCATCACCGGATCCAGCAGCATTGCTGCCAGCGCTGGGATGGCCACAGACCAAATCTCGCTATCGTATTTGCTGTCCAGGAAGCCGCTGTACCGCTGCCGCCTGCTATTCAACCAGCTGCCCAGCCCAGGCAGCATACCACTCCTGCAGCGGCACAAGGGTGCGCTAAGAAACCCAGCACAACAGGCAGACCGGATCCGTGGCCGACAAGATCCATGGCTTATCTCGTGTGCTGGGCTTATGTGGACACAGCAAATGCGCCCGGGCTGCCTCCAGGGCAAAGGGCGTGCAGTCTAAAGATTGTGTGCAAGTGCAAATGCTTACACACAAGTGTGTGTGGTGCATTAAGACTGCACACTTCTCCTTCTTCTTCTTTTATTCTTTTCTTTCGCTCCAGGTTGAAGCCTTCAGGCAGGATCAGGAGCTGATAGGACCATGGACCATACTGCCTTGCAGCAAGACATGCGCCGGTATGTGTACTCACCCTTTCATCTTCACACATACACACACACGCACGCACGCACACACGCACGCGCGCACGCATACCTGCCTGCATTGCGCATATGTGCAGGCACACTTGGCACCCACTTTTGATGCACGATCTGGTTGCCCTCGCCGCTGCCAGCACTGCTGCCTGGGGACCCGGGGTAAGACATGCTGTCGCTGCTGCTACTGCACCACACAGCTCCTCGTTTCTGACTGTTACTCCGAGTGCCTCTGCCATCATCAGCCCATCTGGCATTTAGCCTCTGGCAATTGCTACTGCTGCGGTTGCTGCGGCTGCTGCTGCCAGTTTGGCTTTTACTGCAGAAAGGGCTGTTAGGTCCGCTCAGGCTGCTAAGACAAGGGGCAGTGGTAGGGGGGCAAGAGGGCCTGGACAGACCTCTGGGGGCACCCCTCATCACCGCTGTGTTGCAATGCCCAGCGGAGAATGAAGGATGGCTGCAATCATTTGTGGCAGTGAGGTTTTCCTATTTTGTTTGCGTGGCATTGTGCGTTCGTGCTCATGGTTTGTACGTGCATAATGCGAGCTGCGCGCTGCCTGCGCGCGCTGTGCCTGCATGCGTGCGTGCGTGCGTGAACCTTTCCAAGTTTCAAGGAGCGTGCACAAATTTTTGTGCCTGTCTTAGAAAGAGAAGACGCGGTGATAATATGCATTGGGTTGTGTGCCTGACAATTCATCTGAATGCTGCACAATGATGAAATGGTCACAGCTAATGGTTACATTAAGCCAGAATACAAACTGAGTGACAAATTCTCAGATAGGGGTAGCCACTAAATTCTCTTGATTTTGTGGCAGCACACTCACGGTAGTCTCTGGTGGCCACAGCAGTCCTTGGGGCAATACGAAGAGTAAAAGCCATGTTTCATTCCGTTTGCATGATGCATCAAGCCCGTGATGCTGCTCCGGGGTGGGCAGAGCCGCTGCTGAACCAGTTCACAGGCCACTACATGTACACAAGAACCTAAATACAAGATAATCAAATAAATAATAATTCTGGTTCCAGGCAAGTATTTGCCTTGGGCAAATATTCATACCGAACGGTAAGACACTTAAACCAATTTATACATTAGAATATAATTACATTTTGAAATTAATGGTGGTTGGCTCGGACCATTTGCATGTGGGTGCACCCCTGCGCTTGCAAATTACTAAGGCAATTTTTGGGCAACCATCATCTTAGACGTAGGCAGTTGCATTTAAATTTCCAAGTATTAAGATATTGTGCACTATACAACATGCGAGGACAGAACGCAATCCCGCACCAAAGGCATGAGGAGATTCTTCAGTTCTGGACAGGCCACTCAAGGGCAAAACCACTTGGACCAGTCACATTTAATGGATCTGCTATACAGAAATGGTTTGCAGGAGGGCCAGAAGTGGACCAGGTGAGTTATAGTGTAAGTAAGCCATCAATTACAGAGAGCGGTCAACTGCTCACGCCCAGGCATGGGTGGCAGTCATGAATCCCCGTTGCCAGATGTACATCAATGCTGCTGCTTTTAGTTAAATGTTGGTCAAGGTTCATTGAGGTTTCCGTGCTAGGACTGTGCTGCCTGGTGTTACATGGTAGCATCTCTCTGTTAGAAGGTGTGTAGGAGCTGAGATCGCGGTGACCGGGTTTGGGTTTGGCTCCAAAAGAAAGTACATATAAAAAGAATTCACACCACCACCCTACTGCCTTACCCGTGGTCAAGCAAGTAACAAAGATAGTGACTGTGGTATTAACCATCCAGGCGCACTTCGATAAGATAAGGTCCCCGCCTGCAAAACACCTGGCGTACAATGTAGGAGATCAAGCATCGCTTTGGCACAGACCTTGATGACATGCGAGCCGGCAAATTAGAGCATTGGAAAAATGGGTGGGTGCAGCTGCTGATTCTTGTTGATGTGATCGTGCATGCCCAACAGACCACCCTCTTGTCAATGGCTGCACAACATGTGTTGAGGCTGACATCTAGTGCTCTTTTGTCATGCTGCAAGCTGTGTGCGTGGTAGATACTGGGCATATCCAGGGCGCTGACAACAAGAATACCTTCATACAAGATTAAGTCTCACAAAAGCCTCATATATGCTGAATTACGCCAGCTGTTGTGTTATCAGATTTGTTTTCAAGTTTGCAAGTTTGCGTAGAGTGCGATAAGCGTATAGAAGGTATTTGCACAGACTTTGTCTACTCTGCACTTGAATATTTTATAGATGTGCAGCACAGTTGACCATGCTCCTACGTTCAGCACCCCCATGGGCGTTGGCTGGATTGCCTCGCTTGTCAGCCTTGTGCCACTTGCTATGTGCCATACGAAATGTGCCCAATACACACTCCAATCCTGTGCAGAGGCCCATGAGCAAGACTGCTAGAACCCTGTGTGCCGTACAATGCGCCCAATACACACTCCAATCCTGTGCAGAGGCCCATGGGCAAGACTGCTAGAACCCCATGTGCCGTACAATGCGCCCAAAACACACTCCAATCCTGTACAGAGGCCCATGGGCAAGCCTGCCAAAACCCCAAGATACAACTGAGATAACTGTTGCTTTGCCAAACCCTTGTTTGCCTGTTTTGCAGACCGGAGAGCGCTGTAGCGGGGATCATTCTCATGGACCAGTTCACAAGAAACATTTACAGGGACCAGCCACAGGTACAAGCCCAAGGGCCTGCTAGGGAATTCTTCTTTTCAAGATTTAGCTCAGTTTCCTGATCGGCCGGTAGAAAAGGCTATTTCTGAGAAACTGCTGCTGGAATGACTCTGAGTAACTGAGTCGCTGATGAGTCCTATACAAATTCAACAAACTAGATCTTTGGAAATCCTGATTACACATATTCCCACAAGCAATCACCGGACACAGCACAACAGAGTGCATGCGTGAATTCTGCACAAGCATGCGGAAAATGCATAGGAGCATGTGGGCTTGAGCACGCACTCACACACAACTCACATTTCATGGTGTTTAATAAATGATTACTTGTAATCTCTGAGCACAAGCTAATAAATGCCCTGGCTATGTTCAAAGCCAAATGAGCAAGGCTGCGCCAGTTACCGCAAATGAGGCGTTTGCATATACTCTGCCATACTAGTACCTACCCCGCTGCTACAGGGTCAGGCCTCATCTAACGGCTGCATTTTTGTGCAGGCTCCCCTTGACTTCGAACTTCATTCTCATTTCTGTTATTGAGCTTTTTTCAATCCCACAGCCTTCTCAAAACCTTGCCTGCAATGATTTGCACCCTTGGGCACATAGACCCTTAATCAACAACTATAGATGGACTTGTGACCCAGCACAAGGTTTAGCAAGTAGCCAACCCCTGTTAAGATAACTTTTTCCGTATGTTGCTTAGGTTCATGGAAGTTGGAGATTTGCACCGTCTAACTGTTAAGTCCAGAGCAATGAGGCGCCGTGCCCTGCCTGCATGTTTTGATGTCCAGGCTTTTGAGATGGACCCAATCGCGTTGGACTGGGCCAAGCATGTTCTGGTCTGTGATGATTGAGATTTTTGCAGCCAGGCATCAGATATGCTAGCGCTTATCATACGTATATTTGATGGCCTTTGTGTGCTGTGTGTGCGCGTTCAAGTGTGTCCTTGATGTGTAACAGGTGCTCGTGCATTCTTCTCGCAAAAAAGGAAGCTCCTTTCTTAAATTTATGCACTCTACACATTTAATGCAAATGGGTGAGCTATAACAGGTCATGCCACACTTAACACACGTGTCCTTTTTAGGTCAGCACTATGCACGGAATTTAAGTCAGATGGCCTGTTTTTCCTTGCATACAGACTTGATGTAATAGTTGACTTCAACTATAAGTCTCACTTTGCTTATTCGCTCCTACCCTCATCTGTGCAGGATAAAAAGATGTTAGAGGGCAAGCCAGGCATGTTCCGTCTGAGTGTTCTACTGCCCTTTATGCATGCTGAGAGCCTTCCAGATCAGGAAGTAAGTTCTAGTTCCTTATGTTTCATACCTATTAGATGGGGACAATTGCGTAGCTATCATAGCTCCAATATTCCAAATTCCTGTCGTTCTGCGCGTAATTGAGGTATGCGCATGCACAGTCAATGAAAAAATATGAATGACAAAGGGAAGAAGCGATGCAACCTGGGCACTTAAAAACAGCTGCCCAATTTAACTTATAAGAATGCATTCCCGCGCCACTTACTACAAAGGCTCAATTACCAAGGCTTAATATTAATGTGCATGGCTTTTGTGCACCCCTCAAATTAACGTTTTGGCATGGTGGTAGGGTGACACAATGGTGGTGCCATGCATGCACATGACCTTGAAGCTGGCTTCAATTTTGTGTTTCAAATGCAGCGAGGTGTCCAACTGCACCAAGACTTCATCGCTGATCTTGAAAAGCATCCTGACCAGGAGGAGGCAGGAGCCCTGCTCGGCTTTGTGTGTACGGCTGCAAAGTATGCTGCGGATCATAGAGATGTCATTGCCAAATGGGTGAGTGCATACAAGAAAGCCATGCTGTCGATTGAGTCCCATGGTCTCACTAGGAGCACCAACGTAACACAGCATAGTTTCAGGTGTACTAGAGATGTCGACAAAAGAGTTGTTCTTCTTATGATCGCTACAGGCTGAGAGACTCCTGCAAGCAACTCAAACACGTGACCTGACCATGGCACCTTGTTTTTCAGAGATTTGGAAACTCAGCAAGCATTTGAGTGCCTGCTAACTCATGTGTTGTGATTTGTGCTGGGCGTTTACGCCTGACAGCAGCAGTTGTAAAATATGTTACATCACTGTCATAACGTTTTGACCGCAATTCTGGAATATACTGGCGTAATTTATGGTAACTTTCACTCTGATGTCTGATGGTCGGGATTTCTCGTTATTTACGGTGCTGCACTGTCAGAAATTCAAAGGTCCTGCTTAGCCTTGTCCTTTTCAATCCAGCCGCTTAGTTCCCACACTCAACGATCCTCTTCCTCATCAATTTCTTTTTCTTTGTTCCCCACCTTCTCAATTCCCTCTCCCTCATCCTCCCCCTGCTCAATTCCCTCTCCCTCATCCCCCCCCTGCTCAATTCCCTCTCCCTCATCCCCCTCCTGCTCATCCCCCTGCTGCTTAGCCCCTTGCTGCTCAACGCCCTGCTGCTCAGCCCCTTGCTGCTCAACGCCCTGCTGCGCATTCACATCCATCAGCACGGCTGCTGGTTTCTCCGCATCTGCATTCTCTGCTGCATTGCGCACTGAGCAGCCATTTTGCAAACTTAGCCTTCTGCTCCTTGCTGGCCTCCATCAGCCCGTGCTCCCTGCGTTGCACATGCAGATCAACGCATGCTCATAAGTAAGGAAAGAGCACCTGAAAGCACGCACACATGCGCATGGCCGTTCATGCACACACACACACACACACACAAGTACATGCATGCAAGCGCAAGATACAAGCAAATTGCAAGCGCACAATGCAAGCACACTCCCTCAAGCACGACTGCAATTCCTAACACTACATTGAATTTTCATTTTGTAAGCCCCTGTTCTCACCTAGAACATGCAGTAAGAGCTTGTCAAGGAATGCTCGCTGCTGCTGGCCTTGGGCGTGTAGACCAGCAATGCTGCCTTCACCTCCTTCACCACCTTTTTCAACTCAGCTGCTACTGGACTCTGAAGGAATTTCTTGCAGGTGTCGCCATTCAGCAGATGGGTCTTGATCTGCATCACATTTGTCTCAGAAAGCGCTGTCTCACAGTGCTTGCAGCAGTGCTTCATCTCCCCTGGTTTACCCCCGCGCTTCTGCCTTCACACATACTGTTCCTGCGCCCAACTTTTCTTATTTTTGCCTCACTTCTGAGGCTGCTGGCCCAATCTCAGGCCTGCATTGGGTGGTGCAGAGGAATCAGCTAGCTGGGGTGAGCCAAGCTCGGCCCCCTCAGAGCTGCTCGAGCCCTCTTGACCTGCCTGCCATCGGGCACGATGGCTTGCAAACGTTAATTTTGGACATTCAGGGAGAAGGCGCTCAATGGAGCGTGCCCCGTTAGCCTACATGTGCATGCGTGAGTACTTTCAGGGCGGGTTTGAGTCCCTGACAGTCAAAAACACCACCGCAATTTACGATTTCCCACCATCATTCACAGATTTCTGTAATTTATGGTGGTTGACGTCTGACGGCATGAATGCACCGTAAAATACAGTGCCAATTCTGAATTACACCGTAAACAGCCCAGCACTGGTTTTGATGCAGAGTTCTTTTGTCAAATGGATGTCCAAATGATGAGCATAAAAAGAATCAACGTGCCTCTTTTTCAAAACAACTTATGTTGCCTTGCTTCCTTAGGCCTTAATTTATTGGATCCACGACGTAGTAAAGGTGTGAAGACGCATTAAAGAACGTGTGACTGTTTTTTATGTATGCCATTGTGTACACTCACAGGGCCGTTTCCCCCATCGCAACATGGCATTGGGACGTGCATCAACTGCGGAGGAAGTGCTGGGCCTTCAAGAGGGCAGCATCCCCAGGTTCTAATGAAACAGCAACTGGCAGCAACAGCTAGGTAGCAACAGCTACCTTGCATGCAGCACGCTTGTAGTATCAGCCAATTTATGGCAGATTAGGGCTTGCCATTTACTTCAGCAGAGTGTCATCTTGAACCATGAAGATTTTTTTGTAATTCCCTAATGATAAAAGAGTCAAGTGCCCTCCCTCAATCTTCATTCAATGGGTTCAATTGTATGCAATTGACTTGCTTGCACAAGCTTTTCAATAGCCTTGTATCGCCCAAAAGGATACAGCCTAGACAGCCAGCCAGCCATGTTTCGTTGCCCACCATCCTGAGAGGCTCCCTGTTGGCTTGCTGAGGCCATTCGCTGAATGCAAGCGCCCCTTTGACATTTTCAGTTGGACTTCTTCCCACGATATCGTAGGATATTGTAGGTATGCGTCAAAAGTATTTATGTTAAACATCGACTTTCTTACTTTACGAATGCAAGGCGGCTCAGGGATGAAAAAGCAGAGGCGAATGAAGGACGAGCTTTAAAAAGAGTAAAATGCAGCCCACTAAGAACTATGGAGTCTCAGATGAGCAGACGGCTGCAGAGCACAAGGTCGACGCATTGCTGCTACAGAAGTTCTTAGTCCTTGTCTTTGCAGTCATCAGTTTGGGGCTTGTCGGCAGTGCATACCAAACAGGGTTTCCGCCAAAGGCCACCTTCTTGCTGGCTGTAAGTGATCAATGCGTACGCCTACATAATCTGTGAGCATGCGCATTAGCGGGGTTCTGCTCGAGTTTAAGAGCTTTAGAGCTCTAAACTGCAACATTTTTGTGAAGGGAAGTCATGATGATTCAGTGAAATTTGCACGTGCGTGTGATTGGCCGGTGGTGAGCATTGTTAGCAAAGGAAAAGCATGATCGCCCTTGTGCACGTGCCTGGGACAAGCCTGGAATGCAGATCTGGATCTACCATGTGTATGCATATTAATTCCCATCCTCCTTCAACACACCATGTCAGTGCCGATCATTCACAAGTGCAACCTTTGTGTCCTGCTATGCAGATAAGTGTCATCTTGTCTGCGCTGACATTTTGCTGGCTGCTCCTTCTGCCAGCCTCCCTGCGTGGCATCCACGGATCGTGGCACACCCCTGATATTCCATGGGAGTGCTGGATTGTGCCCGCCAGCCTCATGTACGACCCGCTCTTTGGTGTACTGGCGTTTGGAGCAGGTGCGGTGAGACTTGCATCCTCAAAAACCTTGCAAGCTGGTATACTGGTATTCACTTGAGCGGCTTCTCTGTGGCCTCCAAGAAGATGCGTTCCTCTTCATATGATCCCCCATATGCCATCTGTATACTGCACGGTCTCCCCTCTCCTTGCCAAGCATTAAAAGTGCATAGCGATAAGGGTGACTGAGGCCCAGAATAGGTATGCTTTAAGCATGCTCCTAGGACATGGTCTCCGTGATGGATAGCTTTCCAGCTTACTGTTAGATGGTAGACCTGCTTGCAAGCTGTCCACAGCACCTGAGCTCAAAAGGTCCCCGTCACGGAGACCGTGCATAATGGACAGAGGCATGAACCCTACTTTTCATAGCCAGATGTCCACACTAAATCACCCACTGCACCAAATTACATGATTTTGGTGTTCTTGTCATAAGCGAACATCATTGCAAAAAAAATTGGAGTGAGAAGCCCCTGCAGTTGGTGAGATGTGCATGGCAATTTCCCTAAAAAACCAGCAAATGGGTGCCAAAATAGGCCAAAAACAGAGGCCCAGCACCCATCCAGGCCACAAGGGTCATCTTTTTCACCCCAAATTTTACCAGCAGCCTATTTATATGATACTAATACAGTTTGCATCAAAAAAGGAGCATGCCCAGACTTTTCCTCAGTCAACCCCCTCTGGATAAATACCATAGTACGTACACAATCGATTGCAAGGCAGCTTACTTTTTAGGAGCTTGTTCCCATGTTTTAAAGAAGCCCTGCACCAAGCTGTAATTGACACTGCTTGTTCCCTTTCATACCCCTGCTTTGCCTGCTTGCCTCTCCCAGCTCATTGCATGTTTGCACCGTCCGGAACTGCTTTGCGTGAGAGCTAGAGGAACGCCAGTAGGAAGGTCCTGTCACGGGTTGTGTACAACAGCTATTGGCTGTTGTGAAGCATCAATTTGATTCGTTTTTATGGGCCTCACACCGCTTCATGACCCACTTCAGGGAGCCATCCGTCTTGCTTGCATGAGGGAAAAATGATGCTGTGTGATTGAGCACGTGACGAGTGCTCAATACATGTGCAGCAAAAGTGTGCTGCACACTTGACCTACAAGAGCACGCCCAATTTTTCAGCAGCTTGAACTGCCATGTGTGCCCACCTCGTGTAAGCATGCAAGTTGTGCGGCTGCACAATTTGCTGCCCATGATGCAACACCAAAAGCAGACATGTCTACCACCTAATGCCCGGGCAAGCGCTGCCAGTGTGAGAGGGCAAGAGGGTTACGAGTGGGCCTGAGGGACCAAGCGCCTCTGCACGCACATACCTGGGCTGTTCTTGCCAAAGTTGTCAAACACGGGCCTGGACTGTCCTTGCAGAAGTTGTCAAGCACGTTCCTCGCACAGACGCTGCCGCTGTTGATATGTCCATCAACTGTTCTGTGATATTTGTTTGATTGCTCACAACCTTCTGCTGAATGCGTGCTCGATCACTTGATCAGCAACGGCTGCTGCCCCGCAAGTTGGTAGTGGATATGCCTACAGCCTACTGGCAGGCGCCACAGCCATGATGTTTCTGGCATCGTGCACTCTCCTTTTTGGCCTGGTGCGTGGCTCCCCTTGATGGTTGAAGAGAGCAGCCACCTGTACTAGCGAACTGACCTCAGCTGATTTGGGGGTCCTAGAGGGGTGTTGTCTTTGGTAGCTTGCCAAACCTCAGCTTGCTCCAAACATCCACCAAGACTCGTTGCCTGTACTAGATGCTTGACCTGTGCATGCCTTCTCCAGATCAGGTGGGCGCTTCTTGATATATCCTGCAGCTGTTTTTTGCATAACTTGATAAGTTGCCCTAGAGCATCCTGCTTGCCCTTGCTGCAGGTGTATTTGGCGTACACTGAGTACATGAAAGGGGAGCACCGAGGTCACCTTCAACCTTGAACAGTTTGATCCTCAAGCTCGTGCCAAGGGGGGGTGTCTAGACAGATCTGTTGCTCGTGAAGCAGCCTAATAGCCTTTATGCAGCCTTGATCCCTGTCTGCTGGCCACAGATGATAGCTCTTGATGAAGCAAGTCCAGATGGAGCAACAAGGCTCGGGTTGGTGCACAGGGGCTGCCAGGAAAAATTTTTAGCTTGTAGCTGTGTCCTCTGGAATTATGGACCAAGCATGCAAGGATAGACTTGCAAAAGAGAGCAAATGATTTCAGAACAATAATGGCTAGGATGAGTCATGGGACTTCCTTAGCCGTCGCAGATGCAACAGGCACTTGCTTGCAAGCTTCATCCTTAGCCTCTCTTGAGGAGCGAATGCTTCAAGATGCACCCCTATTAAAGTCTAAATATGAATGGAGATCTGCATCTGGATGAAGCACATTCTGTCCAATCTGTGACAATGATCATACGAACCCCGCTGTAATGTAATGATAATCAGCTTGCATGAGTCATCACTGCATTCAAGGTTTACAAGAATGAGGCCTTCAGTCAAGAAGTGTGACTGCTAGCCTGCTCATAAAAAGCAAGTAATCCATGAAGGAAGAAATGAAGCTTATTGTACTTCTGGTTAAAGAAAGCAGACATATCATGAGGTCCTGTCTGAGTGAATAAAGGAGCAAACTTTCTGCGGAGAGAGACCACCTTAGGACACTTGCACTGGAAGATGACATGTTGCTCATCCTGAATGCTTTCATTAACCTCACAGCGGTCGCACATTGTGGAAGACAAGTGGTTCCAAGTAGCTGTCTCATAGCAAAGGGTGTGAACACGGAGTCTGAATCGGGTAACGCTGCAAATGACATCAAGGGGGAGGTCAAGGAACATTTATTTGGGAAGTGCGTAAGGAGAACGTGTAACCAGGGCCCTGTTTGTAGGTGGAGCGCACCACTGTTGGTAAGTCAACCAATTACTGTTGCGCTCTCTCAGATGTGTGCTGGAGAAAGGCTCCCTGTAAAGCAGACGCCTGGTTCTGAGGTCCACAACAAAACGATTCAGGTCAATGAATTCACAGTTCTGCAGATTTTGTTTGAAAGTGCGGGAATGTGCTAGGCCCTCCATTGCTGAAAGAATATGTGAGGATTAACAATTGGCAGACCCCGAGCTGAGCCATTCGTCAGCATGCAAAATCCTTTTTCATTGTGGAAACCGCATCGCTGCTCGAAAGCAATCGAATTGCAGGTGCTCCAGACCACATTCTCGCATGATACACAGAGAAGGAGTAGTGACCCTGGCCCCCAACGTTTTTTTAAGGACTGCAAGCAGCCATTTCTGTGTGGGATTGTCCATCTCTTTGCCCTGTCATAGGTAGGTGGTGGCCCAGATCTGACTTGCATACATGCCAGCAGGGATTACGTATGTCTTAAGGATCCAAATCTGGGTGTGTAATCTGTTGGCAAGATCGTGTTCCTGAACAAACTTTATACCCGGAAGGTGCCAGCAGTGAATGGTTTCAACGCTGCATCACCTGCGACATTCAGGTTGAATGCTCTGTCACACACCATGCCCAAATATTTGAATATCAGTGTAGGGGAGCTGCTTACCATCAAAGTAAATCCGCGGCAAATTGTCAGACCTGGAATTGAAGCACATCACCTCAGCTGAGGTTTCTGCAGATTTAAGTGTGTTGACATCGCTGCATTCAGATCAGACTTGCAAGTGGACCTAGATTTTTTGTGCTGATTCATCGTCATTTTCACAGTGTACACGGATTCATGATCTGGACTAGCGCTTGCCAGCCGTCTCATGACGACACAGGCGATTGTTCGACTCGACCAGATAAATCATGTGCAAGAGATTGTTGTTGATTATTTCACCGTTTTCCTCTTCTTAATGGGGGCAGAAGAGAAGGGCCAGGCTAGCGCGCAAAACCCCGAGCCACAGCCTACAGCCCTTTACACATCCTACGTGTTTCATCAGCATAAAAAAGGTGCTGCTGAAAGTCTAGTGGATGTTCAAACTGGAATCCGGCTTCTGTCCTTCTCATTTGCACTTGTTAGCTTTGCCTTGCTTGCCTCAGTCATGTCCGACAACCCATCCGCAGTCAGTTCCAAACAGCGTTTCTTGCTGGCAGTAAGTGCATATTAGGCAGAATATCAAAAGGCTCTACAGCACACTTTTAAATGCTTGAAGTAACATGTACAAAACTGTCGATTAGCTACATTGTGTCCATGCTTGCGAACCATTGCATGGCTTAAGATGATGCATGAGCACATCAATGACAACTGAATGCATCCATCGCCTGCCTTTGCAATCAAGGACATTGCAATGAAGTATAGCAGCGGGTCCACGCGCCTCATAAGGAGGTAAGCGCCATTGATATGCAAGCACGGGTGGGTTATCCTCATTCTCTGCATGGGTGGGCGCTATTGGTGGCATTCGCAGGTGGGCATTATTGTAGCTGCAGCTTCCCTTGCGTGGATGCTGTTGCTCCCGGCGTCGCTGGGGCCCTCGTGCGCCCCTGAATTTGGTGCCAAGATGCACGGCAAGCGGTACCTGGTGCCTGCCACCCTGATGCTCGACCTTCTTCTTGCTCTCCTGGCCTTTGGAGCGGCAACGGCAGCAGCCCCGGACCTGGAATACAAACCTGGAATAGCCCCATACAGTCGATCCAGGGTTGCTGCCAGCGTTGCAATGATGTTCCTTGCCTCTTTAGCATTGGCGAGTAGCCTGGTCCACCTGGGGTTTGAGACCTTTCGGCAGGCGCTTGAGGAGCAGTCACATGCTCGACATGGCCAAGATGTTATGCAGTTGCAGTAAGCTTGAGTTGATTGCTCGCAGCTAAATGTTTTGGAGTAGCTTATCAAACTGCACACTCCTTTTGAAAGGACAGTGCTGGATATGCCAGGATCTGATTGTGGCATACATGAGCGTTGACACATTGCATTTGATGAGTTTGAAAGCTTACACTTGGTCGACTTTGGTCCCAAATGTCCCAAATGTCAGCGCTGCAAATTTATAATATTTGTGTAGTACTCCGTGCGGATCAGCTGCGCTACAGCTGATTTGGCTGGCTGGCAGCACTGTGGAGACCTCAATAAATGAATGCAAGTACGCTCAAATGTGACCTTGGCTGCCACTACCCGTACTTTTCCCCGTCTTATGCTTGCACATGCACCTCAAGATCAGACAGCTCCTGATCACCAATGTAGGGATCAAGTTGATAACCTGGAATACAGAAGCCAATTCTATTCAGGCTGATTATCTTGCTTTATAAACACTGGCAAAATTTTCTCTAGGAAGACAGGTCAGGTTGAGGCCAAAAGGGCTTTTGCTGACGCCCTTGTTCAGCAGGTACAGCTATGTTACGATAACCCTTACCTTACCACAAGGCTAGCATAAGATACCTCTTATGAGCCAAATTAATCGGATTCAGGGGACCATCTTTGCAGGTGCAACTATACTGTTCCTTGGCTTAGAAGGCTGATGTGTGCTAGTTGTCTGTCTTCTGGCAAGCGCAGGAAATATCTTGCCCACAATGAGTAAGCAAATAGAGCATGAGAATGCATTTTCTGCACGTCCATCTGCTCTTGATGGGAAAGCTTTCATTGCGTCATGCTGCTGATGCTACTTCTGCTGGAACACGAACTCTAAAAGCAAGCGTTTCTCGTTGAGAAGGTTCCATGCAAAAGTCCCTCAGACAGATGCACCTTGCCTTGTTACACAAATTGTTTGTGCAAGTCAATACCTCTTATGCTGGCAGCAATAACTTTATACTGCCTTGGCCTTAGTTGCCAGCATGCTTCATTGTTTTAAGACTTTCTTCAAACTTTATTTTGTGCTGCCATCCACAAATGTGTGTCACTGCCTACTTACTTTTTTTCTCTTTTCTTCTTCTTGCGTCAATCAGGGCAGCGGGGAGCTTGATTTCGCTGAGCTTAATTATGCCTGTGAGGTTTTCCAAATAGGCCCAGTTAGTTTCAGCAGGGCTGCAGGGGATCCCCTGTTCCGGAACTGCCTAAGTGAATCAATTGTTGCCATTGCTGGGCAACCGCTGGCGGCACACAAAATATGAATGCATTTACATTGAGTGTTCCAAATTGTTTATAACAAATAGTATGATAATTCAACACGTGCTCTTTCTTCTTGGACATTAAATGGATAATTTTATCATTTGTTTACCATCTCGTGTGTGTGTGTGTGTCTGTGTGTGCATGTGCGTGTGCGTGTACGTGTGCGTGCGCGCGTGCATGCATGGTAGGGGGGGGGATGAGTGTGTGTAAAATTGGGCACCATTTCACATCTTCAAGCACCACATTAGAAATTAACAACAAATTGTGCTTATTTAAGGACTCACTTTTTCTACTTTAAAGTCTTAAAGGAATTTGGAATGACAAACCTAGCTGAACATGGCACTGCTAGAAAAGGGAAAAGTATTCTTTCAATAATCATCTTGTACAGCATTGCAATACGTAGCAACTTTTACCTCATTCAAGCTCAAATTGTTTGCATTAATGCAATCAATGGATCTCATGGTACTTGCAGCGTGTGAACAACACAAGTTTTTCTACAAGTGGACTATTGTGTTCACAAAACCGGTTTTTTTAACGGTGTTCGAAAAAAGGACCAGTATGTAAAAAATACATCTGCAAACCACTCCCGGGGTGTCACTAAATATTAAGGGACAGGTGCTGTATAAACGCGTGTTCATAAACCCCCTTTACTTTGCTGGGATCAACATCGATTGTGATACGTTGTAAGACACAATGCAGAACAATGCAATTTCTGCGAGTCAACATGTGTGAGCAGCCCCGAAATCACTTTTTAGAGTTGCTTAGCCTTTAGGTATACCTATATAGCGACGTTATGTCGATATGTACAGATCTGTATACATCTAGATCTGTGTAAAGCTCGAAGTAAGCATTGTGCTGGTCCAAAGGATCCAGTCATCAATTTATGCATCATGGAAGCCCTAAAGATGGCTTCACTTCATGCACCATAGAAGCCCTGAAGATGGGAATCTCACGAATCCCGAGTTCGGTCCACAACAAATGCAATTTCTCACAAGCTTTTAAGCATGCCCTCGGGGAACAAGCTTATAAGTACTGCTTATGCAGCCTCCACTTTAAATACCATGGCTAATTCTAGCAAACAGCTTACATTCTCAACGCTAACTGCCTGGCAAAGGGGAATGAATTATACACTATTAAGAAAGTTCTAACAATACAGATGAATTCCAACGAATCAATGATAGTCCTCACCACAAACATGCTTTGATGCCTTTCAACATTTGAAGTAGCGTCAAATTGTTTATTCCGCGGTACATCTTACTCAAAACTTCGGATCCAAAGGAATTAGGCGAGATGGACGGCCTGAAGGCGCTCATCCTCGTGGGAGGTAGGAGTCACACTCGCGCTCAAAGCTTTGTATCAAGTTGACAACGCTCATTGGCTCTATCCACCTCAAACTCACGCGCAGGCTATGGTACCCGACTGCGCCCGCTCACGCTGAGCTGTCCCAAGCCGCTCGTCGAGTTCTGCAACATCCCCGTGATCGTGCACCAGATTCAGGTGTAGATAGATCGATCGGCACAACAAGCACCGAAGGCTCGCTACCAAGCCAACAACCTGTCAGGAACGCCTGACCTGGCTGGCAACACATGTGGGCAGCAGTTTGCTCCAACAAGTAACCATGTCTTCCTTTCCACCATGCGTTTTGCAGGCACTCAAGACTGCTGGCGTGAGCGAAGTGGTGCTGGCAATCAACTACCAGCCGGAGGTGCGGGCTTGCAGCAGGTCCTTGCGCGCTGCAACTCTGGGCTTGCAGCAGGTCCTTGCGCGCTGCAACTCTGGGCTTGCAGCAGGGCGTAAGCACGTTGCTTTTCTCCTTGAGCAAGACATCAAGAAAATGCTCTTACGCTTCCTGTAGGTCATGCACAACTTCATCAATGAGTGGCAAGAGAAGCTGGGCGTCCGGATCGTCTGCTCACAGGTCAGCAGCACAGCAGCGCGCTAGCATCCTGGCCCTTCTCCCTGCACATCATTGTTACAACAGTTTTGTACGTTGAATTTGTTATAGGCAAAGCTGCATTTGGACACATGCCTTTGCATCTGCAAAAATGTGTGAGCGCACGCACATGCAACACACACACACACACACACACACACACACACACACACAC
>LFIK01001453.1_pt1 | contig 18836 bp, 17 predicted proteins | sample 643401 | NCBI WGS metagenome assembly LFIK01 (sample SAMN03777447, study PRJNA286221) | soda lake metagenome | biome: soda lake; feature: Kulunda steppe; material: water; isolation source: sample T5-Br brine of Lake Tanatar-5 | place: Russia: Kulunda steppe | collected 2010-07
CGCTGCTATTTCAGCTTCATGTGGACCCATCCCGGCAAGAAACTGCTGTTCATGGGAGGGGAGTTTGCCCAGTGGCGGGAATGGAGCCACGAACGGTCGCTGGATTGGCACCTCCTGGACGAAAACCCCGGACATCAGGGTGTCCAGACACTGGTCCGGGACTTGAACCGGATTTATCGGTCCTATCCAGCACTGTATGAACTGGACAGTGACCCTGACGGCTTCGAATGGGTAGAGGGCGATGACCGCGCCAATTCGGCGCTTGCCTTTCTTCGCAAGGGGCGCGGCCCGAAGGATAAAGTGCTGGTGGTCTGCAATTTTACACCGACACCCCGCTATGCCTATCGGCTCGGGGTTCCCGACGCCGGACATTGGAGGGTTGTCCTGAACACTGACGCGTCCGTGTATGGCGGCAGCGGTGTTGAAGCGACCGGCGACGCCGACGGCCGGGTCCAGACGGAGACGGTTGCGTCGCAGGGCCGGGCTCAGTCGATCGCCATCACCTTGCCGCCCCTCGGGGCCGTTGTTCTGAGTTTCGAGGGCTGATGACAACCACTGTTGCGGAATCGGGGTCCGGGCCGGCGATCGCGGTGCGTCACCATGCCCGAGTTTTGCCCGGCGCTCCTTACCCGCTTGGCGCCACATGGGACGGACGTGGCGTAAATTTCGCGCTGTTCTCGGAAAATGCGACCCGTGTCGATCTTTGCCTGTTTGACCGAACCGGCCGCAAGCAGATGGAAGTCGTGCCGTTGCCTGAGCACACCGATGGTGTGTGGCACGGCTATCTTCCCGATGGGCGGCCTGGCCTGTTGTACGGGTATCGGGTCCATGGGCCCTATGACCCACAGCATGGTCACCGGTTCAATGCCAACAAGCTTCTGATCGATCCCTATGCGCGCGCGCTTGCCGGACCGTTCAAATGGGCCGACGCCCATTATGGCTATCGGGTCGGCGCGCCGAAGGCGGATATGTCGTTCGATCGCCGGGATAATGCGCGCTACCTGCCGAAATGCCGGGTCGTCGACAGCGCCTTTACCTGGGGATTGTCGCCCAAACCGGCGATTCCCTGGGATCGAACGGTCATCTACGAGGCGCATGTCCGGGGGTTGACCAAGGAACACCCCGACATACCGGCCAATCTAAGGGGCACCTTTAGCGGCATCTGCGCACCGGGCATGATTGATCACCTTCGATCGATCGGCGTGACGGCCGTGGAATTGCTGCCGGTTCATGCCATAATGGACGATCGTTTTCTGACGGCGCGCGGCCTGCGGAACTATTGGGGCTATTCGACCCTGAATTTTTTCGCGCCGGAACCCCGTTACATGAGCAATGGCTCGTTGATGGAGTTCAAGGCCATGGTCAACCAACTGCATGAAGCGGGCATTGAGGTGTTGCTCGACGTTGTCTACAACCACACATGCGAGGGCAACGAACTCGGACCGACGGTCAGTTTCCGGGGCATCGACAACGCGGCCTATTACCGGCTCTTGCCGGGCAACAACCGCTACTACATCAACGAGACAGGATGCGGAAACACGCTGAACATTACCCATCCCCGCGTGCTTCAGATGGTCATGGACAGCCTTCGCTATTGGGTCACGGAGATGGGGGTCGACGGCTTCCGATTCGACTTGGCCTCGTCGCTGGGCCGGGAAGCTGACGGTTTCGATCCGAAAAGCGGGTTCTTCGACGCCGTGCGTCAAGATCCGGTCTTGAGCGGCGTCAAGCTGATTGCGGAACCGTGGGATATCGGCCCGGGTGGCTATCAAGTCGGCCGGTATCCGGCGGGCTGGTCGGAATGGAACGACCGATATCGGGACAATGTGCGCCGATACTGGCGCGGCGACCATGGCTTGCTGCCCGAATTGGCGGCCCGGCTTTCAGGGTCGGCTGATTTATTCGATCATCACGGCCGCCGTTCCCATGCCAGCGTCAATTTCGTGACCTGTCACGACGGCTTCACGCTGGCCGATCTGGTCAGCTACGAACGCAAACATAACCAAGCCAACGGCGAATCCAATGTCGATGGCCATGACGGCAACCATAGCGCCAATCATGGCGTCGAGGGCCCGACCACCGATCCGGCGGTCAAGGCCATCCGGGCGCGCCAGATGCGCAATCTGCTGGCCACGGTGTTCTTGTCCCAAGGGACTCCGATGATTTTGGCCGGGGACGAAGTCGGCAATAGCCAGTCGGGCAACAACAATGCCTATTGTCAGGATAATCCGATCGGCTGGATCAATTGGGATATCGACGACGAAGGGCGCGCGCTGATAGCGTTCGTTCAGCGGCTCGCCGAATTGCGGACGGCCCATCCGGTTTTGCGCCGGCCCCGTTTCCTGCACGGAAAAGACAAATCACGGTTTGGCACCACGGACATCGTCTGGATCACACCGTCGGGATCTCGCAAAACCGAAAACGAGTGGCGGGATCATTACGCGCGCAGTGTGGGGGTTATCCTGGCCGGCGATGCCGGACATTATCCCGATGTCGACGGGACACCTCTGGTGGACGACGTCCTGCTCATCCTGCTGAATGCCCATACCGAAGCCGTTGATTTTACGATGCCAATCCTGTCCGGAGGAAAGCATTGGCTGTGTCTTCTAGATACGGCCCAAGCGGACACTGGACACGGGGGCGCCGGACATCAAGACACCGCATCCGAGGCGGGTCCCAGCCGGTCCGAAGCGGGGACGGCTTTGCCGATCAAACCCGGCAGTCGGCAAAAACTCTCCGACCGGTCTCTCGCTGTCTTCAAGCTGGAACCGGCGGTATAACTTTTCGAGGCCGATGATGAATGACGATTCAGCGACAGACGATTCAACTGGGGCCGGTGATCCGATCCTGGACGCGCTGACCGCCGAAGCCGGGCTGGCAACCCGTTTTCACGACATTTGGGGGCGGGAATACGCGATTTCCGACGAGACAAAGGCCGCCGTTCTCGGTGCGCTGGGCTATCGGATCGACAGCGAAGACGATCGCCGCGCCGCCCTGACGGCTGCCAGGAACCGTGCCTGGACGCGCTTGGTCGAGCCTGTGGTCATTATTCCCTCGGAAGCGGGCCCTGGACATATCGATTTGGCGATCCCCGACCCCGTGCCGGCGGGGGAGCCGGAAGTCGAAATTGGCTGGACAATTCAACGAGAGGATGGCCGCACCTCCGCTGGGAGCACCGGGCTTTCCGGATTGCAAGTCCTGGACAAACATCCGGACGTTCCGGTTCGGTCACAGGACGGATCCCCGGGTGAGCCGGTGCCTGTAACGCGCTATCGGCTGGACCTTCCGGCAGACTTGCCCGAAGGTTACCACCGCATGATGGTCGCCGCCCGGGACAGGCAGGAACAGACGACCCTCATCGTCGCGCCGCCTCGCTGCTGGACACCGGCCGATGCGGCTGGTGATGCCCCGCTTTGGGGCGTTTCATGCCAGCTTTATTCGCTGCGGGAAAATGGGGACCAAGGGATCGGCACCTTTTCTCACCTACAGCGTTTCGCAACCGGCATTGCGCGGGCCGGTGCCGATACCGTCGGGTTGAACCCATTGCATGCGCTCTATCCGGTCGAGCCGTCAGCGGCCAGTCCGTATTCGCCTTCCAGCCGTGACTTTCTGAATCCGCTCTATATCGATGTGGCGGCGATTCCCGAAGCCGCCGGCATTGATGTGTCGGATGCCGGGTTGGGCTTGGCGCCGCGAGCGGCCGAGGGCGATGGTACGGAGCTTCTGATCGACTACGATGCCGTGGCCGCCCGCGTTCAGGCCGGGCTGGAAAAAGTGTTCAAAGACTTTCGGACGCAGCATCCCGAAGGTGGCGACAGCGATCGTGAAGCCCAGTTCCGCGCCTTTCGGGAAAGCGGCGGAGGGACCGGAGAGCGGGCGCTGCGAAATTTCGCCTTGTTTATGGCCCTTCAGGAAAGCAAAGCCGGCGACGATCTGTCGACCATGCCCTGGTGGGCATGGGGCGAAGACTTCGCTCACCCCGAGGCGCCGGGAAGCCGGGCATTCGCAGAGGCCAATGAGGAACGGATCCGGTTCCATCAATGGTGCCAGTTCATTGCCGACGAACAGCTGGGCTTGGCTGCGACGGCGGCTCAAGCCGAAGGGTTGCGGCTGGGTCTGTACCGGGATCTGGCGATCGGTGTCGGTCCGGCATCGGCCTCTGCTTGGGCCGACCCGCAGGCGCTCGTGCGTGGCGTTTCCGTTGGCGCGCCGCCCGACCTGTTGAATCGAATGGGACAGGATTGGGGCCTGGCGCCGCTGGATCCGCTTTATCTGCGCGAGACGGCCTATAAGCCGCTGATCCAGGGTTTGCGCGCCAATATGCGCCATGCCGGCGCCATCCGGATTGATCACGTCATGGGGCTGATGCACCAATACTGGGTACCCGTGGGCCGGCCTGCGACCGAGGGCGCCTATATCCGCTATCCGTTCGAAGAGACGCTGCGGGTTCTCGCGCTGGAAAGCCAGCGCCATAAAGCCATCGTCATCGGTGAGGATCTGGGCACGGTACCGGACGGCTTCCGCGATCGGATGACGGCGGCCGGTGTCCTGTCCTATAAAGTGATGCCGTTCGAGCGGGTGGGCGACGGGTTGTTCAGCCGCGGGTCGACATACGCGCCTTTATCGGTATGCACCTTTGGTACCCATGACCTGCCGACCGTGGATGGCTGGTGGAGCGGCCGCGACATTGCTTGGCGCCGGGATCTTGGGCACCACGCCAGTGACGAGGATCGCCGGTCCGACGAGGACTCGCGGGCAACGGATCGCCGACGCCTGATTGACGCCTTGGTGGACGCGCAAACATGGCCGGCCGATCGTGCGGTCGACACCGACACCCCTGAGCCAATGTCGCCGGCCCTGCGCGAAGCCATCCATGGTTTCCTGGCGCGATCCGCCTCGTGCTTGATGGTTGTCCAAATCGAAGATGCGCTGGGCATGACCGATCAGATGAATTTGCCCGGAACGACGACCGAGCATCCGAATTGGCGCCGACGCCTGCCCAAACCCGTTTCAGCCCTTGTCGATGACCCGAACGTTACCGGCATTCTCCAAGCCGTTGCCCACATTCGGGGCAAACGCGGAACTGGTGGTGAAAACGCTTGAGGGTCGCGGGCAAACCGGTAACCATAGTGATGATCGTATGAAGTCCCGATCGCGGGAGCCCGATAAGGGGAGAATCATCTGTGGGGACCCGATTTCGGCCGCATCGCGAGGCTGATTTGGTCGCGTGGGGGCGCAGGCGCTGTGCTCGGGGCTTGGCGGCGGCGATGCTGTTGGGCGTGCTGGCAGGATGCGGCTCGTTACAATTGGCCGGAGATCGCGGCGCTCTGCCTGACGCAAGCCAGATTGCCGAAGACCCGGCAAGCGTGTTGCTGTTGGAAGCTGTCGCGCGCGGGCGCACGGATGTCGCCCTTTTGGCCATCGACCGGGGGGCGAAAATCGAGGCGCGCGAGCCAGGCCGGCTACGTACGGCAACAATGCTGGCCGCCGAACGGGGCAATGTCGATGCATTGACCTTGCTGATCGCCATGGGCGCCGATCTCGAAGCGCGGTCCGACGAAGGATGGATGGCGCTTCACCACGGCGCGGCCAATAATCGCGCCCGGGCGATCCGGTTGCTGCTCGCGGCGGCGGCGGACCCCGATGGACGGGAGAGCCTCAGGGGTATGACGCCGCTGATGATCGCATCTCTATTGGCCAATACCGACGCGATCGCGGCCCTGCTAGATGGCGGGGCTTCAGTCGATGGTCGGGCCGATGACGGCTCGGTTGCGCTTCATTTTGCCGCCTCCAGCCGTGATCGCGAGGCGCCGGTGGCGCTGGCCGAATTGATGGTGCGCGAAGCGGCCCCTGATCGGCAGCGCGACGATGGCTGGACGCCGCTGATGGTCGCGGTGGCCGCCGGCAATTTGGACGCTGCTGGCGTCCTTTTGGATTTGGGCGCTGATCCGGCCGCTACGGCAGCGGACGGAACCGACGCCTTGTCGCTGGCGGCCGAACGGGGCGATGACGAGCTGATTCGGCGCGTTCGGGCAGCGCTCGACGCTTCAGCGGCGCCGGCGAGTTGAGCGGTTCGGCCATGACGGGAGACCAGCCGGGCCGCTCCTCGGGCGACGACCAACGTTGGCTTCGATATCTGGCCTCGGTCGCGGACGACGCGCCACCGCGCGATACTCTGGTCAAGGCGTTGGCGCGCTGGGAGGGGCCGCCGGGACGGGCGCTCGACCTGGGGGCGGGGCAGGGGCGCGACACGGTCCACCTGTTGCGTCACGGCTGGCGGGTGACCGCCATCGACAAGTCGTCCGCCGCCATCGAGCGTGTTGCCGGGCTATGTCCGGCCGGACTGAGCGACCGTTTGTGCGTGATCGAGGCCGCGTTCGAAGAGATCGCGCTGCCGGATGGCCAAGACTTGATCAATGCCAGCTTTTCTCTGCCGTTCTGTGCACCGGACCGGTTTGACGCCTTGTGGGCCGATATCGAGCGGGCGCTTCGGCCAGGCGGCCTGTTCTGCGGTCATCTGCTGGGCCCGGACGACGACTGGTCCGCCCAGGGCGTGGTAACGGAAACGCAGGACCAAATTCACAAGCGGTTCCGGGCTTGGACCGCCATGGAAATCGATACCAGCCAGGGTCCGGCCGCGACGGCAAAGGGCCGTACCAAGTACTGGGATCTATACAAGATAGTCGCCGTGCGATAGCGCCAGCAAGTTCGGTGAGCGGATATCAGGCGTTTTCGTCGGATTCTTCGCGGGTTGGCCGGGGAATGCCCACCGCATGAAAGCCGCCATCAACATGATGAACTTCGCCCGTTACACCGCCAGCCAGGGGCGACAAAAGATAGAGCCCGGCATTGCCGACGTCTTCCAAGAGGATATTGCGGCCCAGGGGAGCGTTTTCGCCCGAGAATTTGTAGACATAACGTGCATCGGCGATGGCGCTGCCAGCCAGGGTTCGCATCGGGCCCGCGGATACGGCGTTGACCCGAATGCCGTCATGGCCCAAATCGGCGGCCAGATATCGAACACTGGCTTCGAGTGCGGCTTTGGCGACGCCCATGACATTGTAATTGGGCATTACCCGCTCCGCCCCCAGATAAGACAGGGTAAGAATGCTGCCGCCCCGGCCATTTCGGCCCTTGCGCATCATTGGTTCCGCCCGCTTTGTCACAGCGGTGAGCGAATAGCATGAAATGTTCATCGTATGGATGAAGTTGTCCAGCGACGTATCGACATAGCGGCCTTTCAACTCGGCCTTGTCGGAATAGGCAATCGCATGAACGATAAAGTCCAACGTTTCCCACCGGGTTTGAAGGGTCTCGAAGGTGGTATCAATCGATTGCTGGTCGCTGACATCGCATGGAATGACGATGTCCGAACCGACCGAGGCTGCCAAGGGCTGAACGCGGCGGCGAAAACTGTCGCCCTGATAGGTAAAAGCCAGTTCGGCGCCTTCACGGGCGGCTGCCTGGGCGATCCCCCATGCAATCGAGTGATTGTTGGCGACACCCATGACCAGTCCTCTTAGGCCGGTCATCAGCCCCTTAGCGCTTGTCGTCATTTCCAGACCCGATCTCTTGTCTCAAAAGGTATTGTCGATCGCGCCATGGTCACCGATCGAAGCGTGAGAACACGAGCGTTGCGTTCGTGCCGCCGAAGCCGAAACTGTTCGACATGACGGCATTCAGACTGACGTCGTCACGGCGTGTCCGTACAATCGGCATACCGTCCGCTTCCGGATCAAGGGTATCGATATTCGCCGACGCCGCGACAAAACCGTTGTTCATCATAAGCAGGCTGTAGATCGCTTCCTGCGCGCCGGTTGCCCCAAGGGAGTGGCCGGTCAGCGATTTGGTCGAACTGATCAGCGGTACTGCGTCGCCGAAGACCTCGCGCAGGGCCACCAGTTCCCGAACATCGCCGATCGGCGTCGACGTGCCATGGGTGTTGATGTAGTCGACGCGCCCACCCGGGACGGTGCCAAGCGCCATCCGCATGCATCGGACCGCCCCTTCGCCCGAGGGCTGAACCATGTCGTAACCGTCGGAATTGGCGCCATACCCGGTGAGTTCGCCATAGATCCGGGCGCCGCGCGCCAGGGCATGGTCGAGCTCTTCAAGTACGACCACCCCGCCGCCGCCGGCGATCACGAATCCGTCGCGGCTGGTATCATAGGCACGGGACGCTTTGTCCGGCGTGTCATTGTAGCCTGACGACAGCGCGCCCATGGCGTCGAACAGCGATGATAAGGTCCAATGGAGTTCTTCACCGCCGCCGGCGAAAACGATGTCTTGCTTGCCCCATTGTATCTGTTCGGCGCCGTGGCCAATGCAATGGGCCGAGGTCGAGCAGGCGGATGAGATCGAATAATTGACGCCCTTGATCTTGAACGGTGTCGCCAGAGTCGCCGAATTGGTCGACGACATGGTCCGGGGGACCATATAGGGACCCATCTTGCGCGGCCCCTTCTGGCGGGTGATGTCGGCCGCTTCGACCAGATTGCCGGTCGAGGGGCCGCCAGACCCCATGATCAGACCCGTTCGCTCGTTGCTAACGTCCGAATCGCCGAGACCTGAATCCTCGATTGCCTGCTGCATCGCAATGAAATTATAGGCCGCACCGTCGCCCATGAAACGCCTGAGCTTCCGATCGATATGCGCATCGATATCGATCGAAACGGCACCATGGACCTGGCTGCGAAAGCCCAGTTCCTTGTATTCGGGGGCAGAAACAATTCCCGACCGGCCCTCGCGCAGGCTGTCCAAGACTTCGTCGGAATTGTTGCCGATGCTGGAGACGATCCCCATACCGGTGACCACAACGCGCCGCATGAAAAGCTCCGTCGGCTGATTCGTCGAGTTGCCAGCCCCTTGTCGGCCAGCATTCTCGATACGAAAGGTGAGGCTTTAAAGTTCTTCCGTGCGGGTGAACAGGCCGACCCGAAGATCTTTTGTTTCGTAGATCGTAGACCCGTCAACGCTGACTTGGCCGTCGGCGATCCCGAGAACGAGTTTACGATTGATCACCCGCTTGATGTCGAGATGATAAGTAACGCGCTGTTGTTGCGGGAGCACTTGTCCGCTGAACTTGACTTCGCCGACACCCAGCGCCCGGCCGCGCCCCGGCGCGCCGGTCCAGCCGAGGTAAAAGCCGACCAGTTGCCAGAGAGCATCGAGGCCAAGACATCCCGGCATGACGGGATCCCCTTCGAAGTGGCACTCGAAAAACCAAAGGTCGGGTCGAAGGTCGAGTTCCGCTTCCAACTCGCCCTTGCCATAAGCGCCGCCTTCGGCGCTCACTTTTGTGATCCGATCGACCATCAGCATCGGCGGCAGCGGCAATTGAGGATTGCCGGGGCCGAATAGCTCGCCATGGGCGCAGGTTATCAGGTCGTCGTAGGAATAGCTGCTCTTCGCCGTCACGCCGCACCAAACTCGTTAGGTGATGCCCTGATAGGGCCTCGAATGGCGACGGAGTCTATAGGTTTTGCGAATGGAGACAAGCAAAGACTCCATCGATCGTCGTCCGTATGGGCGAACGACGATCGGGAGGGGCGGACAAATCGTGGGTGGCACGAGAATAAGGTGTATATGGCGGACCCGCGAACGGTTCATACGGACCGCTTAGGATCCCGTATTCTGATCGTGACCTAGTCTCTGTTCGTGACCCTAGCCTCTGTTCGTGACAACGGGTCGCAGCATGCGGTCAGTGGCTTTCTTCCATTGCGGCCTCGGCGGCCGCCTCGGCAAGATGGCTGGTCAACGGCATGCCCAAATCAATGGCTTCTTCTTGAAGCTGCATTAGCGCATGGCGAATGGCGCGGCGGCGGTCTGCGGCGTCTGGCATAACGCCGTCGGATGTCGGGCGAACGGTCAGGATGCTGACCGTATCATTACCATCATGGGTGATCGGCTTTCTGGTTTCCATGAAGCCTTCTCCGGATATGGGTTGCCGGTGCGTTTCCAAACGCCTTTCGAGGACGGAAGGATGAGTTCTCATTCGACCGCCGATTGTACAACTTAGAGGAAACGAGAAGGTGTAAAAAGGATAAATTTCGAGTCGAAGACGATATGGATTGATGCCAATCAGGCGAAAAGTAGAAAACCTGAATGAAATCAATCGTCTGCAGATATACCCCAAATGCTCCCCGATGGTATCCAGCCAGCATAACCGTCGGCATCGATGCGGCACCATCTTTCGTCGTCAGGCGTGGCGCAATGCTGGAGTCCCGCGATGACCCCGGGCTCCAAACGGGCCACGACTCCGGCCTCCAGCGTCGGTTCGGCGCGCATCATTGCGATGTCGGGGCCCAAAACCATGACCGTGCGCCGGCCCGAAAGCATGGCTTGGTGCACCCAGCCGATATCGCCGTCGATATCTCGGATTCGGCGCCAGATATCGAACTCGGCGATGATCTGAACCGGCAGTTCGGGCCGCCGATAGACATAATCGACGGGATATTGGCGCCCTGGACCGGTGCGCATATTGACCTCGGAGGATTGAATGCTGGCGAATCGCGGCAGTGTCGGGCCGTCATCGGCGCGGGCCGATGTCCAATCCAAGACGGTCAGGGATAGTGCCGCGACGACAAGGCCGGTTAGGCCGATGCGGCCAAGGCCGGTTGGGCCGTGGCGTGGCTGTGGACGGCACGCGCCGAATCGGTGGGTGGGGCGGCAAGCCCAAAATCTAAGCGGCACGGGTGGCAGGAAGCGTGCAGGCATGGTTGTCGGTCCCCAGACGGCGGCAGTAAGGTCACGAATCGCCGCTTGAGTCTAACCCTTGGCGGGCACAGCGTGCCATCGAATAGTGGGCTCGGGAATTCCCCAAAATCGGCGGCAATCGACCGTCCTTGACCCTCTTGCCGGTGGCGTCTATGCCGAAAACGGGAGCAGTCGTGTTCCGTCGCCCCCAATAGCAACCGTCAGGGGATATCGGCCATGCCGACCCGGCCTCACGTGCAGACCACCCGTAAACTGCCGACCGTCATCGAAACCCGGATGATGGAGTTGTTCGCGACCCAGCTGGGCACGGCGCCGGGTCCGCTTGGGCCATCGGCATTGGGCAAACTGGTCCAGGGGGCGGATGTTCTGGTGCCGACCCTGATCGATCGACTCGATGCGTCATTTTTCGAATCGGCGCCCGCCAGTCTGCGGCTCATCGCCAATTTTGGTAATGGCGTCGACCATATCGACCTGCGATCGGCAGCACAAAAAGGCATCATCGTCACCAATACGCCCGGCGTCCTGACGGATGATACGGCGGACATGACCATGGCGTTGATTCTGGCGACCGTTCGCCGCCTCAGCGAAGGGGACCGGCTGATGCGCGCCGGAGCCTGGACCGGATGGCGCCCCACGGAAATGCTTGGCCGGCGCTTGTCCGGGTTGCGACTCGGGATCATCGGTTTGGGGCGCATCGGCCGGGCGGTTGCCGCAAGGGCGCAGGCATTCGGGATGACGATCCACTATCACAACCGGTCCCGTGTCGATGAGGGCACCGAACAACGCCTTGAAGCGACCTATTGGGCCGAGTTGGACCAAATGCTGGCCCATATGGATGTCGTCTCCGTGAATTGTCCGCAGACAGAAGCGACCTATCACCTATTGTCCGCCGACCGGCTGGCGTTGATGAAGTCCGATGCCGTTCTCGTGAACACGGCTCGCGGGGAAATCGTCGACGAGACGGCCCTGACCGACCTTCTTGCGGCTGGGCGGCTTGGCGGGGCAGGGCTCGACGTGTTTGCGGCGGAGCCGAGCGTCGACGATCGGCTGCGACGTTTGGATTCCGTGGTGCTGCTGCCGCATATGGGATCGGCGACCGTCGAAAGCCGGGTGGAGATGGGGCAGCGGGTGATCTTGAACATCCGATCGTTCTGGGACGGTCATTCGCCGCCTGATCGGGTCATCGAAGCTCCCTGACCATATTTATGGGGGACGATTATCAGGCCGGGCCGGGCTCTGGCGTGCCGCAGGTCGGACAATCGGCGGTCCGGTTCAGGGTTACCGTTGTGAATCGGGCCGCCAGGGCATCGATCAGCACCAACCGTCCCGACAAGCCATCGCCGATCCCCAGCAGTTCCTTGACCGCTTCGGTGGCCTGAAGACAGCCCATCATGCCCGCCGTGGCGCCGAGCACGCCGGCTTCGGAGCAGCTCGGTACGGTGCCGGGCGGTGGCGGTGCTGGAAACAGGCACCGATAGCAGGGATGGGGCGGACCAAGATGCGATTTGAACGTCGATATCTGTCCTTCGAAGCGTAGCAGGGCGGCCGAGATCCAAGGCCGCCCAACCCGATGGCAGCTATCGTTCAGCAGATAGCGCGCATCGAAACTATCGGTGCCGTCGATGACAAGATCGTATTCGGCGATCAGGGGCTCGGCGTTTTGCGGGCTTAGCCGCTCGATATGGGGACGCACGGTGACGCCGGGATTGATGGCCTGCACGCGCTTGGCTGCCGAATCAACCTTGTGGACCCCGATACCGGCGGTGTCGTGAATGACTTGGCGCTGGAGATTGGACAGATCGACGCGGTCGTCATCAATGATCCCCAAGGTGCCCACCCCGGCTGCGGCGAGGTACAGCAATACCGGTGCGCCCAATCCCCCGGCGCCGACGACGAGCACCCGCGCAGCGCCGAGCTTTTCTTGGCCGATGCCGCCAATCTCGGGCAGGAGTATGTGGCGGGAGTACCGAATGATGTCGTCGTCGTTCATCGGACATGGCCTTTTTGCCGAATCAATTCCCGTCTAACCTCCCAAATTAGTCCATCCCGGCGAAAAGGGCGGTGGACAAATAGCGCTCGGCGATCGACGGCGCGATGACCACGATCGTCTTGCCGGCGCTTTCCGGACGGGCGCCAACCTCCAACGCGGCGGCGATGGCCGCTCCGGACGAAATGCCGACGGGCATGCCCTCGAGCCGGGCGGCGTCGCGGGCCATGGCAAAGGCCCTTTCGTTTGCGATCGGGACGGATTCGTCGATGATCGACCGGTTCAGGATTTCCGGGATGAAGCCAGCGCCGATTCCTTGGATCTTGTGCGGGCCGGGCGGGTTGCCGCTAAGCACGGCGCTGTCCTCGGGTTCGACGGCAATGGCTCGGAATTTCGGGTTGCGCGCCTTCAACACCTCGCCGACGCCGCTGATGGTGCCGCCGGTGCCGACGCCGGCCACCAGCATGTCGACGGTGCCGCCCGTGTCCCGCCAGATTTCCTCGGCCGTGGTTCGACGATGTATGTCCGGATTGGCCGGATTGGCGAATTGCTGGGGCATTACGGCGTCGGCATTTTCGGCCAACAGGGATTCCGCCTTGTCGATGGCGCCGCGCATGCCGTGTGCGGCCGGTGTCAGGTATAGTTCGGCGCCGAGAAGCTTCAGCATTTTCCGGCGCTCCACCGACATGCTTTCCGGCATGGTCAGGATGAGCCGGTAGCCCTTGGCGGCGGCCACGAATGCAAGGGCGATGCCCGTATTGCCCGATGTCGGCTCGACCAGCACGGTATCGGGTGTAATCTTGCCCTGGTCTTCCAGCCACTCGATCATTGCGAGGCCGATACGGTCCTTGACGCTGGAAAGCGGATTGAAGAACTCGCATTTCACCAGAATATCGGCTTCGACCCCATGGTCCAGGGGCAGACGCTTCAACCGGACCAGCGGTGTCGCGCCGATCGTGTCCAGAATGCTGTCATAGACCCGGTCGCGGAAAGCCCCGGCGCCGGGGTCGGTGCGCGTGTGTCTGGGGCCGGTCGGGGAACGGGTATTCGCCATGGTTTTCGCCGGTGCCGCTTTGTTGCTAAATGACATAGTCGATGGTGATTTCATTCTCTCGCTTTATGCCCTTTTCCTGGGCATGCCGGCATAGATCCTCGATCGAAACGGCATCGAGTTTTTCCATGAATTCCGATTGAAGCTCTTCCCACAACGGACGAACGACGGCATGGCCGAGTTCCGACCCGGCTTCGTCGTCGCTTGGATCGGCAGAGGCTTCCACGGCCCGGACCACGCGCACGATCTCGCCGACCGAAATCCGACGGCGTTCCTTGGCCAAGCGATAGCCGCCGCGCGGCCCGCGAACGCCCGCCAGAATGCCGGCCCGGACAAGATGCTGCAGAACCTGTTCGAGATAGCGTTTGGGAATGCCCTGCCGCCTTGTGATCTCGCTCGACTGTACCGGTTGGTCACCGGCGTTATAGGCAATGTCGAGCACCGCTTCGATCGCAAACAGGGTCTTCTTGGATAGCCTGACCATTACCGTTTCGTCTCCGTGATGTCGTCCCTATCATGCTCACCGCCGTCTTGCCGGCCCGCTTCGACGGTCCTTGTGCCGGTCGATCCGAATCCGCCAGCGCCCCGGATTCGGCCCAAGCTGCCGCCAGGTGAAGGGGTGGCCGCCAGGGCCGATTCTTGTGGATTCTCGGTTTCGACCAGCGTGGCGTGCACAATCGGCGCGATGACCAGTTGCGCAACGCGCATGCCGCGTTCGATGGTGAAGGGGTCCCGGCCGTGATTGATCAGAATGACGCCAATTTCACCCCTATAGTCGGCATCAATCGTGCCCGGTGCATTCAGGCAGGTGAGGCCGTACTTCAATGCCAGACCGGAACGTGGACGAATCTGCCCCTCGTATCCGGCGGGCAGATGCAAGACCAGACCGGTGGGAATGAGCCGGCGCTCTCCGGCAGCGAGGACAACGGGTGCATCGACGGCCGCGGCCAGATCCAGGCCTGCGGATTGAGGCGTCGCGTAGCGGGGCAGATCGAGGTCCGCGGCGTGCGGCAAGCGGGTCACCCCAATTGAGAGGCGTGCGGGGTCATGAGGGTGGGGGGTCATGAGGGGGCCTGAGGGTTCTGGCGGGGCGACGGCTGCGGGCCAAGTACTTCGGCGATGCGCTCAGCCAGACGGTCGGCGACGGCGGTTTTTGACATGCGGGGCCACGATTCGGTCGTCGTTCCGGTCAGCAGGTGAATGGTGTTTTCCGCGCCGCCGAAGGTGTCCGTGGTGCCGCCGACCGCGTTTGCCAGGATCCAGTCGCACCCTTTGCGGCGGCGTTTGGCATCGGCATTGGCCATTAGATCATCGGTTTCGGCGGCAAAGCCGATCACCAGTTCCGGCCGGTGGGGGCCCGCTTCGGACAGTGTTTTCAGGATGTCCGGATTCTGAACGAATGCCAGCGACAAAGCCTCATCGCCCGATTTCTTCAGTTTCGAGGTGGCGGCCCGGTCCGGCCGCCAGTCGGCGACGGCGGCCGCACAGACGGCGACATCCACCGGCAGGGCCTTGCGGCAGGCGTCCAGCATCTGGACAGCGGTTTCGATCGTCACGGTTTCAACGCCCGCAGGCGCGTCTTCGTTGGTTGGACCCGTCACCAATAGGGTTTGTGCGCCCAGGGCGGCAAGTGCGGCGGCGATGGCGTGACCCTGCCGCCCAGACGACCGGTTGGCCAGATAGCGCACAGGGTCGAGCGGTTCATGCGTCGGACCGCTCGTTACCAGGGCTCGGCGTCCGGTCAGGGGGCCGGCCGAGTCCGAGCGCGGGGCATCCCGCAGCCGGTCGAGGATGGCGGCAGCCAGCGCGTCGGGTTCCGCCATGCGTCCAGGGCCGAATTCGCCGCATGCCATATCGCCCTCGTCTGGGCCGATCATGGCGACGCCATCCTCGATCAGGCGGGCGACATTGCGTTTTGTGGCGGGGTGTTGCCACATCCTGACATTCATCGCGGGGGCGGCCAGAACGGGCTTGTCGGTCGCCAAAAGGGCGGTCGTTGCAAGATCGTCGGCGATGCCGGTCGCCATCCGGGCCAGGATATCGGCCGTGGCCGGGGCCACCACGACCAAGTCGGCGCTGCGTGAAAGCTGTATATGCCCCATTTCGACTTCACGAGTCAGCGACCACAACGCCGTGTGAACGGGTGATTCGGTCAAAGCCGCGACCGAGAGCGGCGTGACGAACTGCGCCCCGCCTTCGGTCAGGATCGCCGTGATCTCGACGCCCTGGCGCCGAAGAAGGCGAATGGTCTCAAGGCTTTTGTAAGCCGCGATACCGCCGGCGATGATCAACAAGATGCGTTTGCCAGCGAACGAGGGCATGGGGTTGCCAATCATAGTCAAAGGTACGGCGCGTCGGCCTATGCGACGACGGCCAGTTGCCGGAATACGGTTCCGGTGCGCGCTGTTCCGGTGCCTGCTTTAGAGGGCGGGGGTGCCAACTTGGCCCGGAAATCACTCAATATCCGCGCCACATGTAAATAAGGCCTATGAATCACACTGTCAATGTGTGGTTTTAGAAGCTTCCGTCGATGCCGGTTCGGCTACCCTAAATGCGCCAGCCGTGGTGGATCGCGGCGATACCGCCGGTCAAATTGACCCATTTCGGATTGTGAAAGCCTGCATTCGACATCCGGTCGGCGAGATGCTGCTGATCGGGAAACCGGCGGATGCTTTCGACCAAATAGGTGTAGCTGTCGCGATCGCCGACAATCGCCTGTCCCAGGCGGGGGATGACCGCGTCGGAATACATCTCGTATGCATGGCGCAATGCCGGAAGCACGACTTGGCTGAATTCCAGGCAAAGGAATCGGCCGCCCGGCTTCAGTACGCGGTGTGCCTCGGCCAGAGCCGTGTCGATCCGGGTGACGTTACGAAGCCCGAACGCGATCGTATAGGCGTCGACGGATCGGTTCGGAAGCGGAACGGACTCGGCATTGCCGACGACGACGCCGATGCGGCTGGCCAGCCCCTGATCGATCGCCCGGTCGCGGCCAACACGGACCATTTCCTCGGACAGATCGCAGATGACGACATCCGGCCCCTTTTCCGGCTGGAAGTCACTGATCGGAGCTTGCCGGCCGGCACGCCGAGATGGCCGGTCCATCGCGCGGGCAAGCCTGAACGCGATATCGCCCGTGCCGCCAGCGACGTCGAGAATCCGCTGGCCGGGGCGGGGCGCCGCCATGGCGACGAATCGGTGTTTCCACAGCCGATGGATGCCGCCGCTCATCAAGTCATTCATCAGGTCGTAGCGGGCGGCCACATTGGAAAAGACGCCGCGGACGCGTCTCGTCTTTTCGTCGGGATCGACGGTTTGCTCGCCGAACCAGCGGCTTTCGGGATTCTCGGTCATGCCGAAAGTTCTAGCCCGGTTTGCGGCGGGTGTCGACCGTCCCTATGATGGGTGCAACGAAGCGCTCTTGTCCTGGAAAGCACCATGCCGGAACTGCCCGAGGTCGAAACCGTCCGACGGGGGCTTGCCCCCGTCATCGCCGGCGCGCGGATCGTCGGCGCCGAGATCAGGCGTCCAGACCTTAGATATCCGCTGCCGCCGGATCTCGGGCGTCGCTTGACGGGTGCCGTGGTCCGGTCCGTCGGGCGGCGGGCCAAATATCTGCTGATCGCGTTGGAAACGAACTGGACGATCATCTGGCATCTCGGCATGTCGGGGCGTGTCTTGATCCACCCGCCGAACCATCCGCCACCGCCGCTGACGATCCATGATCACATCGTATTGCGGTTCGATACCGGGGCGGTCCTGGTCTTTAACGATCCCCGGCGTTTCGGCATGATGGATTTGGCGGGCCCGGATGAATTGCCGGCCAATCGGCACTTGGCCCGATTGGGGCCCGAACCGCTTGACCGGAATTTCAGCGGCGCCGTTCTTTCCCGGGCCTTTGCCGGCCGGCGCGGGCCGGTCAAATCGGTACTGCTTGATCAGACGGTCGTCGCCGGATTGGGCAATATATATGTGTGCGAGGCGCTTTATCGCGCCGGACTGTCACCCTTGCGGCCGGCGGGATCGGTGTCGGCCCGGGGGGCTGGCCGGCTTTCGCGGGCCATCAAGGCGGTCCTGGCCGAAGCGATCGAGGCCGGCGGCAGTACCTTGAAGGACTATGTGCGTATTTCCGGCGAGTTGGGATATTTTCAGCACCGTTTTGCCGTCTATGACCGGGCCGGTCGGCCATGCCCGGCCTGCACCTGCGATGTGGCCATGACGGGCGGTATCCACAGAGTGGTTCAATCGAATCGGGGAACCTTCTATTGCCCCGTCCGTCAAAGATGACGCGGCCGAATTTGTGGCACATTGGTGCTGGAGTCTCGAAAAGGATGGGGTTGCAAAAGACGGGGAGGCGTGGTTGACGTGTCGGCACCCGGGCGAATGACCAGCCCTTTCATTCTTGGGGCCAAGCCTTGTGGGGTTTGACCCTGACCCACGGGTATTGAACGGTGCGCGTCGCAGGATCAAGGTCGGCCAACGCACCTCACGCTCAGGAGTTCTGTCAGTTATGGCTTACGAGACGATCATCGTTGAAACACGGGGCAAGGTCGGCTTGATCACCCTGAACCGGCCCAAAGCTCTTAACGCACTCAATAAGGCGTTGATCGCCGAATTGACCCAGGCCATTGAGGCGTTCGAGGCCGACGACGCCGTGGGGGCGATCGTGTTGACCGGGTCGGAGAAGGCCTTTGCCGCCGGGGCCGATATCAAGGAAATGGCATCAAAATCGTTTATCGCGGCATTCGGTGAGAACTTCGTCGCCGATTGGCAGGCCCTGACCAAGGCGCGCAAGCCGGTCATTGCGGCCGTACAGGGATATGCCCTGGGTGGCGGCTGTGAAATCGCCATGATGTGCGACTTCATCCTCGCCGGAGAAAGCGCGAAATTCGGCCAGCCGGAGATCAGCATTGGAACGATTCCCGGTTCTGGCGGCACGCAGCGCCTGACCCGTTTCGTCGGCAAGTCCAAGGCGATGGAGATGTGCTTGACGGGGCGCATGATGGACGCCGCCGAGGCTGAGCGCAGCGGATTGGTCAGCCGCGTCGTCGCGGATGCCGATCTGCTCGACGAAGCCATCAA
>LFIK01001454.1_pt1 | contig 18824 bp, 21 predicted proteins | sample 643401 | NCBI WGS metagenome assembly LFIK01 (sample SAMN03777447, study PRJNA286221) | soda lake metagenome | biome: soda lake; feature: Kulunda steppe; material: water; isolation source: sample T5-Br brine of Lake Tanatar-5 | place: Russia: Kulunda steppe | collected 2010-07
GCATAAAGGGAAAGGAATGACGGCATTCCACCGATCTGAAGCCCGCTGCGTTCAGTTTCTGAGCAGGGCCTGAATGGCTGCTTCAGGGAATGCCGCGCCAGAGGTCGATCGTCGGCAAAGGGCCGAGCACGTCGATGTTGCCGTCGCGCTTGCGCAATGCGCTGGAAGCCGCCTGACATCCCCCTTAGCATTGCGCTCTCAGAATCTTGAGAAATATACCGTTCGATCCTTTTGAAAACTACCCGGTCACAAGTCCATCCGCCACCACGATTTGTCGCCGACAGCGCGCTGCAATCTTTTCGTCATGGGTGGAGATCAAAAAAGTTGTGTCCTCATCCCTGTTGATTTCCTGTATCAGGTCCATGACCTGCTGAGCAGACGCACGGTCCAGGTTGCCTGTCGGCTCGTCTGCAAGCACCAGTTCGGGGCTGTTCATCAAGGCTCGGGCGACGGCAACGCGCTGCTTCTGGCCGCCGGACAGCTTGGTTGTCTGAAACCCTATGCGGCTTTCAAGCCCCACCCGCACCAGCAGCTCGCGTCCGCGCTCCCGAGCTGCAGGCGTCTCGCGCCCCGCGCGCACAGCTGTTGGGAAGATGACGTTTTCCAGCGCGGTGAAATCGGGCAGCAGGTTGTGGAATTGAAATACAAAGCCGATATGGCGGTTGCGGAACTCTGTGAGCGCGGCATCGTTGGCGACCACCAGATCTTGGCCAAGCATCCGGTGACTGCCCGATGTGGGCTTCATCAGTGTACCGAGAATGGTCAGAAGCGTGCTTTTTCCTGACCCCGAAGGCCCAAGCAGAGCTGCCATCTCACCTGTCTTCAGCGACAATGACAGTCCACGCAACACATGGGTCGCAGCCTCACCCTCGCCGAAGGTCTTGGTCAGATCGGACACTTCCAGCAGTGTGGTCATTGTCCGATCGCCTGAACCGGATCGACCCGCGCCGCGGCCCTTGCCGGCAGGATCGACGCTAGGATGGCGCCGATCACAGTCAGCGTGATCGCCAGCCCGTAAGAGCCCTGTGTGATATCCATCGGCAGGGTGCCCGAAACAAATTCATCCCGGCGCGGAAACGGCAGCAGGGCCAGATACCCAAGTGTCGCGCCGGTCACGCCACCCAGCAACCCCACCAACGCGCCCTGGGTGACGAAAACGAACACCACAAATCCGCGCCCGGCCCCCATCGCCCGCATAATGCCGATCTCGGGGCGACGTCGGTAAGTGGACAAAAGCAGCGCCGAGGCGACACCAATCACAATGGTGATCAATGCGAAACTCTTGAGGAAGTAACCTGTCTGTGCCTGCGCGTTCAGCGCCTCCATCAACTGCTCGGCCCCGTCGGTCCAAGGCACCGCATCAAGGCCCGTGAGCGCGCGGATGCGCAGGGCCGTGGCATCGGCCGCGTTCAGATCGTCAAGCTTGATCTCGATCCGCGTGACCCCTTGTGGCAGGTTAAAAAGCGTGCGCGCGGTGACCAGGCTGACAAAGACGCTTGAGCGGTCCAGCATGCCAGTTCCGGTCTGGAAGATGCCGCCCAAGGTCAGAACCGCTGTCACCCCGTTGGACGACTGCAATCGCAGCACCTGTCCGACCGACAGATCAAGGTCCTCCGCCAGTCTTCGGCCCAGAACGACCGCGCCAGAGCCCAGTTGCGCTGACCCGGCGATGATGTACCCCTCAAGATCGAGGATGGCGGATTCACGGCCAATCTCCACCCCCGTCAAGCTGACCTGCGCCACCTGCGCCCCGCGCGTCAGAAAACCCGCGCCGGTAATCTGGGGCGACACGGCCCTGATGCCGGGAACAGTCTCGATCAGCGGCACCCAGGTTTCCGTATCTCGCAGGGTGGCGGTACGCTGGCGCCCGGGTTCGATCGCCGCCAGCAAAAACCCGTCGGCATCGATCAGGATCGCGGGGTCTGCGATTTCCGCCTCGATCGTGACATGGCTGATGTCGCCCACGGTGCGTGAGAGGATAAACTCGGCCAACCCCCCTATCAGCGCCGACATGAAGATGAAGATGAACACGCCGACAGCCACGCCGGACACCAGAAGAGCGGTCTGGGCCTTGCTGGCAGTCAGATAGCGCATCGCAATCTTGAGCCCGTACAGCATCAGGGCGCTTCCGACCTGATGCGCAGGCCATCGCTAAGGCCTTCGGCGTCGATGATCACCGAATCGCCCGGTGAAAGGCCTTCGGTCACGACCAGCCGGGCAGCGGGCCAGTCGATCAAGCTGACCGGCTGGAGCCGGGTGGACCCGTCCTTAGCAAGAAAAACCGCTGTGTCCCCATTTTCGCTCACCAGCGCTGTGCGCGGAACAGTCAGTGCGGCATCTCGCTGATCGACCACGATATTGGCGGTAACAGTCATTCCGATAGGGGCGGTGACGGCCGTGTCGAAACCGATTCTTACAGACAGGCCACCGGTGGCCGCGTCGACTCGACCTGCAACCGTTCGGACAGTTCCGGTCCGCGTCTGCACCTCCCCCGCAAAACGCAGGACTGCCAGTTGGCCAACGGCAACCTGATTGGCATATGCCTCGTCCACATCGGTTTCGACAATAAGGTCGTTCAAATCGGCGAGGGTAAGCAGCACTGTTGCCGTATCCGCGATCTGACCCACTTCGGCATCCATTGCCACGATCGTTCCAGTGATCGGCGCACGCAACGTATGGCGCCCAAGTTGCACTTGCGCCTGTTCCAAAAGCGCCGTCATGCGGGCGACGTCCTGAATGGCGGATTGCACCGCGCGCCGATCAGCCTCCATCACGACAGCGCTGATGTTCGCCCCCAATGCGAGCGAGCGTGCATAGGTTGCTTCGGCCTGTTCCTGTGCAACCAGTGCAGCATCAAGCCCCGCGAGGGCCTGACGCACGACGGCATCCTGAGCCGCCGGGTCGATCCGGGCCAGCACATGTCCGGCGTCCACCCGCTGCCCCTCATTGACCGCCACTTGGGCCAGACGGCCACTGACAAGTGCGCGCACATCGACCGAGTGTACCGCCGCGATCCGGCCATTGACGGCAAGCAGACGTGTGACCGGGGCCATGGTGACCTGCTCAACCGTGACTGGTATCACAGCAGGTGTCCAAGGTTGCAGGTAAGCAAGGCCACCTGCTATCAGGCCCACCACCCCTCCTGTCAGCCAGAGGAACCAGCGACGACGTCCCGCGCTGGATGGCGGTTCTGATGACTTGCGAAGTGCGGGGACACGAGAAGACGACACCTCTGCCGGTGTTTGAACCACCGGCAGTCCGTCGTCTTGCTGTCTGATGGCATTGCGTATGACCATTGCACCATTTTGTTAAGGGACGACGTGATTTAATACTATGGACCGTTTTCAGGGGCCTGACGCAGATCTCATAATCGATTCTGCAGTTGCACCGCACTGATCTATATCATGGGCGGACCTCAGAAGGCTGTCGCTTGCCCCCTTGCCTCGCAAAATATTCCTGCGTTACTCACGAACGGCCGGTTCAGGGAAGCTGCACCTACGCTTGACGTCGAGGCCGATCGTCTGCTTGGGCCGACCACGTCGATCCGGGCTTTATCTGCGCAACGGGCGAAAAACCGACCTTAGCTACGGGCTCAGAAATCCTTGAGCAAACGCGTCGTTTCCGGGTCCAGAAATCCGGCCACGGTGGCGTCGGTTTCAAGCTGGAGCGCGCGGTGCATGTCGGTGCAGGCGGTCAGGTTGAGCGTGCGCTTCATCGCGCGCACTGCCAAAGGCGGCAGAGAGGCAAGCTTTCGGGCAACAGCCATCGCTTCATCGTGCAACGCCGCATCAGGCACGACGCGCCATGCAACACCGGCCTCGTGAATTTCCGCAGCCGTATAGCGCTGCCCCAGAAACAGCATCTCGCGGGCTTTTTGCAGGCCTGCAAGGGCCGGCAAAAGGCTGGTCACGGCACCCGTAACAAAGAGGTTCAGCGACGCTTCGGGAAAGAAGCCCTTGGCGCTTTCCGCCCAGATAGGAAAATCACAATTGATCGCCCATTCAAAGCCGCCCCCTACGGCCCAGCCATTGATCGCCCCCACAACAGGCTTAGGGCCAAAACTTATGGCGCGGGTGGCGTCCTGGATGGCCTCGACCAGCGCCCTTGCCTCTTCGGCGCTATCGGGGTGGCTGTGATCATGCCGGTCGTCACCGGCGCAAAACGCGCGACCAGCGCCGGTGAACAGGATCGCATTCGAGTCTGGGTCTTCATGCGCATCGCGAAAGGCCTGCGTGACATCGCGTATAAGCTGCAGGTTCATGGCATTCAGCCGCTCGGGGCGGTTCAGCGTAACGCAGCGCACGCCGCTCTGTGCAAGAGTGCTGTTCACGGTAACGTAGGCGAATTCGGTCATGTGCCTCTCCTGATGACACGGCGGGTCTTGCCTTCGGTTAGCGGAAAGCTGTCGGGCGGCAGGACGGTGACGCGCGCGGTTGCGCCAAGCTGTCGCTTGATCGCCGCCTCCAGAGCGGAGCCGATGCCGGGGTCATCAACGCTACCCCCGGCGCGTTCAACATGGAGCGGCAGATGATCATAGGGCGGCGGGCCGTCGAGGATGACCCGGTATTCGCCCGAAAGCCGCGGATCGGCATTGACGATTGCGGCCACCATGGTTGGGAACAGGTTCAACCCGCGCACCACAACCATATCATCGCTGCGTCCGATGACCCGGAAGCGGAACCCGGTGCGCCCGCAAGTGCATGTGTCGGTGTGATCAATAGCGATGATATCGCCTGTGCGAAAGCGGACCAGCGGCTGGCAATCGCGGACCAGGTGTGTCAGCACAAGTTCGCCCTCGGCCCCGGCCTCCAGCGTCAATGGCCCGCCTGTATCCGGGTCGATCAGTTCCGGCCAGAGCACATCGGTGGCCATGAAATGCAGATGCGTGTCATCTTCGCATTGCGCGGCAAAATTTGAGAATACGTCCGAGACGCCATAATTTGCGTTGCGCGGCTCCATCCCCCAGACGGTCCGCAGCCGGTCACGCAATGCGGGATCGTCCAGCCCTGGTTCGCCGCCGAAAAGGCCGATCTTCAGGCCCAGATCACGGGGGGCAAGGTCGGGGAAACGTTCGCCCAGAACGCGCTCCAGTACTGCCGGATAGGAGGGCGTGCAGGAAATTGCGTTGACACCAACCTCGCGGATGGTACGGATCAGCAAGTCGGTGCTGCCTACCCCGAAAGGCACGACCAGCGCGCCGGTGGCCTGCAAGGTCATGTGATCGGTCAGCCCGCCCATCCACATCTGATAATTCAGGCAATGCACAACCGTCATACCGGGGCGCAGCCCCGCCGCCCGGTGGCAGCGCCCGCCTACGGTTTCGGTGATAGCGCAATCACGTGCGGAAAGGGCAAGGTTCATCGCCTGCCCTGTCGTGCCTGAGGTGCGATGCAACCGAACGGCCCTGTCGCGCGGCGCGGCAAGGTAGTCTCCGAACGGCGGATGCTCGGCCTGCGATTTCCTGAGTTGTGCCTTGTCGGACAGCGGCAGTTGTGGCAGGTCACGCAAGTCCGAAGGCGGGGTCATGCCCTTCCAGAGCGCCTGATAGAAAGACGAATGCGCCGAGATATGGGCTGCCTGTATACTCCAGGCCGCTTGCTGTTGTGCCTGGAAAGTGGCGGCATCCATGAATTCAGCGTCCGGTACAAGGCTCATGTTCCCATCCCTCGGCTCCAGATGAAGGTCAGTGTGTCGATAACCGCATCTCGATCTTGGGACAGTTCGGCCAGACTGGCATCGCGGTTGAAATGCAGCGTGACCAGATACTGATCGACCATCCCACCCAATGCATAGGCGCGGCGCAACAACTCGTCTTTCGGAACGGATCGTCCCGAACGCGCCAGCCGTCGCGCAGCGGCGTCAGCGACGGTCGCTGCCCATGCGCGGTTGAGCGCCTGAAACCGTGCTGCGGCTTGGGGAAAACTGTCAAAACTGCTGACAAGGCAGCGCATCAGGCCGGGATTTTGTTCAAAGAGCGCGACATATTGCGCAGTCGTTGCCCGCACCGGGTCGGCTGGCGGGATTTTACCCGCCCTCTGCATGGTATTCTGCACATGTTCAACAAACGCTTGCAGCAAAATATCGAGAAGGGTGCGGATATCTGGAAAATACAGATAGAAAGTGCCATGTGCGACCCCTGCCTCGCCACAGATATCGCTGACCCGCAATGCTTCCTGAGTTGTGTTTGACAGCAAATCGCACGAAGCCGCCAGAAGGGCCGCCCGCGTGCGGTCGGATTTCCGCTGTCCCTCAGCCTTGAGCCGCAGGGCCGTAGGAAAGTCCAAGTCTGAAATGGCATGAGGCTGACTCAACGGGAAGCTCCATAAATATAAAACTGACATCACAATCATAAATTACTTTGTCAAGAAAAACCTCCATGCGACTGGGTGCGCGCAGTTGCGACTGTCCGCAAAGGGCCGGGTTCGTCGATAAGTCTAAGTTCATGGAACTACTCGCGAATGCTGCCCGCAGCATATTCTTCGGTTTAGATTGCAGCGGCAAGCTTCCGCTGTCGTAACTTTCTTTGTAAACTGTGATGCAGCGCCGCTATCCCGGTCAACTACGGCGCGCATCGCGCAGACAGACTGGTGTTGGCATTCGGTTTAAACTCTCTCAGATCAAGAAAATGACCGCCAATCCCGCAGGCAAGGCGGGCAATCGCAGTATTTCGAGCAGCGGCTGTCGCGCTGCTCCGATCACCGCAAAACTGATAAGCCATAACCCCAGCGCGATCTGAGCCATTGCAATGAACGCAGCGAATGGCGTGGTTGCGAGATCAAGAATTTCGGGATTGGCGATGAAGCCCAGTGGGATTATGAACAGCCCTACCCCAAGGCGCATCGCATTGCCAGCAACCGGCAACCATGGTGTCTTTGCAATAGCCGCTGCAATGAAGACATTGCCGCAAACCGGCGGTGTGATTGTGCATAGCAGCGCATACCAGAACACGAACAGATGCGCTTGCAGGTCCGGCAGGCCCATGCCCACCAGTGCGGGCGCGGCCACGGCAGCGCAGATCACATAGGCTGCTGTCGTAGGCAACTCCATGCCAAGCACCAACGCGGCCAAAGCCGTCAGAAGCAAGGCTATCCACAACCGCCCATCCGAAGCTGACAAGATCAAAGAGGTCAGCTTGACCCCAAGCCCGGTCATGTTGAATACGCCCACGACGATCCCTGCGCAAACGATGACCGCCGCGATGATCGCAACCTGTTGTGCTGCCGTGACCACAGCAACCAAAGTGCGACGATACCAACCCTGCAACGATACTGACCCATCCGCTTCGAAGATAAGGGTTATCCATGTCACGATGGTGGCAAACACTGCCGCATAGGCAAGAGTGTAGCTGGTGAAAACAAGCGTTCCGACCAGGATAGAGAAGGGCAGCAGGAAGAATGGGACAGACCGCGCTACAACTGCCCAACCTGGCAGAGCGTCTTTGGGCAAGGCAGCCAGATTCGTGCGCAGTGCATAGATATGAACGCCGAACCACGCGGCCAAAAAGAACAGGATCGCGGGCAACAGGGCCGCGACCATGATCTCCGTATAGGGAACGCGCACCAGTTCTGCCATCACGAAGATGCCTGCCCCCATGACAGGCGGCAGGATCTGCCCGCCGGTCGAGGCAACCGCTTCAGTTGCAGCGGCGAGTTGTGGTGGATAACCGAGGCGCTTCATGGTCGGGATAGTGATCATCCCGGTTGATGCGGTATTCGCCGCCGCTACGCCGGAAATAGATCCATAAAAGGCCGAAGAAAGGATCGCTACCTTGGCCGCACCTGCACGCGCGCGCCCCGCGATTTGCGTTGCAAAGGACATGAACCCTGCGCCCGCTTGTCCGGCCGAGATGAAACCACCCAGTATCACGAACATCGCGATCGTATCGACAGAGGTGCCGGTCAACGTCCCCCACAGCCCGCCTTCGGTTATGGTCAGGGTGCCAAGGAGATAGTCAACCGGCATACCCCCATGGCCAAATTTTCCCGGGATGTAGGCACCAAAAAACGCATAGGCCAAAACAATTGCCGCCACAGCGGGCAAAACGATCTTGATCGCCCGCCGCGCCATTTCCAGCACCACCACAATCAGCGCGCACGCCAATGCAATCTGGACAGGGCCATTTAGCGCCCCGTATTGCTGGATCAGTTCGCGCCGGTTCAGCATGATCAGGGCACAGACTATCAAACCAACTGCAAGAAATGCCCATCCAGACCAATACGCCGCTCGCCCCTGCCGCGCCGCTGCGCCAAGAACGAAAATCCAGGGCAAGGCTAAGGCAAGATGCGCTGGTCGGGTAATCAGGTTGGGGATGAGCCCTGCAAAGGAGTTCCATAAATGAAACCCGACCAGCAACACAGCCAGCCCGATCGCAATGACACCGAAGCGCTGGCCCTCCATTTCGACCGTTAGCCAGGCTTCAGTAAACGACGGACGTTTCATCGAGTCTCCGATGTCAGGTATCGAGACGGCCGCAACACTGGCCGGCCTCCTGTATGCGCATTACAAGCAAAGGGCGCGCGATGAAGTTTTCCGGCGCGCGCCCGGATCTTGCTTGTCACTCTACCTCAGCAACGCAGGCTGGGCTCAGGGCATATCCACGCCTTGTTCGGCGTAAAACGCCACAACACCTTCATGCAAAGGTGCGCCCAATTGCGGCACCAGATCGGGTGTTACGCCCGCCCACCAGGGATTGGTGTCAGCCATGTCTGCACGCTGCTCCCAGAAGGCCGAGACAATGGCCAGCGCAGTGTCATCGTCCATATTGGTTGCATAGGCTCCGACGGGAACCGCCATAGTCGCGATTTCGCCGTCCACCCCGGCATAAGTATTCGCGGCAACTGTCACCGCGCCAGCCCCGGGGTTGGCCTCGATGATCGCCGCACGCTCGTCTTCGGTGAAGGACAGTATGCGCACGGGCAGTGTCGCAGCCAGTTCTTGCACTTGCGGTGTCGGGTGGGCAGAGCAGGTAGCATAGCCGTCGACCTGATTGTTGCGCAACGCCGCGGGGGCACCTGACAGTTCCATTTCGGGAGCAGTTACACTGTCAGCAATGCCCAGCGTCTCGAAGATCGACGCCACCTGACCCTGGCAAAAAGTGCCTGTCCCGCCTGAGATAAAACTGCGCCCGGCCAGATCCGCGACGCCGCGAATATCACTGTCAGCGCGGACCACCAGATGAATGGTGATAAAGGGCATCGGGAAAAGCGTGCGAATACTCTCGTAATTCCCCTGCTCAAAAGGGGCTTCCCCTGCCTGCGCATTGGCAATCAGGTTCGGTGGCGTGGTAAACAGAAACGCCCCTGGTCGCCGACCTGCTTCGGCGACGTTTTGTACCGATCCCTGGCTTTCTTCGACGGTTGGCTGGATTGCGCCATCGGATTGCGCGCTGAGCATTTCACCCAGTTGCACCATCATGACATAGTATGAGCTGGTTGATGAGGCTGATTTCAGCGTCACGCGGGTTTCGGCCGCTGCTATTGGTGCCAGCACCAAGCTCGCGCCCAGTGCGACTGCGCTGACCCCAAACGACTTCGAAAATCTTGTATTCAACATTCTGGTCTCCTCCCTTAGCTTGTTTTCGGTGCGAACGCATCGATTGGAAGCATTGAAATCAGCTTGACCTGCATTTGACAAGCCCAGCCCCATGCATGGGCGTGTGTATTTCCGCTGTCTTCGTATCACCGCCGCTCAGGTCAGCCAGGCTGCACGTGCAGCAAGAGGGCGCTCCGTCCCGTAAGGTCTTAGAAAGGCTGATCGCTGTCATTCGCCCCTGCGCACCCCGTCCTTAAGCCACACTGGACCTGCCCCAACCTCCTGACCCCGTTGATCGGAATTGCCTGCCCGTTTCAATTCCACCTTCCGCCTGTATTCCTCCCCCTGCCCTGTGATCTGACTTGATAGAGGCCCGGGGTTACGCCTGTGTCACGCGGAAGGGAGACTGCAGGTATGACCAACAGACTGAAACTCAATGAGAAGCTGCTGCGTGATCTGGAACCCAAGCCGGGCCTCAGCTACCAGGTCTTTGATGCGGCGGTGATCGGCTTTGGTCGTGGGCACTGAGCGCGTGCTGTCGCGCCGCAAATGGCGTACAGTCGAGGTGCTCGCCTGTCCAGTGGTCTGGCGGCCGCATCCCGAGCAGATAACGTCTGCAAGGCAGGGGTATCAGGATTGGTGGCAGGCGCTGGACTGGCTGCGCGATGGGTTGGTATCAGGCGAGATGTTGCGCGAAGTCGAGGTGACGAGGGTGATGCCCAGGGTTTGCCCATGGGGAAGGCCAGTGTGACACCGTCGTGGAGGGCGGTTTGCTGACTGTGGCTTCGCAGCATTGCACATGCAGCAAACTGCAAATGCGGTCGCTCAAGTAGGCGACGGAATGTGCAAAGTCAGGCCTTGCGCGGACGGCCTGCGACTATCCAACCAACCACGCTTCTGTTTCCGTACTGCTCAAAGTCCTGGTTCAGAACCGGCCTTGATGGGTTACGCCGTCGAATTCGAACGGGCGGCAGTCCCCTCATCAGTGGAAAAAATACGCCATCAGAAAACGCTTCAGGCTGGGAGTCGCGTAGTGTGCGAACTTGAGTCACCCGATCCAATTGCGCAACCGCGGGAAAAGCAGGCTCACGTGTCACATTACACTTGATTTTGGCGTTTGATCAGTTGAACTTTGTAGCATCGCAAATCTTCTCAAAGACTGTGCGGTAATGTTGGAGGTTCCGCATGGCCATACCTTTCCGGTTGTTTAAGCGCTGTATTGCGATCTTCACATTGCTTCTGGTACCCTATTTGTCCTTTGCACAAGATGCCCAGGTGGATTGGTCTGGAGCGTGGGACAGCCGATGGCGCGACGGCGGTGCGAAAATTATATTCGAACAAAATGGCGCTCGGGTCAGCGGAACTTACCCGCTATTTGACGGGGTGATTGAAGCGCGGGCGCATGGCAGGACATTGCAAGGACGCTGGATCCAGCCCAAGGACTCGGGCACCTTCATCTTTGTGCAATCCCGCGACAGGCGCAGTTTCACGGGGCGTTTCGACTCAGGCGAATGGTGGACAGGGGTACGTAGCGACGCGATTTCGGCCCAGCTGCGGCGCTTCGACCAGTCGTCGCCCCGATCGGTAATGCGAGCATTTCTGACGGAAACCAATCTGGCTAGGTCCGATGATATGGAAATGCTGGGCCGCGTGGCATCATTGATATACCTCGACAATGATCCAGATGGTGAAAAAGACCGCCTTGAATATGCGCGTCGGCTTCTCGAAGTGATTGGCCATATTACGCTGAGGATCTGGGACTTACCACGCGATTCTGTGGATGACAGGGTAACTGTAGATCTCCAGCAGGCCGGAACAGAAAACCGCTTTTTGTTGGCTTTTACGCGCGAGCAGGACCGGTGGTTTATCATGCCGCCCCCTGTCTCTGAGATGGAAACCACCCGCGACCGGATGCGCATAGCGCGTGGCCTGCCGCAGGGTCGTGGACAACCGGCCGATCTGAACGCGCTTGGCTCGCCACGTGATACAATGCGTGCTTTTCTTGAAGGATTTCAGGTTGCGGGAGATGGTACGGCCTCGCAGACACGCGACACATTGGACCTGCGCGATGTGCCAGAAGTGACGCGCGATCGCGAGGCCCCAATCCTAGCAGGATATTTAAAACTAGTCCTGGATCGTGTCGGCTTTGTCCTTTTTGAGGAAATCCCTGACGATCCCGAAAGCAGGATCATCTATACCCATCTTGAGCATCCGGAGGGCAATATCGTTATTGCACCCGTGAAGAGTGAAGACGGAACACTGGTCTGGCAGTTCACTCCGGCCACGCTTACGCGTATTCGAGCAATTTATGCAGCCATGGACGACATGCCGCTGGCGCCGGGATTGACAGATCTGAGCGGGCTTGGCTGGCATTTCACCATACGTCGCACCATTCGAGACAGCTTTCCAGCCCTGCTGCAACCGCTTGGTCCGCTGGAACGGTGGCAGTGGCTGGGGCTTGTGGTTGGAGTGATCTTCACCATACTGTCAGCGTTGGCGGTTAGCAATCTCGCGATGAAGGGGATTGGCTGGATGAACTGGGTTGACCGGACCAATGCACCATTCGGGTTCCTACTTGCCTTATGGGGATGGCGCAGCCTCATTGCAGGCAGCCTGATCCTGTGGCTCAATACTGTCCTGGGACTGACACGGGATTTCACCGGAGCTTTGTCCACGCTGGCCTGGTTGCTTGCAGTGCTGGGAGGCACAATAGTGATCTGGCAGATCATCGGTTGGATGGCCGAGCGCAACACCACATCGGGACGGCTAAGCGGCCATAACGCAACACTCATGTCACAAGGCACTGGAATGGTACGGATCCTGCTGCTGATCGGTAGCGGGTTCCTCTTGTCTTATGTTTTTTCGTTGCCCCTAGCGGGAGTTGTCGCCGGACTTGGCATCGGCGGTTTGGCTTTTGCATTGGCCGCCCAGCCCACATTGCAAAACCTCCTGGCCGGTGTGACGCTCTATGCCGACCGCCCAGTAGCTATTGGAGATTTCTGCCGCTTCGGGGATACGATGGGCACGGTCGAGCATATCGGCATGCGCTCGACACGGCTGCGGACGCTGGACCAGACCGTGATATCAGTCCCCAATGCGCAATTTCTTGATCTGCAACTGGAAAACTATGCTCTGCGCAACCGCCGCTTGTTTGAAACAGTTCTACAATTGCGATATGAAACCACGCCAGACCAATTACGTTACGTCCTTGCCGATTTGCGTAAACTTTTGCTCGCGCATCCGATGGTCCTCTCTGATCCGATGCGCGTACGGTTTACGGGTTTTGGGGCACATTCGCTCGATATTGAAGTCTTTGCCTATATACTGACAGCCGATACGGATGCCTATCAAGCCGTACGAGAGGACGTTCTGTTGCGCATAATGGAAGTTGTGGACGCAGCGGGCGCGCAATTCGCCTTTCCTGCGTTTGTGGAATATCATGCAGAAGACACACCTGCCGATGCAGAGCGCACAGCGCGGGCCGAAGCGGCAGTAGCCGAATGGCGCGCCCGCGATGACCTTCCCTTCCCCGATTTCGGATGGCAGACTAAGGCGGAACTCAGCAGTTCACTCGACTGGCCCCCTGCTGGCTCCGCAGTCCGGACCAAAACTCCCTAAAGAGTAATGGTACTTACGTCACATCGATAATTAGTCACAACGCTACTTTAGCCAAGGCTATAGATGTCGGATGTGCCAATATTCGCAACTATCATCGCCAGTTTTGGGCGCGGAATAATGTTCATCCCGTTCAAAAAGCACGGAGGGGTATTCGCTATTGTAGCAAGCCACGTGTAGCGGGTACACTCTCAGCAGAACATCGCCCATCATACCAGTGCCTCTCGCGCGCGACGGCGTAGCTTTGCACTTAGCGTCTGCAGCGGTCCGGCGGCGCGTCGGTTAATTTGCCAGAACAACGGCCGGTTAAATGGTGTGTCCGCAATCAGCTCTACCAACCGCCCTGATCGGATATGATCCTGCACCAGAAGTGCGGGATTCATGCCCCAACCCAAGCCCTGCAATGCTGCGTTCACAAAGCCGTGCGTCGAGGGCAGCCAATGTGTTGGTGGAGCCAGCCTTTGCCCAAAGACTGCTTGCACCCATTCTTGTTGCAACTTATCTTTTTGGTTGAAAGTTAGCGCAGGCGCGCGTGCCAATGCTGATAGGGTTACGCCCTGTGCAAAAAACTGCCGCATAAAACCGGGGCTGGTCGTCGCATGATAGCGCAGGCTGCCCAAGGGAATTGACTTGCAGCCCTGTACAGGCTTGGCCACAGCGGTCAGCGCAGCCACCACCCGCCCCGATCTCAGCCAGTCGGTCGTATGATCCTCATCATCGACCACTATATTGAGCAAAATATCCGCATCGCGGGCATAATCCACCAGCGCAGGCAAAACCCAAGTGGCAAGGCTGTCGGAATTTACTGCAACTGACAAGGTCAAGCGATCAGTTTCCAACGCGCTCGCAGGCAACTGGGCCAGCAGATCGCGCTCTGCCAGCCCTACAAGTTCGATATGACGACATAGGGCATCCCCAGCCGCCGTCGCACTGCAAGGACTGGTACGTTCGATTAGAACGGTGCCAAGCCGCTCCTCCAGTGCGCGCACCCGCTGTGAGATGGCCGAGGGCGTCACGCCCAAGGCCCGCGCTGCACTTTCAAAACTGCCGGTCTGCACCACCATCGCGACGGCGCGCGCGGCAGGATAATCAAGCATTAGTTCGCCTTAACCAGTGTTGCGTTGTTTAATTTGCCTAATCACATGGCCCGGTATATCGCAAGCCAAACCTGACAGAGGCTGATATGAGCGACCTGACGATTTACCTGACCGGCCTTGGCATCGGCCTGAGCCTGATTATCGCCATCGGCGCGCAGAATGCCTTTGTTCTGCGCCAGGGCCTGCGCGGGTCGCATGTGTTCCCGGTTGTGCTGACCTGTGCGTTGTCAGATGCGATTCTGATCGTGGTCGGGGTGACCAGTTTCGCCAAAATCGCCGCATGGTTGCCGATGGTCGATCCGGTGATGCGCTATGGCGGCGCTGCGTTTCTGGTCTGGTATGGGGCGCGCAACATGCGCGCAGCCTTTACCTCGCCGCAAGCGCTCTGGATCGATGGCGCAGCCCCGCGCGAGCCGCTGCGCCCTGTGCTGTTGACAGCGCTGGCGCTGACCTGGCTGAACCCGCATGTCTATCTCGATACCGTGGTCTTGCTGGGTACGATCTCGACACAGTATGCGGGCCAGCAGTTTGCCTTTGCCGCAGGTGCGGTGAGCGGATCCTTTCTGTTCTTTTTCGCGCTCGGCTATGGGGCAGGGAAATTGCGGCCTCTTTTCGCGCAACCCAGGGCTTGGCGGCTTCTGGAGGGCGGGATTGCTCTGGTGATGTGGGCAATTGCTGTGAAATTGATCTTGTCAGCCTGAACAGGATGTTTCGCTTGAATTAGGAGCCTGAAACTCCGCAGCATTAGTGAACAAATCCGTTTAGTCGCGCTACCCCCTGATGGCCGCAATGGACTTCCATAATCGGACGGATCACGACGACTCCAAAGCCGCCCATGGTAATGACTGTCTTGCTGTGGACATTAATCAATTAATTGCTGCTGGTGCGTCAGCCGCCGTGTAGCGCCGTGGCCGGCCAGACCGCAAGACCGGCAGCACGACGGCCAAGTTGACCAGTGCAATCCCCACAGGAAGAAGCAAAGTGCCGAACTGGCCACCGGCTGACAGGTTCCACATTGTCACCGCCAAAACGGCACCAGAGGCAAAAAGACCGACCCAAGAAGCCACCCACTGTGTTTGACTTGGCCCGATCACAAATCGCGTTGTCGGCGATATATGTACGACGCGGTCGAGAAGAGATTTCACAAAAACATCGGCCTCCATCGAAGACGCGGCTTCAGGTACAAACCTGAGTGTTGTTGTAGTGCCTTCGGATGTTTGGACGCTGAGAACAGCCTGCCTGGATCCACGTCGAGAGTAGCGAATTTCGGAAAATTGGTCATAGCTGATCCGCGTCACATCCCCATCTCGCAGAATTTCCAAACAAGCTTCACCGTGTCGACATGTGACTCTACTGTTGAAAAACCCAAAACTAGCAAGAACTTCTATGTTTTGCATATTTGTCATCAGAGGATCATCCTGTATGCATTCAATTCGGTATAACCCTATGATCGCCGCAGACCAAGACCATCCCAATCCTGGTCTTTCGGGGTATTCCGTCCGTCTTGTACGTACTGGGCTATTGACCTTTCTCTCTGGTGACAGAGAATAAGGCCAAAAGGGGATAAACCATGGCATTCGAAAGAAAACGACGCTCACGGCAGCCAGTGAATCGCAGTGGGACTGTGCTCAGCCCAGTCATCTTGGCGGGGACTCTTGCGATGGGGGCACCCGCGCTGGCCGAACCGTTATTTGCCCCGGACGCTACGGAAACCTGTGTCAGCAATGCTTACTCGACGTCTCCCGGGCTTTCGGGCCATGCAGTACTGGACTGTGTTGGTCGTGCAGCGGCGGTCTGCATGATGACACCCGGCGGCGACACGACCATCGGAATGATCGAGTGCCTTGACGGCGAACTTGGCTATTGGGACGGACGACTGAATGCGGCCTATGCTGAGCGCGTGGCAATAGCGATGGAACAAGACGCCGAGATGCGCGAGCTCGAATCGGCTGCCGCATCGATAGAAGAGAGCCTTCGGGCCATGCAACGGGCATGGATCGCGTTCCGTAATGCATCATGCCTCTACGAGCAAGCGCAATGGATGGGCGGCACAGGCGGTGGGCCAGCCAGCATGGCATGCCACATGCAGGAGACCGCACGGCAAGCCCTGAAACTGGAAGGCTGGTGGGGGCAATGATCCGCGCAGCGATCACCGCCGCGATCTTCGCGGTAACCACGCCTGTCATGGGGCTCGCCAATGGCGGCAGCCTGCCGGCGTTGCCTGGTTGGCAAACGGATGCGAACAACTGCTCATGGCACTGGCGCGAGGGTGGCGGGATCGGGCTTTGGACAGAAACCTGCCGTTTCAACAGCGCCATATGGCAAGTGGTGTGGGATGACGACTTCGCGGCATTCATGATCAGACGCGATAACACTGTCATGGGCATTGCAGTAAAAAACTTGGACTTGCCACGAGGAGCCAGCATCGCTGCGCTCAGCGAAACGCTCGTCGAGACCGGCTCTCTGGATGCAAACCACGCCTGCATCTGGCAGACCATTACCCTGCGCCCCGCACCGGGCACCATGGTTTTCAATGTTCTCACGCCCATGGATCAGGCAGCGCTCAGCCCCACTGCTTCAGGGGACATTCCGGACCCAGCCTGCGGATCCTACGGTGTCTCAACCCATGGCGTCCGTTACTTCGTGACTGACGTGCGCTGGACAGATCGCGCGATCTTCGTCGATGAGGGTCAGGAACGCCCGATGTTTGACCCTGCAAGCATTACCGCCCTGCCATAAAACTTACGTTCGCTCAGGGCGCAAATTCGAGGATATCAAAATCAGACTCGTATAAGGGTGCAGGGAATTCAAGCCGCATGCGTCCATCATCCAGCCGGGTCAGGAGCGCCATCTGGTTGCGCGAAGGGTCATCACCGAACCAGATCGGCGTCTCATACGTGTAATGCAGTGCCCCCAGATATAGCAGCCTTTCCTGTGGTAAGTCATACAGCCTTCCCTTGCTGCGTTGGGAACCCTCGATCTTCTGCATCACCCATCCCGCGCCGTCATCGAATATCCGGCAAGAGAACCAACCATATATAACAAGCGCCGGCTCCCCGCCAAGCTTGATGTAACGGCAGCTCCAGTCCCCGCTCGGATCAAAGCTATCGGAAAATGATAGCGGTTTACCTGCAAGAATCTCTTGAAGCGCGCCAGACGCAGCCTCGTCCGAAACATTCATCGCAACGTTAATGGCTGCCTCGCGGCGCACGTTGAACTCTGAAAGGATCTGGGCGTCTTGCTCTGACATCAGCCCCACAATCGCACCGTCTGCCGAGGCTGGTGCAGGTACCACCACACCTACAAGGGTCAGCGCAAACAACGCCGCAACCACTGATATCCTCTGCCCTACGCCATTCGCAAACAGCACCTTTCTTCCCCCTTTCCGCCCCGCATTCAACTTTCAAAAATCTTTTGAACACAATAACTGACAACAGAGTGCCGCTGACCGACACTGTTGTCGTGTAACATATTGCGGACTGTCCGAGGATGATTAAACTCGACTCAACTTAGGAAAACTCCCTCTTCGTCAGGACAAATTGATGGCGTCACGACGTCCCAAAAAAACCAATCTGCCTTCGCCTTATCTCAAACGTACAACATGGGCTCGGCCTGATGAAGATCGTCCGACGGATTATCCGTTTTCGTTGCCCTTTCTGAAGGATCAACATTGGGGGATCGAATTCACGACCCCAGTCACGATTCTGGTCGGCGAAAATGGTGCAGGTAAATCCACCATTATCGAGGCACTAGCAGCCCTCGCTGGCTATGACGAAGCGGGCGGCGCCAAGGGATACATGCCAGTTGACCACTCACGCGCCATTGACAGGTCAGGCGCAGAACTTGCCAGTCATCTGAGGGCGAGTTGGTTGCCGAAGGTCACCACAGGATGGTTTTTCAAGGCGGAAACGTTCTGGTCTGTAGCGCGCTATTTGGATGAAGCCGGTAGCGCCTCGGCGGATTTCCTGTCACATTCGCATGGTGAAGGGTTCTTGCGGCTGTTTGCCGAACGCTGTTCCCGACAGGGGCTTTACCTGATGGATGAACCCGAAAGCGCCTTGTCGCCCGCTCGGCAGCTGGATCTTGTTGAAATGCTGGCGCGGGTTCAGGAAACGGCATCGGCTCAGATCATCATGGCGACCCATTCGCCCATCTTGATGGGGATCCCAGGCGCAAGGCTGCTTCAGGTCACCCGGTTTGGGCTCGAGGCAGTATCGCTTGAGGAAACGCGCCATTTTCGCCTGTATCGCGCATTCTGCTTGGATCCACACGGGTTCATTGCGGAGGAGCTGCAACAAAGGCGCCATGACGCGGTTGATTGAAGCACTTTTCCCAGCATATCCGCTCCGCTCCGCGCTGCCGTCAATCGCTTCTCGAAAATGCTGCGCGGTTCATCAACGGCTGATCTGGTGAAGCTGCGGTGCCGCGTCAGACCAAAGCGTCAAGGTCCGCAAAGGGCCGGGCACGTCGATCCCGACGTCGCCTTCGCAAGGGGCGGTTTGCCGACTTTGACCTTGCGGCATTGCACATGCAGCATTTAGCTATAGCGGTCGGTCACCACGCTGACCGGGATCGACAAAA
>LFIK01001455.1_pt1 | contig 18824 bp, 16 predicted proteins | sample 643401 | NCBI WGS metagenome assembly LFIK01 (sample SAMN03777447, study PRJNA286221) | soda lake metagenome | biome: soda lake; feature: Kulunda steppe; material: water; isolation source: sample T5-Br brine of Lake Tanatar-5 | place: Russia: Kulunda steppe | collected 2010-07
GCCTTGGCTCCGGCACGATGCCCCGCCGACCCCGGCAGACCCCGCGCACGCGCCCAGCGATGATTGCCATCCATGATGATCGCCAGATGCCTGGGAACGTGCAGAGGCACCTCGCTGGTCGTCACTGCTACGGATTCCTTCATTGGATTTCCTGCCCGTGCCCGAGGGAATGCGCGATCAGATCTCCATCAGATCGGATTCTTTCTCCTGCAACAGCTCATCCACCCGCGCAACGAACCGATCCGTGAGCTTCTGGATGGCGTCCTCGCCACCGCGCTCCTCGTCTTCGCTGATGTCCTTGTCCTTCAGCAGCTTCTTCAACTCGCCATTGGCGTCACGACGCACGTTCCGGATCGCCACCCGGGCGCCTTCCGCCTCGGCGCGCGCCTGCTTGCCCAGCTGCTTGCGACTTTCTTCCGTGAGCGGCGGCATCGGCAGACGCACCACGTCCGCCGTCGACGAAGGCGTCAGTCCCAGATCACTCTTCAGGATCGCCTTCTCGATTACCGGCACCATCTTCTTTTCCCACGGCGAGATGAGCAAGGCCCGCGCGTCCTCGACGGTAATGCTGGCCACCTGATTGAGCGGCGTGGGGGACCCGTAGTAGTCGACGCTGATGTCATCCAGCAAGGAAGGATTGGCTCGCCCGGTACGAATCCTGGCAAAGGCCTGGCCCAGCGCATCGATACACTTTTCCATGCGCGCCTCGGCCTGCTTGCGAATATCGTCGATCACTCCTCGCCTCCATTTATCAGGGTACCGTCGTCCTCGCCCAGCATCAGTCGGGCCAGCACGCCCACCTTGTTCATGTTGAACACGCGTACCGGCATGTCATGGTCCCGGCACAGGCAGATCGCCGTCAGATCCATGACGCCCAGATCTCGCTCGAGCACTTCCTGGTAGGTCAGACGCGGCAGCATCCTGGCTGCAGGATCCTGCTCCGGGTCCGCCGTGTAAACCCCATCCACTCGCGTCGCCTTCAGCACCAGGTCGGCCTCGATCTCGATGCCCCGCAGACAGGCGGCCGAATCGGTGGTGAAGAACGGATTGCCGGTGCCCGCTGCAAACAGCACCACATCGCCGGAACGCAGGTAGCGCATGGCACGACGATGATCGTAATGCTCCACCACGCCACTCATGGGAATGGCAGACATCACACTGGCCCTGATATTGGCGCGCTCCAGGGCGTCGCGCATGGCCAGGGCGTTCATGACCGTGGCCAGCATGCCCATGTGGTCGCCGGTCACGCGATCCAGCCCTGCGCGATGGAGGGCAGCGCCCCTGAACAGGTTGCCACCCCCGACCACCAGGCCGACCTGAACCCCGATGCCGATCAACTGCCCGATCTCGACCGCCATCCGGTCCAGCACCTTCGGGTCGATGCCGAACTGCTGCTCGCCCATCAGCGCCTCGCCACTCAGCTTGAGCAGAATGCGCCGATACTTCGGGGTTCGGGTCTCTCTTGCCACTGGATTCAGCCCTGTCCGCGCGCCTGAGCTGCCACTTCGGCAGCAAAGTCGGTTTCTTCCCGCTCGATGCCTTCACCGACTTCCAGACGAGCAAAGCTGACGCAGCGCGCGCCGGCTTCCTTCAGGATCTGTTCGACCCGCTTGTCACCATCCTTGACGAACGGCTGCTTGACCAGGCTGATCTCCGCCTTGTACTTGTTGAGCCGTCCTTCGACCATCTTCTCGGCGATCTCCGGCGGCTTGCCGCTCTCCGCAGCCTGGGCCGCGTAGATCTCGCGCTCGCGCTCCAGCAGGGCCGGGTCCAGATCCTCGGGTGACACGACCTGGGGCTGAATCGCCACGATGTGCATGGCCAGATCACGGGCCAGCTCGACGCTGCCGCCTTCCAGCACCACCACGGCACCCTTGCGGTTGTCCGCATGGACGTAGCTGCCCACCACATCACCCTGCTGCAACACGGCCCGGCGCACCGTGATGTTCTCGCCGATCTCCTGGACCAGCGTTTCCCGCTCGGCTTCCAGACCTCCATCCAGCAGCTGCTGCATGTTGTCGGTCTGCTGCTCCAGGGCCAGCGCTGCCACCTTGTCGACGAAGGCGACGAACTTGTCATTGCGGGCGGCAAAGTCGGTCTCGATGTTCACTTCCACCAGTGCGGCCTGCTTGCCGTCGGCAGAAGTCTTCAGGCCCAGCAGCCCCTCAGCTGCGGTCCGGCCGGCCTTCTTGGCCGCCTTCAGACCGCTCTCCTTGCGGAGCTTGTCGATGGCCGCTTCCAGGTCACCATCGGTTTCCTGCAGGGCCTTCTTGCAGTCCAGCATGCCCAGCCCCGTGCGCTCACGGAGTTCCTTGACCATTGCTGCAGTGATCGCCATCGCTCAGCTTCCTCAAATCGGTTTCGTCCTGCAGCGCGGACGGATCAGTTCCGTCCACGCTGCACTGCTGCCGGCATCCGGCCGGGCTGGCGCTTCAGGCCTGCTGGCCTGCGGCCGCATCCTGGTCCGCCGCCCCGCCGTCGGCTTCATCCACCTCGACGAATTCATCTTCGACTGCACCACCGGAAGCCTGGTTCCGACCTTCCTGTACCGCATCCGCCATGGCGGTCACGTACAGCCGGATGGCCCGAATGGCATCGTCATTGCCGGGAATCACATGATCCACGCCGTCGGGATTGCTGTTGCTGTCCACCACGGCAATGACCGGAATGCCCAGCTTGTTGGCCTCGGTAATGGCAATGCGCTCGTGCTCGACGTCCACCACGAACAGGGCATCCGGCAGGCCGCCCATGTCCTTGATACCGCCGATGGAGCGTTCCAGCTTCTCCATCTCGCGGGTCCGCGTGAGCGCTTCGCGCTTGGTCAGCTTGTCGAAGGTGCCGTCCGTGGACTGGGTTTCCAGGTCACGGAAGCGCTTGATCGACTGCCGGATGGTCTTGTAGTTGGTCAGCATGCCGCCCAGCCAGCGGTTGTCCACGTAGGGCTGGTCAACCCGCTGGGCCTGCTCGCGGACGATCTTGGCCGCAGCCCGCTTGGTGCCCACGAACAGGATCTTCTGCTTGCGCGCTGCCATGCGCCGCGCTACGTCCAGTGCTTCACGCAGACGCGGCAGGGTTTCCTCGAGGTTGATGATGTGAATCTTGTTCCTGGCGCCGAAGATGTAGGGTGCCATCTTCGGATTCCAGTAACGGGTCTGGTGCCCGAAATGCACGCCTGCCTGCAGCAGGTCCCGCATCGAGATATCGCTCATTAGACTGTTCTCCGGGTTGAGCCTCCACGATTCCCACGCCCCAACTCGGCTGTCTGCCCCCTGTCGGGACAGGCACGAGCACCCGGGGACGCGTGTCGAACCGTGTGCGAGATCGGATTGATGAAAGCTGCATGACCGCAGTCGCCACACGACCACGGCCCGTCTTCGCAGCGGAACGATCTGCCTTCGCAGGGTCCGGAGAGTTCACCGCTCCACGCCTGTGCTTCGGCCATTGTCGTTCAGGATTGCTCCGCAGCGGCGCGGTTTATACCATAGACCGCTTCACACTGGAACCAGAACGCCTGTCGCCCGACCGCGCCCAGGGCCGGTCGCAACCTTCCGCAACCTCTGGACATCTCATGCAAATCAGTCTGAAGACCGGTGCCGAGATCGAAGCCATGCGCACCGTGGGACGCCTTGCCGCCAGTGTCCTGGAGATGATCGGCGAGCACGTCCAGCCGGGCGTCTCCACCGGCGAGCTGGATCGGATCTGTCACGACTACATCGTCAATGACATCGACTGCATCCCGGCGCCGCTCAACTATCGCGGCGCGCCCGGTCAGCCGCCCTTTCCGAAATCGATCTGCACCTCGGTCAACCAGGTCATCTGCCACGGCATTCCGTCCGACAGCAAGAAACTGAAGAAGGGCGATATCCTGAACATCGACGTTACCGTGATCCGGGACGGCTGGCACGGCGACACTTCCAAGATGTTCGTGGTGGGTGACCGGACCACCATCCTCAACGAGCGCCTGATCCGGGTGACCCAGGAGTGCATGTACCGCGGCATCGAGGTGGTCAGGCCAGGCGCCACGCTCGGCGATATCGGCCATGCCATCCAGACCCACGCCGAGAAGGAGCGCTTCTCGGTGGTGCAGGAATTCTGCGGCCACGGCATCGGCCGCCAGTTCCACGAAGCGCCTCAGGTACTGCACTATGGTCGCCCGGGCGAGGGCATGGTGCTGGAGGCCGGCATGACGTTTACCATCGAACCCATGATCAATGCGGGCAAGCGACATATCCGCATGCTGCCCGATCAGTGGACCGTGGTGACCCGGGATCGCAAGCCATCCGCCCAGTGGGAGCATACGGTGCTGGTCACCGAGGACGGCGTCGAGGTGCTGACGCGCCGCCAGGAGGAAAGCCTGCCGTCATGAATGCGCCGGTCGAGCATACCGCACCGGACCTGAAACAGCGCATTCGGGATGCGCAGGCAGACTTCGACGCGCAGTTTCGCCAGGGGGCGGAGGTGTCGGCGCTCATACGCGGGCGCGCCCACTTCTTCGATAGCCTGCTGTCGGAGCTCTTCCATGCCCGCGACTGGCCAGTGCTGGATGGACAGGACGCTCCGCCGGTCGCACTGGTCGCGGTGGGGGGCTATGGTCGCGCGGAACTGCATCCTCATTCCGACATCGATCTGCTGCTGCTCACCGACGATGCCGGCCCCGCGTCGCTGAACGACTGCCTGGAGCAGTTCGTGCAGCTGCTCTGGGACCTGGGATTACCGGTGGGTCACAGTGTCCGCAGCATCAGCCAGTGCCAGCAGGAGGCGGCCCGTGACGTCACCGTCATGACCAACCTGCTGGAGTCGCGGACCATCGCCGGCCCCGAGCGCCTGCGTCTGGCCATGAGCGAGGCCATTGCCAGCGACAAGATCTGGCCCTCCAGGGATTTCTTCGTGGCCAAGCTGGCCGAACAGGACGCCCGCCACGAGCGCTTCGACAATACCGAATACAATCTGGAACCGAACGTGAAGAGCTCGCCGGGCGGGCTGCGCGACATCCAGATGCTCGGCTGGGTCGCCAGACGCCACTTCGGCACCTCGGACCTGGAACACCTGATCGGACTGGGCTTTCTGACCGCCTCGGAGCTGCTGACCCTGCTGGAGGGTCGCCAGTTCCTCTGGAAGATCCGCTGGGGCCTGCACATGATCGCGGGCCGGGGCGAGGACCGGCTGCTGCTGGATCACCAGCGCGAACTGGCCAGCCTGTTCGGCTATTCCGATGGCCCCATGCTTGCGGTCGAACAGCTCATGCACGACTACTACCGCCACGTGCTGGCGCTGCGCGAACTCAACGATGTCATCCTCCAGCACTTCGACGAGGTCATTGTCCGCGCCGGCGAAGAGACACGTATCGAGCCGATCAACGAACGCTTCCAGATCCACAACGACTACATGGAGGTGACCCACGCCAGCGTGTTCGAGCAGTCGCCGTCGGCGCTGCTGGAGATCTTCGTCCTGATGGCCAATCACGAGCGGGTGCAGGGTGTGCGCGCGGCGACCATCCGCCTGATCCGCGAACACCTGGACCTGATCGACGACAGCTTCCGCCACGATGCGCGCAACACGCAGTTGTTCATGATGCTGCTGCGCAGCCCCCATCATCTGGTCTCGCAGCTCACCCGCATGCGTCGCTACGGTGTCCTGGGGCGCTATCTGCCCGAGTTCGGCCGGATCATCGGCCAGATGCAGCATGACCTGTTCCACCTGTACACCGTGGACGCCCACACCATGCTGCTGATACGCAACCTGCGCCGTTTCAGTCATGATTCCAGCCGCGACATCTTTCCGGTGGCCTATCACTGCGTCCACGCGATCAGCAAGCCGGAGCTGCTGTATGTCGCGGGGCTTTACCACGACATCGCCAAGGGGCGGGGTGGCGATCATTCGGAGCTGGGTGCCGAGGATGCCTGGCAGTTCTGTCAACGCCACCGACTGCCCGACGCCGATACCGAGCTGGTGACCTGGCTGGTGGAAGCACACCTGCTGATGTCATCCATCGCCCAGCGCAAGGACATTGCCGATCCCGAAGTGATCAGCGAATTCGCCCACGAGGTGCGCACGGAGGAACGTCTCAACTATCTCTACGCGCTGACCGTGGCCGACATCAACGCAACCAACCCGAGCCTGTGGAACAGCTGGCGCGCCACCCTCATGCGTCAGCTCTACAACGAGACCCGGCGTTTTCTGCGCGCCGGACTGGACCGCTCCGTGGACCGTCAGGAATGGATCGGCGAGACACGCGCCGCGGCCCTGACCAAGCTGGTCGACAAGGGCGTGGACAAGGAGCGGATCCTGCAGCTGTGGCAGGACACCGACGAAGACTACTTCCTGAAGCACGATCACAACGAGATTGCGTGGCAGATGGAAGCCGTCAGCGAGCATGATCTGGACCGGGATGGACCGCTGGTGCTGGTACGCGACCGCACCGGCCAGGTGGATGCCCACGAGGGCGCCACCCAGATCTTCATCTACAGTCATGATCATCCCAACCTGTTTGCTGCCACGGTGGCTGCGCTGGATCAGCTCAACCTGTCGGTGTTCGATGCCCGCATCCACACGTCAAGCCGGAACCTGTGCTTCAACACCCTGATGGTGCTGGACGAGCACGGCAACGCGGTGGGGGACAATCCAGGCCAGGTGGCGGTCATCCAGTCGACCCTGACCCGCGTGCTGCGCGAACCCGAGGAATTCCCGCAGATCGTCAAGCGGCGCATTCCCCGCAAGCTGCGCCATTTCCGCATCCCGGCCACGGTAGAAATCACCAATGATCCTGGCACACCACATACCGAATTGCGGGTGGTTGCCAGTGACAGGCCTGGCCTGCTGGCCCGCCTGGGCCTGATCTTCATGGAAGAAGGCATTTCCATCCAGAACGCCAAGATCGCGACCCTGGGCGAACGCATCGATGACGTCTTTTTCGTCACCGGCGCGGATCACCAGCCCATCACCGATCCGGACCGGCTCGCGGCGCTGCGCAGCAAGATCTGCGAACGCCTCGACGAGGAAGCCGGACTCTGACCCTGACGAGACTCATGAATCCGCGACTGGACCTGCTGCACCCCTACCCGTTCGAACGCCTCAACGCGCTGAAGGCGGAAGTCCGACCGCCGACCGGGCTGGAACACATCCCGCTGTCGATCGGCGAACCCCGCCATCCGGCGCCGGAGTTCGTGGTCCGGCATCTGGCCGACAGTGCCTCCCAGGTGGCGGGACTGGGAGCCTATCCCGCCACCCGTGGCAGCGAGTCCCTGCGCCAGGCCATCAGTGACTGGCTCACCCGTCGCTTCGCGCTGCCCGCTGGCAGCCTGCCTGCCAGCGCGGTGCTGCCGGTGAACGGCACTCGCGAAGCACTGTTTGCCGTGGCCCAGGCCCTGGTCGACAGCGAGCGGCCGGGTGGCGAACGCCCCAGCGTGCTGCTGCCCAATCCCTTTTATCAGATCTACGAAGGCGCCGCGCTGCTGGCAGGAGCCGATCCGGTCTATGTGGCCTGCCCTCGCTCCCACGGCTTCCTGCCCGCGCTCGAGCAGATCAGCGTTCAGGACCTGGACCGCTGCCAGCTCTGCTATATCTGCTCACCAGGCAACCCCACCGGCGCTGTCATGTCGGTGGCAGACTGGCGTGCAGTGCTGGAACTGGCAGACCGTCATGACTTCGTGATTGCGGCCGACGAATGCTATTCGGAACTGTATGCGGATGAAGCCAGCCCTCCCGTGGGCCTGCTTCAGGCCTGCGCCAAACTGGGACGCACCGACTATCGCCGCTGCCTGGTCTTCCACAGTCTGTCCAAGCGCTCCAGTCTGCCCGGGCTGCGCTCCGGGTTCGTCGCCGGCGATGCCGGCCTGATCGAGCGCTTTCTGCGCTATCGCACCTATCACGGCTGCGCCATGCCTGCCCATGTGCAGGCTGCCAGCGCCCTGGCCTGGAGCGACGAGGCTCATGTGATTGCCAACCGCCAGGCCTACCGGCAGAAGTTCGATGCAGTGCTGGAGATCCTGGGCGATCGCCTGCAGCTGGAGCGCCCCCCGGCCGGCTTCTACCTGTGGCCGCGCACCCCCGTGGACGACGAGACCTTCACCCGCGAGCTGTTCCGGGCCGAACACGTCACCGTACTGCCCGGCCGCTACCTGTCGCGTCCGCAGGGGGATGCCGATCCGGGCCGCGGCCATGTGCGCATGGCCCTGGTGGCACCACTGGCACAGTGCGTGGAAGCGGCCGAGCGCATTCGCCGCTTCCTGGATCGCTGACCGACCGCCACCACGACGCCTGCGCGGGGAGCCGTTACAATGCGCGCCGGCGCCCACGGGTGCCGGCGCCCACCTTCATGACAGCCAGATTGCGAGGACCCAGATGTTTGCTTTCGGATTCGGCATCGCGAACAGAGCACGCGATGGCAGCCTGCTCGACGTGTTCTTCCCCCAGCCGGTGCATCAGCCCGCTCCCAGCCAGGTGGACGCTCTGCGTGACGCCTGGGACGGTGATCTGCCAGAGGGGGCGGTGGAACTCAGCGACGGCCGCCTGACGGCGCTGGCACGAGCCTTCGACGCCCACGGTGAAACCGGGCTGGCCGCCACCGCCCGCGCCTGCATGGGCGCCCACGGTGCCGGCATCCTCACGGTGCTGGGCGAGGATCGCGAGATCCGCTCCACCGCCGAGGCCTATCTGAAGCTGCACCTGCTGTCCTGGCGCTTCGTCCTGCCCAACAGCATGAATCTGGACGGCATCTTCGCCGTGCTGCCGAACGTGGCCTGGACTTCGGAAGGCCCGGTGGAACTGTCCGAACTGCCCGCCCGTCAGCTGCAGGCCCGGGTCCGTGGCGAGCACCTGACCGTCCAGGCCATCGACAAGTTCCCGCGCATGGTCGACTACGTGGTGCCTGCCGGAGTGCGGATCGGCGACGGCAGCCGGATCCGGCTGGGCGCCTGCCTGGGCGAAGGCACCACGGTCATGCACGAGGGCTTCGTCAACTTCAACGCCGGCACCATCGGTCCGGGCATGATAGAGGGCCGCATCTCCCAGGGCGTGATCGTGGGTGCCGACTCGGACCTGGGCGGCTCCGCCAGCACCATGGGCACCCTGTCCGGAGGCGGCAAGGAACGCATCAGCATCGGCGAGCGCTGCCTGATCGGCGCCAACGCCGGCACCGGCATCGCGCTGGGCGATCGCTGCACCATCGAGGCCGGCCTGTACATCACGGCCAGCACGCCGGTTACCCTGCTGGACGCCCAGGGTGAGGAAGCAGGCACGGTCAAGGCAAGAGAACTCTCGGGACGTTCGGACCTGCTGTTCATGCGCAATGGCCGCAACGGACGGGTGGAATGTCGTACCAACCAGACGGCGGTCGAGCTGAACCGCGACCTGCATGTCCACAACTGAGACTGCCGCCGACCCGGTACTGGAACTGGCGCGGGCACTGATCCGGCGACCTTCGGTGACACCGGACGACGCCGGCTGCCAGGCACTGCTGGCCCGACGCCTGGAGGCACTGGGCTTCCGGATTGAACACCTGCGCTTCGGCGACGTGGACAACCTGTGGGCCCGCTGGCACTGCGCCGACTCCGGACCGGACACACCGGTGCTGGTGTTTGCCGGCCATACCGATGTGGTGCCGACCGGCGACGAGCAGGCCTGGAGCCGGCCACCGTTCTCCGCCGAGCAGGACGCCCACTGGCTGCATGGCCGTGGCGCGGCCGACATGAAGGGCAGCCTGGCCGCCATGGTGGTGGCGGTGGAAGACCTGCTGTCCTCCACAGACAGCCTGCGGGCGGACCTGGCATTCCTGATCACCAGCGACGAGGAAGGCCCGGCCCGCGACGGAACCCTGCGGGTCATGGAGACCCTGGCAGCACGCGGCGAGCAACTCAGCTGGTGCATCGTCGGCGAACCGTCCAGCGGCCAGCAGCTGGGAGACGTGGTGCGAGTCGGTCGACGCGGCTCCCTGAACGCCACCCTGCGAGTAGAGGGGGTGCAGGGGCACGTGGCCTATCCGGAGCTGGCACGCAACCCCATTCATGCGGTACTCGAACCCCTCCAGCAGCTCTGTAACCGTCAGTGGGACGCGGGCAACGCCTACTTCCCGCCGACCTCGTTTCAGGTTTCCAATATCCAGAGCGGCACCGGTGCCACCAACGTCATTCCCGGAAGCTGCGAAGTGCGCTTCAACTTCCGTTTCTGCACGGAACAGAACGCAGCCGGACTGCAGTCCCAAGTGGCCGCCGTGCTGGATGCTGCGGGACTCGACTACAGCATCGACTGGCAGCTGTCGGGCGAACCCTTCCTGACAGCCGGTGGCGCGCTGGTCGAGGCGGTCCAGCACGCCATCCGCGAGCATTGCGGCATCGATCCGGAACTGTCCACCGGTGGCGGCACCTCCGACGGCCGCTTCATTGCGCCCCACGGGGTGGAGGTGGTCGAGCTGGGGCCGGAGAACAGCACCATCCATCAGGTCGACGAACGCGTCCCGGTGGCACACCTGCTGCAGCTGCGCCGGATCTATCTGGACGTGGCGCGCCGGCTGCTGCAATGACAGCCGGCCGGGACCAGCAGTCCGCTCCTGGTCGCCGCCTGCGCCGCATCCTGCTGCCGCTACTGGCGCTGCCGCTGCTGCTGCTCGGACTGACAGCGCTGGTGCTGTCAGCACCCTCGGGCGTGCTCAGCCGGCTGCTGGACCGCACCGACGCCGATCTGCGCCTGCTGCAACCGGCAGGGCGACTCTACTCGGGCTCGGGCCAGCTGGTGGTGGACGGCACTGCGGCCGGACGACTGCACTGGCGCCTGCAGCCCGGCGCACTGCTGCAGGCCAGGATCCAGCTGCGGCTTCAGCTCGACGGACCGGACCATGAGTTCGGCGGCCATGCCCGCCTGACGCCCACCGGGCTGCGCGTTCATGATGCCCGCGGCATGATCGGCAACGGTGGTCTGCAGACCCTACTGCAACCCTACGACATTCATCCGGCAGGCGAGATCCGGCTGACGGATCTGGCCTTCCGGCTGGACGCAGGCGGGCAGCTGCAGGACGCCCACGGCGATCTGGACTGGACTGGAGGCTGGGTCAGCTATCAGCTCGGCGGCCAGCAATGGCATGCAGACTTCCCGCCCCTGCAGGCACGCCTGCGCCAGCCCGACGCCGGCGACCCGGAACTGACCGTGACCGATGACCAGGCCAGGGAGCTGCTGGATCTGCACCTGGACCAGGCCGGCTGGGCCCATCTGCGGGTACGCTATCGCTTCATCGCCATGGCCGGATTTCCATGGCCCGACGGGCCGCCACCGGACACGGTACTGATCGAGCTCTCGGAACAACTCTGGCAACGCTGACGCTCGGGCGAAACATCGCCGCACAGCGGTATGCAGGCCTGCAGAAATGCGCCAGAATCCCCCCACACGCCAGCCCGAGACCTTCATCTGAGCATGGGCCAATTCGACCTTCCCCAACTTGGTCAGCGCCTCGTGCGGCCACTGCAATGGCTGCTGGTGGCGGCGATCGGCTGGGTACTGCTGGACACTTTCTGGTTCTTTCTCGGCGGTGCCGAGACCACCCCTGGCGGGGCAGCGCCCATGGTCCAGACCCCCGGACCGCTCGCGGGCAGAGAGGCGGACCGGCCGGACCTGCAGCAGATCACGAGCCTGAACCTGTTCGGGCGCGCCGATGCGGACACCGCCGAACAACTGATCGACGCACCCGAGACACGGCTGCGGCTGGAGCTTCAGGGGGTGTTCCTGGCTGCTACCGAGGCCCGATCGTCCGCCATCGTCGCCGAGCGCAACGGCCGTGGAGAACTCTATTTCGTCGGCGACCGGCTGCCCGGCAATGCGGAACTGGTGCGGGTGCTGGCTGACCGCATCGTGCTGCGTCGCGGCGGCAGCATGGAAACACTGCGATTTGCCGAGCCTGGCGTAGCCAGCGGCTTCGTCAGTCATGGTGGCGATGGCAGCCGGGCCGCACCTTCGTCCGGATCGGCACCGCAACCGCTGGCAGAGACTCTGGCCGAACCGACCACTGCGTCCACGGACGCGGCACCTGCTGCCGGCACGGACTCGACAAGGCAGCCGACCTCCAGCCCGGAACGCACCAGCGGGGATCGGCCCCGCGATGTGCGCGAAGCCGTCAGCAGCTATCGTGACCGGCTGCGTTCCGACCCTGACGGCGTCATGCGGGAGCTGGGCGTGGAAACGGTGTCCGTGGGCGAGCGCTCGGGCCTGCGTGTGGACACGGTAGCATCGGCCGATGAGCTGGCCCGGGTCGGACTGCGCCGTGGCGACGTGGTGCTGTCCGTCAACGGCCAGGAGGTCAACACCCTGCAGAGCAATCCGGACCAGCTCGATCAGATCGTCGACTCCGGTTCGGCCCGACTCGAAATCCAGCGCGGTGACCGCCGCTTCTTCGTGACCACCCGTATTCCCGGCCAGTAACGAGCCAAGGATGCCTCCGTGACCAGACGACCCGACCTGCGAACCGCCCTGCTGCTCCTGCTCCTGCTGGCGCTGCAACCCATGTTCACGGTGGCCTCCAGCGACCAGACCTGGACCATCAACCTGAAGGACGCCGAGATCGGCGAATTCATCAACCAGGTTTCGCGCATCAGCGGCCGCAACTTCGTCGTCGACCCGAGAGTCAAGGGACGCGTCACCGTGATCTCGTCCGCACCGCTGGATGCAGACGGCGTCTACGAACTGTTCCTGAGCGTGCTGCGAGTACACGGCTTCGCTGCGGTCCCGGCCGGCGACGTGGTCCGCATCGTCCAGCAGACCCTGGCCAAGCAGAGCAGTACCGATCGGGACTTCGACGACAGCGTCGGCGGCGAACTGATCGTCACCCGGGTCATTCCCGCCCGCAACGTCCAGGCGACCGAACTGGTCTCCATCCTTAGGCCGCTGGTGCCCCAGTACGGCCATGTGGCCGCAGTGGAAGGCCCCAACGTTGTCATCATCTCGGACCACGCCGAGAACATCGGCCGCATGGAAGCCATCATCCGGGAAACGGATGTGGCCCGGGAAGACGAAGTCGAAGTCATTCCCCTGCAGGAAGCCTGGGTGGAGAACATCGTCGAGTTGCTGGAGACCCTGGCGCCCCAGCAGATCGGACGCAATGCCACCGGGCCGCAGGCAGTCCAGGTAGTCGCCAACGCGCGCAACAACTCGCTGGTCCTGCGCGGACAGCGCGCGGCTATCGATGACCTGCACTCGCTGATCCGACGGCTGGACACGCCGGCATCGGAGATCGGCTCGACCCGGGTCTTCCGCCTCAGCCACAGTGACGCCGAACAGCTGGCCGGTATCCTGTCCGGCATTCTTGCCGAACAGGACGAGACTGCCGCCAACGGTCGCCGCATCCGGACCAGCGTTCAGGCCGACCCGTCCCTGAATGCGCTCATCGTACGCGGCGACCCGACCACTCTGGCGGAAGTCGGCTCGATCCTGGATGCGCTCGACGTGCGCCGCACCCAGGTCCTGATCGAGGCCGCCATCGTGGAGGTATCGCTGACCGGTCGCGACAGCTATGGGGTGGACTTCGGCATCGCCGATCTGGAGGGTGACACCATTCCCCTGTTCCTGAGCCCGCTGGGACAATCCCTGCAGGGCGTGCTTGGTCCGGCCATCAGCGATGGCGTGATCTCGCCCGGCGATCTGGCCGGCAGCGCGGCCGAAATCAGTTCACCGACCCTGGCCGTGGCGCGCCTGTCCAGCGGGGTCTCCTTCGGCGCCATCCTGCAGGCCATCACCACCCACAGCGATTCCGACCTGCTTTCTACCCCCAGCATTCTCACGCTGGACAACGAGGAAGCCACCATCGTCGTGGGACAGAACGTGCCCTTCCGGACCGGCAGCTTCACCACCACCAATGCCGGCGCCCAGAATCCGTTCACCACCATCCAGCGCGAGGACGTGGGCATTACCCTGAAGGTGATACCCCATATCCACGATGGCGATGCGGTGCGTCTGAAGGTGGAGCAGGAAGTGTCTTCAGTGGAGGCCGGCACGCGGGTCGGCGAAGAGGCCTTCTCGGACATTGTCACCAACAAGCGGACCATTGCCACCACCATCCTGGCCGACGACCGCCAGACCATCGTCCTGGGCGGCCTGATCCAGGACGATATCCAGGAAAGCACGCGCAAGGTGCCGCTGCTGGGCGACATCCCGATTGCCGGCGCCCTGTTCCGCAGTTCCTCCACCGAACGCACCAAGCGTAATCTGCTGGTGTTCCTGCGGCCCACCATCCTGCGCAATCAGGAAGATGCTGCCCAGATCAGCGAGCGTCGCTACCGTTCGATCTGGGAGGTCCAGTCCCGGGGCCGGGACGCGCCTTCATCGGACGACGACGACCCGATCGTGGTGCCCGATATCGACCGGCTTTACGAGGGTCGCCAGCCCGAACCGGATGAAGACTGATGCAGGCGGATCGCGCTCAGGCGCGCAGGCGCCAGACATCGAAGCGGGTGGATCGACCCTGAAGGCTATGCCCCGGCGACGGCAGTTCCGCCGGCAACGGCACCCGAAGCGGACGCTTCAGCACCACCCGGCGGGTCGGCGCCGCCCGCGCCGCAGCGAACAGGTCGGCGACCCGGTCATGGGGAAAGCCGGCGTGACTGTTGAGTTCTGCCAGCAATCGCATTCTTGCAGTACCCAGGGCCGAGCCGGCGCGTGCCGGATACATCGGGTCCAGATAGACAGCCGACAGCATCGGCGCATCTTCATCAGCCTGTTCCGCGAGATAGCGGCAACTGTCACCCCACCGCAACTGCAGGCGTGCGGCGATCTCGGGCCGCTGCTGCCCGGCCCGCTCCAGTGCGTCGGCCAGCAGCAGCAGGATCACCGGGTTCTGTTCCACCAGCGTCACCTCGGCACCTGCCGCTGCCAGCAGCCAGGCATCAGTACCCAGGCCCGGAGTGGCATCGACCACACGGGGTTGCGGATCCTGACGGGCACCACAGGCTCTGACCAGCCGTTCCTGAGCTGCCCGGGCACCGCGATAGCCTGCCCGCCCCTGCAGCCAGTCAATGGCAAGCACGCCGGCAGGCCCGGACAGGCGCAGCGCCGATCCTTTCCAGGACAACGCGAAGGGGCTGTCGACACGATGCTGCAACCCTGACAGCGCGGCGCTGGCAGAGGTCGGCAGCGTCTCCGGATCCAGTTGCAGACGCAGGCAGACCTTCATCCCGCAGTCGTGGGCTGCTGGTCCAGACGCTGCCAGCGCCGTTCGTCGCGCAGATAATGCGGCACCGCCTCGGTCGCCGGACGGCCTTCACCCGCCAGCAATCCGGGCATGGCCAGCGCCAGCAACTGGCGTGCATCCGGCAGCAGCTCCGGCCGCTGCGGACCCGGCCAGCCACTCAGCCAGTCCAGCTCGGAGAAGGCCCGCAGGCCATCTCCGACCAGTGCCCACTGCTCTGGCGACTGCCCCGCAGGAAGCGCCATCAGCTGCTCCTGGAGCGTTTCGGGACGCACCAGCCGGTCCTGCGCGAGGGCCAGCAACCCGGCATCTTCGGTCACCCGAAAGGCGTTCCAGTAGCATTCGCCCATGCGCGCATCCAGCAGGGTGACCACGCCTGCTGTCGCGGGCGTCGCCAGCTGCTCGACGGCAGTCGCTGCCAGCACCTCCAGCGTGGACACTGCCAGCACCGGGACATCCGCGGCCCAGGCGATGCCCTGAACGACGGAAACGGCAATGCGCAGACCGGTGAACGAACCCGGACCGCGGCCGAAGGCAATCCCGTCCAGCTGGGCGGGTACCAGCCCCGCCTCCTGCATGAGTTCATCGATCAGACCCAGCAGCACCCGATTATGGGCGCGCGGCTCCACATGATGGCGGGCCAGCAGCTGCTCGCCGCACTGCAGCGCAACGGAACAGGCATCGGTAGAGGTGTCCAGGGCCAGCAGGTTGCTCATCGCCACGTCCATCCGGCAGACAGGGCGCGTAGAATACCAGCGCCAGCCCGGAGAGGAGAGCCTGTTCATGACCCGCCCGCCCCTGCTGCCGCTGGACCAGGCCCTGGAACAGGTCCTGGATCAGCTGCCCCCCCTGTCGTCAGTTGTTGAACTGCCCCTGACCGAAGCGACCGGTCGGGTCCTTGCAGCGCCGGCACACGCGCGGGTGGCAGGGCCACCCTTCGCCAACAGCGCCATGGATGGCTATGCCCTGCGCAGCGATGACAGCACCAGGGTGACGGCGTTCAGAGTGAGTCGCCGCATCCTGGCGGGAATGCCGCCGGGACCGGCGCTGAACTCCGGAGAGGCGGTCCGGATCTTCACCGGGGCCCCCCTGCCCGCTGCTGCCGACTGCGTGATTGCCCAGGAGGATGCAGAACTGCTGGCGGACGACCGGGTCCACTTTCACGAGCGACCACGTCCTGGACTCCATGTCAGGCCGCAAGGTCAGGATTTCGACGTCGGCGCCTGCCTGGGCCGGCCCGGTGATGTCATCGACAGTCGCCGGATCGCGCTGCTGGCGGCCGCCGGCGTGTCACAGGTGACGGTACGGGCACAACCGGTGGTGGCCATCGTGACCACAGGCGATGAACTGCAGCCCGTCGGGGCCGCGCTGAATCCCGGGCAGATCCATGACAGCAATGGTCCCATGCTGCATGCACTGCTGCGGGAAACAGGACTGAACACGGATCAGATCTGCGCTTTCAATGGCGTGGCCGACGATCCGCTGGCACTGCGCGAAACGCTGGATCAGGCTGCGACCAGGGCCGATGTGGTGCTCTGTTCAGGCGGCGTTTCCGTGGGCGATGCCGACTTCGTTCGGCAGGTCATGGCGGAAGACGGCCAGATGCACTTCTGGCGACTGGCACTGAAACCGGGCCGACCATTCGCCTTCGGCCACTATCGCCAGCGGCCGTTCTTCGGCCTGCCCGGCAATCCGGTCTCCACCTGGGTGAGCTTTCTGTTGCTGGTGCGACCGGCGCTGTTGCGACTGGCCGGGCTGGCCGCGGACGATCCGCGCCTGCGACCGGCAACAGTGACTGCGCGGCTTGCGGCCCCGTTGCGGAAACAGCCGGGGCGTCGGGAGTTCCAGCGGGGCACGCTGGTGGCAGCAAATGGACAGTCACCGGAGGTCACGGCCCTGACGGGCCAGGCCTCCAATCTCGTCGGCTCACTGACGGCAGGCAACTGCCTGATCGATCTGCCGGCCGAAAGTGCGGACCTGTCCGCCGGCGCTCCGGTGCAGGTACTGCTGCTGAGAGACCTGCAGCGAGGTGCGCTCTAGGGAGGAGACCCAGCCGGGGCGGCGCCTCGCAGGTCGCGCCTCGCAGGTCGCGCCTGGCTGCCCAATGGCCCGGCACCGCAGCAGATCCGTCTGCCGGTCGGCCGGGGCAATGGCGGTCTGCAGGCGTCAGTCGTTCTGGCCAGCCAGCGCCGCCCGGATGCTTTCACGAATGGTATCCATGTCGCCCACTCCGGCAATGCGGTGACAGCTGAGCCCGTCGTTGCGCTCCGCCAGACGCGCATAGAATTCCACCAGCGGCCGGGTCTGCTCCTGATAGACCTGCAGCCGCTTGCGCACCGTGTCCTCCTGATCGTCGGCACGCTGGACCAGCGGTTCACCGGTGACATCGTCACGCCCTTCGCGCTGGGGCGGATTGAATTCGACGTGATAGACGCGACCCGAAGCCTCATGCACCCGGCGACCGGACATGCGCTTGACGATTTCCTCGTCAGGCACGTCGATCTCGATCACATGATCGATCTGCACGCCGGCATCTTCCAGTGCCTGTGCCTGGGGAATGGTGCGCGGAAAACCATCGAACAGGAAGCCATTGGCGCAATCCGGCTCGCCAATACGCTCCTTGACCAGGGCGATGATCAGATCATCCGGCACCAGGTCACCGGCAGCCATGTAGCGATCCGCCTCCTGGCCCAGGGGCGTACCCGCCTTGCGCGCAGCCCGCAACATGTCGCCGGTGGAAATCTGCGGAATCCCGAAGGTCTCGGTGATGAATTGCGCCTGAGTGCCCTTGCCGGCGCCCGGGGCGCCGAGCAGGATGATCCTCATGTCGTTTCTCCCTCGTCAGAATGCTGCCGGCACCACGACTGCATGCTGCTCGCAGGCCGGCTGTTGCCCCCGCTCCCTGCCCATCGAAGCCTGCACCAGGACCGCGCTACCGCCAAAGCGGGGCACATTACACCGCTGCCCCACTCCGCTCAAGCCGCGAATCAGCTGGCAATCCGCTGCACTGAGATGACGTTGGCCACCTGTCCGACCCGGTCCATGACCCGGGCCAGCGCAACCAGACCGTCCACCTCCACCGTAAGCTCGATTGTTGCGGTGGAAGTCTCACGGTCAGTGCGCGTGGTGGACGAGAGCAGGTCCAGCCCCTCTTCCGCAAAGATGCGGGTCACATCGAAGAGCAGCCCGGCCCTGTTATAGGCGTTCACGCGCACTTCCTGCACCACCGGGCTGCTGGACGGCACCGCATCCTGGCTCCAGGCCAGGCGGATCAGGCGTTCGCTGTGTGCACGCATGAGACGCTGAGCGGTCAGACAGTCGCGCCGATGCACGCGCACGCTGCCGTCCTCATTCACTTCCCCCGTGATCACGTCACCCTGCTCGGGCCTGCAACAGGGGGCGAACTCCACCTGCCGGTGGCCGGCACCAAGTACGGTCGTGAGCGCGGCTGGACCGGCCCCGGAACCCGGCAGCAACGACAGCTGGCTGGCATGCCGGTCACTGCGCTCGATGGTATCCAGCGCTCGCAATAACCGGCCAGTTCCCAGCTCACCGGCACCCGCAGCCGCGAACAGCTCTTCCACCGAGGGGAAATGAAGCGCTGCGGCCAGACTTTCCAGTACTTCATGCCGCATTGCCAGGCGGTCCAGTTCACGCTCGACCA
>LFIK01001456.1_pt1 | contig 18822 bp, 24 predicted proteins | sample 643401 | NCBI WGS metagenome assembly LFIK01 (sample SAMN03777447, study PRJNA286221) | soda lake metagenome | biome: soda lake; feature: Kulunda steppe; material: water; isolation source: sample T5-Br brine of Lake Tanatar-5 | place: Russia: Kulunda steppe | collected 2010-07
ATTTGGTAGAAGTCAGCATTTAATGCTAACAGCATTTTCAGAACATCAATATGTTCGTTGCACTGCGCAGGTCAGGAGGCTGACGCACCCTCCTGCATGCCCAGAATGAATGGAATAAGGACACTGATGACATCCTCAAGGAAGTCAGTGTCATTCTATTCAGGGTGTAGGTAGAGCAGAGCTTTCACACACGGCTTGAATACACGCACAAGTGAAAAGCCCCTGGAATTGGCTCCACTGAGGAGTACATCCACAGGCGCATCCACACACACACCCCATGTGGGTACAAATATTGGCCAATACTGCCACATGCCCTATTCCCTGTCATTGGTCCCCAAGTACAAACAGAGATGAAGAATGCGTGTAGCGAGGGATAATTAATTATGAGGCTAATTATGTCCCGTGTGACCCCAACCCAATTAATTATGCCAAAACGTAATTACGGGAGATAATTATGAAATTAAGTCCTAATTAATTACAAGTGTGACCGCGGCCTAAAGGGAAACCACTGCCTACTCTAGGAAAGAGACAGCCCATCACAAGTGGACGCCTCATAAACTAAAGGAACAACGAGTAGCGCAAGCATAAATGTTATAGAAACTATAGAGATCAGCCGGTATGCTTGGCCATGCCAGAAATGTGCTACTTTTTATAAAACGTAAATTTTGAGAGGGATTCATCATGCCGGTGAGAAGATGGGGAGAGAGAAAATTGAGGGGGGCAGAGGAGCTGTACCATACATCTGAACCTACAGTTTTGGATGCATGCAGGTGTTCCTTCTATGTATCCACGCAGAGCTGGAAAATATAGGAAGCTTGAGCTTGAAACCTGGAGCCAGCCTATGTATAGATGTGAGTCCTTCTGAACATGTAACACGCACCCAAATTACACACACATGCATGTTCGCACACAACACACACACACACGCACACGCGCACACACACACACACAAACACCCAAACACCCAAACACACGCAGACACATGCACACCCATGCCGGACACACACACATATGCACACACGCAACACACACAAACGCAACACGGGTGCAACACAGATTCACACACAAAACATATGTGCGCCCGCACACGCATGCCCACACTCACAACACACACATGCGCATACACAAGCACAAAAATGCAGCGCACACTTGCATAAAATTGTATTCATACAGACCGCACATTCACAAAACACACAAAAACAACACACTGACACGTGCAACACACAAAGGCTCACACACACGTGCACAACACACGCACGCACGCATGCACACACGCATGCACACATCTACCTGCACATGTATACATGTCATGTATGCAACGCACACAAAGAAAAACAAATCTGCACCTCTAACATTTTCAACACACATACAAACTCATACATGCGCCCGCATCACAAGCACATACACATGCGCACACACACAAGTAGACATATACACACGTGGGTACAGGCACAGCTTGTCATTTGTTGCAGGCAAGGAAGCATGTGCGTGCCTGTGCTCAGGAGCTTGCCGTGCGCAGGCACTCTCTGACCAGCAACCACTGCTCTTCCTTTGAAGGTCAAAGAATCTGCCGGGACTGAAACGCGGAAGGGCGTGCATGTGAGCCCACACGAGCAGCATGAGCTGCCCAACAGTAAAGGCACAGCCAACTTTATCTTGAAGTTTGATAAGGGCTCCAAGTTCACTGCATCGGTGAGTGATGCAAGACTTGTTAGCTTTCTCTGTTTTGTGATTTTAGCTGGTGAAAAGCATTTGATGATGGCTGGTACTATACAAGTCCATGCCTGCTAAGTTTGTGCCCATCGGTCAGAAGAATTCTATTTCTAAGGACTCCATGTAAGTACACAACGCCTGCAAACTAATGGCTGCTTATCTAGTGATGGAAGTGCGCCACTTCAACAGGGCTTTCAGAGGGTATGCAAGACATCCTCATGTGGTTATCTTTATGTCAAGCCCTAAGACCCTCAACGGCATGTAAGACAAAGGAACACAGAAATTGCTAGGAGGATGGATTTTTGTATTTAAACTGACTTGCATGCAGATTAGCATTGTGGACCCCAAAGACAAAGATCTAAAGGGCGTTCTGAGGGGTTTAACTGCTGAGGATGCAGATGGAGGGAAATTCGTACCTATTGCTGCACTTGAGTGCCGAGGCCTGGAGCCTGTTGGTTTCCACCCTGAGGTGAGAAGCTCGTGTGTCTTGCCTTAAGTGTGTCTGCACTTGGTTGTGGTGTGAAGAGCATAGGGTGGGTAGTTGGGTACAGGGGTCTGTGCTCATGGGCATGCGTCTTTCCAGGAAATGGCATGGGGAAATGGCATGGGATAATGGGATTTCTCTAATTTAGTGTAGAGGCAGTGTTCTGAAGCAATTGTGCTTGGTTATGCTGGCTGGATTAAGACTGAAGATAAAACTGGGAAATGCCAGTCCCCTAAACGCCCTCCTTCATCATTTGGTTGTGCTAGGCTCCTAATTCCAGACTAGGGAGTTCTGAAGTCAGTGAGGCCAAGTGGGTGGTGGTTTGGTGGGCTAAGATTGGGCCCTGAAGTGTAGGTGACCACAAGAGGAGCCTAAGCCATCTATGCTTTTGCGTATCTTGTTCTGCCCGCAGGGCGATTGGCTGGTTCAAGCTGCAAATAGCAGCACCAAGTGGGATGATGTGGACCTGAAGGAAGGAGAATGGACAGAGTATGACGAAAAGGCAGAAGAAAGTGTTGGTATTTACAAAATTAGGTCGGACTTCAAGATCCACAGGCCATAAAGTAAACTGTTATGGGTTTTGCAGATGTAATTTATCCGGACATTTTCTAAGTCTAAAGAGGGACATTTTCTCTGAATCTGATAGTGATTTCTCAGGATGTCTCCTTGTCATGCTAAGTGCCCTATTGAGGCTACTAGTAGTATCTTGCGCGCGCTGCCAGCTTCCTGGTATGCTTGAACTTTGCATGTGTTGCATCAACTTGACGCATGATATGAATGAACCTGAAGATCATGTTTGCTTACCACTAGTTACAAGTAACAAAGTAGGCTTAATCGCTGGCATGGCCGTTAGGCTGATTAATTTCAAAACAAGTTGTGGCTGGTCATCATCAGCTTAAAAAGTAGCCCATGATGCCTGAGATAATACTGCAAAGTTTGCTGTGCCGCTGAGAAAGGAAATCAAAGACAGTCTGATTAGGAAAGACATGCAAAATATTATGGGGACTCCACAGAAAAAGCCTGGCAAAAAGGGAGAAAAAGGTGTCATGCCAGAATGGTGCAGTGCCAGATTTATGCAGCATTGTGACCTGAAGGTTGGTTGAGTCAGTTGGTAGAGAATTTGATCCATGGTCAGTTCAGCTATAGCCGTTAGTTATGGTCATGCTACGAGTCTAGTTTGGATGCAGCAGTCTCTCAGCGTGACAAAGGAAACAAGTTAGAAGTTACAAGTTATGGGTTAACCGCCAGCCAGATCGTTTGGCTGATTGGTTTGTTGCTGGTCTTCGCCAGCCAAAAAATAGTCCATTACGTCCGAAATGAAATGGCAGTCTATTGTGCCGTTGAGAAAGGAAATCTAAGACAGTCTGACCAGGCAAGGCATGTGGAATGTAAGGGGCCTCCATAGAAAAGGATTGGCAGGAAGGATAGAAAAGGAAAGAGTACTTTCTTCTGAGAGAGCACACAAACAAGTCTTGACAGTGAAAAAGAACATGCACCTCATTTTGAACAGCAGCACAGGAACACTTGTCACAGTGGTCATTAGCATGAGAGTAACATTAGTACATTACTTATGTCTTGTAGACACCTTGCACTATCATTGCCAATTGAACTGAAGCATATTGCAGTTAGCTTGGCACTGCAGTCAGCTTGGCCCAAAAATTACAATATAACTTTGCCATTTGGCCGGAAGTTTTACGGAAGTCAATCAAGGATCACGTGACCTGACTGGCATACGCAATGAACAGCACACTAAGCATTACACACGATGGCTTTTTTGTTAACCAGCTCTGTCCGACACTCCAGTCGCCCCACTCCAACTGACTGCACACACAGTGCAGCTTTTGGTGGCACTGCACACACAGTGCAGCTTTTGGTGGCAGTAGTATTCAATTTAGCGCGACACCTTTACAATGCGCAGCCTCTTAAACTGTCAGAGCTTTCAGATTACTAATCCTAGTAGGAGCATGCTATTTTCTGAGAAAGAATAGGAACTTCCTTGAAAGAAAGGCTATGCAGGCTGTGAAACACCCCCAACATCCGATGTTGGACCAACAAAGTACTCCTTTGTAACACTGCAGGGTAAAAGGTATGCTCGAGATGTCACGAGGAGGAATTGCTCCTCCTATATTCGTTACATTCGCCCCACCCACATGCTTCACGTAAGTTACGTCTTCGTAAGCAAGCTTACGGCGAGGAACAGGACCTTGCACTTCGGTACTTATGCTGTGAGCACTTGGCGCATCAGCAGGCGACATGACGCCTTTTCCCATTTAGCAAGTGTTGAGAATCAAACCTGGGACCTCGCGAGTGCGCATCGGTCGAGTCACCTGGTCTCACTCCGAATACCAATGTAACACTGCAGGGTAAAAGGTATGCTCGAGATTGATTGTTTGTGTCGGATGAGTTCCTCGGAGGAAATTTGAATGAAAGTAACTCTACTGTCAAGACTTAGTGTGCCCCTTCAGAAAGAACTACCTGTTCCTCTTCGTCCCTTTTTGCCTTTCCTTTTCTATGGAACCCCCTTATATTTTACATGTCTTCCTTTGTCAGACTGCCTTCGATTTCCTTTCTCAACGGCACAACAAACTCTGCCAAGTCATCATGAAATGATCATGAGATGATCTCAGACAGTGTGGACTATATTTTGGCTGGCGAAGATCAGCAACAAACCAATCAGCCTAATGGCCAGGCTGGCGGTTTACCTTGGCTTTTAGTAGTACAAGTAGTAACTTACGTTGAATGTAGAGTCCGACTCGGAGTTACCCTCATCGTCAGACATTTCCAGGCTCCGTCGGAGTGCGGTTGATGCGGTTGAAATCAACCGCGGTTGCAGAGCGGTTGAAAAATCCTTAAACAACCGCAGCTTTTGGATGAAATTTTTTCAACCGCACGGTTGAAATTTCTTGCTGCAAGCTTCAACCGCACTTCAACCGTGCCAGGAAGTTTCTGACGATGGTAAAGGGCAGATTTAGTTCGATCCTGTTTGTGGCCTTTGTGCTTGTCCCTTTATGCTTTCAGACCCTGCGTTTACAGCAGTGAGTTTCAAATCTGGAGGAAGGCCCACACTGTTTGACAGTGGCTGGGGCCGGGGTGGCCGGAGGGGAGGTGGATTTGGTCCTGGTTTGTTGTGTAGGAGAATTGCAAGTTGCATTCTAGCCTTCTTTGATATCTAGCCTTGTTAGGCGATATGCAAATATACTGAGGTTTTAAAATCTGTTACTTTGAAGGTGACTTGAGATCCACAACCTTATTTAGTCTAGGTTTTGGTTGCAGGCCAGGGGCTTCAGCTAAGCTGCCCTCGTTTGGCAGGTACAGCTATGTAACCATACCTTGTCTCACCTTTACAGCAGCGACTGGAGCTGACGTGCCAGGCAACATACCAGAGGAGTGAAACAAAAGGCAGGAAAATCACAGGGAAATGAGTCTCATACTATGAGTCATAGACTTTTCAGTCACATCAAGGGCAACCAGTTGTCTGCTTGGCGTCCACTACCATCTTTGCTCACAAATCAAATCACACAAGGTCTTGACCATTTTCGATCATCATGTCACACAAGTCTGGATGGACTGAGGTGTATGGCAGGTAGGCGGCATAAATCTTCATAGCAGGTGCTCAGGGAAGCACCATAACAAGCACCAGCAGATCTATCATACCTATCAAGGTGACATCAGAGTGACTGGGCAAGTTTCTACTGAACATGCTTGAAACATTTTGAACCATAACACATCCCTTTGACTGTACAACCATACATACTCAATACCAACAATGGCAAACATTGTACAAATCATTGTTAATTTGGCCCATCAAGCGGCTACTTGATGCATGAGCAGCCCCATCATGTATTCCTCAATTGCAACTTAAGTGAAGCGGATTTGTTCTGCATAATTCAACCGCCTGCCAACTTACAAGGAGAGGGCGCTATTTGTAAACAATTGCGAATTGCAACAACGCAGAATCAAAATGAAAGATGAATTGGCAGGGGTTACTCGTGCAGTTTCTGACGACACTTGTTGACGAGTAAAGCTATATGTACACAGGTGTAATCTTCTTTAAACCAATTATAACAAAAAATTAGCGGAGAACGTCCCATAAATGCCCAACACTGCACCTGTTCAGAATTTTGTGTTGGCAACGCATTACAAACAGACACGGCAAGCAGAAAGCACGATGCAAAGTTTAGCTCAGACAGATCTGCCCATGCCTGCATCTTTGCATAAATCAGTGGCAATCACATCACCGAGCAGCTTGAGCAGGTACAACCCTCTTCAGCAATTGAGGGGGGCTCATCCATCTTGGCTATGAAGCCTTGAGCCTCAATGGCCTCCAGGCGTTGGAGCACCGCTGCATGCACGGTAAGTCACAAGATGCATTTGCATGACAGCCCCTTAAGCATGTGCGAGGTCATTAAGCTCATTTCATTTGAGAAGCATGGATTGTGGACCTAGGCTCAACTCTAAGGATGACGTGACTATTCTTGTGGCAACACAACCATTTCCCGCACTCAAAACAAGGCATTCCAGGTGCTTGCTGTTTGCAAATTACTGGCTTTTCCACACCTGCCATGGTCGGCCGAGCCTCAGGGCTTTGCGCACAGCAGTCTCTGATGAGGGAAGCCAGGCAGAATGGGATATGGGGTCCTAGGGGTGGTCTGCATGCATCCCAATTAGGAAAACTTGTTGGCAATATTGAGCACATTCTTGACTTCAGAGTGAAAAAGGGAGTGCAAAATAGAGTGGAACAAGGAGGTGAGAGGTGGGAGGGCCTGGTCAAAAGCTCCAGCATCTACCAGCGCAAGTATCAATAGGCAGAAGCACAAGGATGAACAACAATTTAAGACCAAAACATCAATACGTGCGTGCACAGATCAGTGAAGCTGTGATCAATGGCCAGTGCACTTCTTCAAGAGCTTTCAAGCAAATTAACACATGGCAAATTATTGAGCTATTATATGCAAGCAGCAAGAGATTATGTGCAGGAGTCCAAAACCGTGAAACTGGAGCATGCATGCGATGAGCTGACCGCTGGAGCAACACCACCTAATTGAGACCTCATTTACTTACATATTTCGCACATGGCTCTCAATCTGTGCTTCACGTTCCTTGGAAGGCAAATAAAAAGCCCTGAAACGGCTCTGCAAGTAAGGCAGGCATTTACCTGTAGCCTTTGCTGACTTGCTCAGCAAACTGCTCCACTTCACTTTGATTTCCAGAAGGAGCAACCCCATAGATGATCAGAAACCTGAAACAAAAGTACATAAAATTGTGTCAATGCCCGTATTAACATATTTCCAGGGCACGGGAACGGAGCGCAGCGGAGTGGGCCCAATGCCAGCCCTAGGCAGTGCGGGGTTACCCCCGTTTGTACCTACCTGTTTTGCAGCTATGCAGTGATTGTTTACATACTAAAGAGCCTGCCTGCACCCATCTTAAGCTCACAGCAAAAGTGAAACGCTCAGCACAGTCACTCTCTCACTTGTTCAGCGCAGCACGAGGGCGCCCTGGCAGGAGCGCACAATTCTGTAAAGCCTGACAAAACCTTTAAGCCAGAGCAGGTCTTGCGTTGGGGCCCATTTGTGAGGCATGCAGAGGAGGAAATGTCCCTTCCACGGACAGAGTGCTGGCGGCGCGAATTGACATAAGTCCTAGCTGCGGGCAAAGCACTGCAGCGGCTGCAGGCATATGTCAACTGACCACACATCTCGTGTCACACTCCTGATAGCGTTACGTCTGACGCGTGAATTCCACGGAATCGAATGTTATGTATTTGACACCCTCCAGAAGAGTTCTGGGACCTGGGCTCCGCGTGATGGCCGATGGATATTCCACGGATTATCCGCGGACCAGCCTCTTGAAACTCCTTCCAAAAATGTGCCAATAGTACAACATTTTGAATGTCTAGCATTTAAATGATTTTAATATCAACAGATTCAAAATGATGATGAGCTGGAGAGCAATTGCTAAGCTTCCAGTCAAAAGGTTCAGCACGGAACATATGTTGCTGGGAACGCATTAAATATGAAGACATAGCCATGCTTCCCCTTATCAACGGATCATGTTCTTCTTAATTCAAGAAATGTGCAGAAGTGCACTTGCAAAGCTTCCAGGCGAAGCTTTAGCATGGAGCTTATGTTGCATATAATGTCAATGAATTTATGACTTTAGCCTTACAGTCCTTCGGTGAAATTGTCTCATTCTCTCAAAATTGCATGCAATGCACATCCGCTGGATCAGCAGCACTGACAATATGTGTCGCTAAAAGCCCATTGCTGAATGTCCTCATTTTGGGAAATGGGGTCCCAAGATTGCTTGTACGCTGCGTGCGCATGCATGCTGCACCTGCTTTGGACATGTCTGTACAGCGTGCGCTATCTTTGACGCACCTGCGGCTTGGCAGTGACGCTGGTTTTGCCTTCAAGCAGCATGCAAGCTGAAGAGACTGTCTAGGCATTTGCTAGAGGCTGTGAATCCTGAATTTCTGAAAAGAATTCTGACCGTCTAAACGGTATGGTGACGGTACGGTTCAGTTAAAATTGTAAAAACACAGCCAGGAGAGAGGGACGGTGGTAAATCGACCAGTACGGAGGCACTGTTAGCCAGCTTGGTCTTGCCAGCGTGCTTGCAGCTTCAATTTTGGGGGCGCCCCCCCATCGAATTGCTTAAAATACATATTATATAAAGGACTCTGGATGCAAAATATTGAAAAATAAGTACAGCAGGCCTTGGCGGGGCCAAGCCTGCCCACCCCAAGGAGCCTGACAGGCCCTCCCCCAAGCCTGAGGGCTCCCCACATCATGCCTGGGCATAAGCCTGCCCACAAATGCACAGAAGATCCTGAAAGAATTCTGGAGACAACACCGCGGTGAAGCAAGGGTGAAACAGGGAGGGACCACGGCGCATGTGCTTATGCGCTTGCCAGTGAGGCCACTCCTGCCATCCAGGGGCATCCCTTGGCTCCTGTAGCTTGGCATGGCACCATGGATGCCACTGATGCTTGTGCTATCCATGGTGCAGCAAGGGGGGGGCAATTGTTGGCGAGAAAGGGGTGCACAGGCTGACTTTGGTACAGGTCCCAAACCCCAGGACCAAATCATACACTGAAGTGTATTTCTCAGTTAAGACGGTCCAAACTCGAAAAGTACAGTAAAAAACGGACGGTGCCATCCTGTTCTAATGGTATAGCGTACCATCTACCAAGCTTTCACAACCCTGGCTAGAATACATCAGATACCAAGAAATCAACATTTCCCCTTCAAGTTCACAAGGGGCTCAATTGCAATGGAACACACGTTCGTTTGAAAAAAGGAGGGTGTTAAGACGTTCATGCTTGTGCTTATGAGGTAGCTTCGTTCTAGGTGGGTTTCTCCCTTAAATGACTTGGCTTGCACTTGCAGTAACTTTGTTGATCAAATTTCTGCACATTGTTATCACAGCTATTTGCAGTTAATGGGCACATTCACCCACCTGTGGAATAGCTCAAATAATATCACTCCAAAGGAGAAGACATCAGACTGCAATGGAGGTAAGTGCACAGCCAAACAAGCCAACAAAGTGAAAAAATAGGCCCGATGCTAGTTTTTCATTTGATTTCGGGCAGATGCTGAGACCCAGCAGTTTACAGCACAAACGTCTCAGGATGCCCCCGCAAAATATGAGGCTTGCACAGCATTTTGACTTATGCCTTATAATTGATCTGACTCGCAATGTACCGCAGGCTGCGGCTTGAATTAGAAGGCCGCTTTTAGGCAATCAGCACTTTGAGAAAGAAATGCAGCAGGCAAGCCCTCATTAAGATCCTTATGATGTTTGTTAAGCGGCAAGATATAAGACCAATACAAAATTTGGGAGTTGATTTGGTATATCTCTGTAGATAAATTGGGTGGCTGTTGCTTATTTGTGCACATTTCCAAACAAATCAGCAGCATCAAGGAGATCTTTGGCCACCCCTCGATACAATTTTGAACTCTCCATGGATTTGGTAAGAATACAGATGCCAATGAGCATGGCTGCCTACCTAATGCGCAACTTAATATTTCATAGTTCATTTGCTGCCGGCCCCACCTTTTCATCATAATGCTCGCTCTTATAGACCTGTACGCACAAGCATAAAGGCAGTACAACTTACTTCCACATCAATTAATTCATCCAACAGCCAACCGCAAATAAAGAAGGAGCTTGACAATAAGGTGCTTTCAAGGGAATGATGCAGGTTCCTACACTATTAAGTAAAAAGTGTAAAAAGTGCATGCTTGGGATGTTCAACCCTGCAGGCACACTGTAGTAGTGCTTCCACTACCCTCAGTGTTTGCTTAAACAATCCCGCTGGTGCGCCAGAACATGTTTGTGGCATTGAAACATTATCTGGAGGCTTGACGTGACCTGGTGCTTCCCTCAGGGATATGCCATGCACCGACCCTTACACATACCTCAGGAGACACATACCTCAGGAGACATGTAAAGTAGCGTGCCGATCCGGCCAGACAGCTGGACATGTTCATCCACCACTTGCCTGTATGAAGCAGCACATGCGTAAACAATTTAGTTGGTTGCTTAAGAGCTAGAGCAGCAGACACATGTATGTTTAATCAAACAGCTCAGGCCATACAATGTGGCCGGCAGCTCACTTATGAGTTTTGGTTGGTTTGTGCACAATAGCAGTTGAAAATGTGCAGGCGTCTCAAGCAGAAGGCTGGACATCAGTCATATCATCCTTTATTCATGCTTGCACTAAGCATTCCAATTACAAAAACGCCCACCTGAGCTCTGTCACGATTTTGTTCCGCCGCTTCTCTGCCCTAAATGCTCCGCCAGTCCGTCTTTGGCTCCGCTGACTGCCGGCCCCTCCCACTTTGGCCTCCTTGACGCTTGTGCTGCCTCTCAGGATGTCACTCATCCCACTCTCCCTGCCATCTACCTTTTCTTTTCTGGCACCCACATTGCCACTGCCTCTGGTATTGGGCGATACGTCATTGTGATTGCCAGCATGAGGCAGTCGATTATCTGCATGCACGAACATTGTGTCAACAATCTGCATCTGCAAATTTGATTCTATCAACGCATACAAGACCAATTTCTTAACCACGCAGCTTAGAAGTGCAAAAGCAAAAGCACTGAGCATAAGGTATTGATGCTGAAGTAGCAAGGAAAATCTATATAAGGTCAGCTCACACAAGCCTCAAGGTAACATAATCCAAATCAACTGGAATGGTGATGCACTTATTGGGTCAGTGCAAGGATGCATAAAAATCAAAGGGAATAACATTTTCCAAGTAAATCAAGTTTTCAGCTGGTCCCCCCATCCAATTACAACCATGCAGCCCTGAGGCCAGAAAAATGAGGAACATAAGGCCAAGCCTAATCTAGCACACCTTAAACCACTGATAGCAACCTGATATTTCCTGCACCCAAGTCAAATCCCACCGACTTGATGACTGCCTCACACATGCACACGCACGCTTGCTTACAATGCATGCATGCGCACAGACGCATGCATTTTTGCTCACACCATGCACACTAGGAAACACACACATACGTGCGCACAAACAGACCTGATTGGTGACCTGGAGCCTCAGGCATGCCGCTGTTGACAGGGCTGGAGATGCTGCGGTTAGTGCCATCCTCTGCAACAGATAGCACAGGCTGCAGGGCTGGAAGGAATTTGTTGACTCTATTGCAGGTATCCATTGAGTTATGAGGTTGGGGTGCTGGCTGTGTTTGATGTGCTCGAGCAAAAGCGGAGGGACCCGTCTCAATACTATCAGCCAAACTCACACCCCCCTTTTGGATTGGCCCAACATAGCTGCAGCTCTCAGTACTGGTGGCAATCTGGCTTACATCAGCCAGCGATGCTGGCGCAGCTGTGTCCATGCCCCCGCAGACCTGCAGACATCAAGTAGGCAGCTGGCCCAGGTACACTCATGCCCATTCACAGTTTCCTCTCATAAAACAATAGCAAGCGCATAAGATGTATTTTGTCATGTGCAGGAGCCATCTCTTGGCTCAAATTTGTTGCAAACCTAGAGTGTCTTAGAAAGCGCATCAATTATCTTGTAAAATGCGTGGCCTCCCACCAATAGTACTGGTTGTGCTAGGTAACAATTCTTTGAATTAACCAATGAAATTCAGCAATGATAGAGAGAATGGCATGCAAGGTTGCAGAAGAACCAGAAGAAGCTATGTTAATCTCAGTGGAGGAAGTTGAAATCATGCACTCACTGCGCACTGACCTGCTTGATGGGCAAGCCTTCATTGGAAGTGTGGACAACACCTGGCACGTCTGCTTCCTTGTGACCTAGATTACAGGAACGTGCATTACTAACGTATCAATGAATTAAGTCAGGCTTGAAGAGAGCTCAGAGGAAGCTTGATGGGCATACCAGAAAGATATGCATGGGAGCAATGATTTGCTTGGCTATTGCTTGCATATTTTTGGAGGGATAAGTTTAAACAGCATACATTGAGGCACTAGCAATTTGGTACCCTTTGTCAAAAGACCTTGAAAATTCCTGATATTGAAACAAACTTTCCAACACAAATCACTGCAAGATTGACATGCATTATTTACACTTATATTGATGCAACATCAACTGCAGCCAGTAAAGCATGCTTGAAACTTCCTTTACAGAAGCATTTGGTGTACTTAGTTTGTAGGCTGAAATGTATGAAGGTAACAATTACCCTCAGCCTGAGGCAGTGGGTGGAATAGCTCGTCTTAGCCAAAGTTGGGGCGACCATGCTGCAGGCATCATGCCAAAGGAGACATGCTCTTATGAGGTATGCTCACATGCCAATTACCTTGAAGCTGGGATACTCTGGCGATGCCACTTTTGTCAACTCTCTCAGCAGAGGATGAGTCCACTCGCACGTACAGATTTGAAGGGCTCCTTGTAGGCATTTCTCTAGACCTCACTGTTGGGTTCAGGCCGGCTGCAGAAGGCTCCTGCTGCTGCTGCTGCTGCTGCTGCCATGCATATCCTTGATATTCTGATTCAAATGCCCATGGATTGGGAACTTCCCTTTGGTCGCCATTCTGGGAGCTGGGACGCGGCTCAAGGCTGGGAGGCGGGGGGGGGGGTTTGCAGCTGCCAGCAATGGCGGGCAATCTTGGGATTGGAGGATGGATCAATGATGGCCTGGAGAGCTGAGGGTAGGGCTCAGGCTGAGAAGCTTTCTGCACCACTGGCAGTGCTCGAGGCGCACCCTCATCTTTAGGATATTCACTGTTGAGAAAAGAGGGGGGGCAATGGAAAATGGGTAGCTCGGGAAAAAGAGGGTAGATTGTAACGATTGCGAGGCACAGGCAGTCAGTGCTTGTGCATGGTCATCAAAAGAGTCTCTGGCAGACATTTGATAGCCAGGCTGTGCTGTGCATGATGTAAAGGGCCAAGGTTGGGTATAACAATTCATGTGTTGCTGCAGGGGATGAAAGGGAGCATGCCATCATGCGTGAGGCAAGGGGATGCGAGACAACAGGAGTTGGGAAGGTTGAGCCATATGGTTGTAAAGGTACACCAAGCGCTAAGGAGCTTGGGCAAAGAACAGTTGGGAGATCTTGCAATGAGCTTAGGTTCTCCCTCACAAACACGTGAAGGTCGTCCAAAATGACGTGCATTACATGAGCAATTAGCCACACATGTGCACAATCAATCAAATTTGGTCATCACTCATGAACTCACACCACCTGTATGCACTCTCATTGAGCTCCTTAGCTCATGCTTCTGCAGGCTGCTACCAAGCAGCTGCTAAAAATCATGCAGCTCAGCTTAACTTTTTATTCAGTAAGGTGAGCAAATTCTCCTTAAAGCTCGGAAGCACAGATTTGCAATCCTTTAATGTTACTCTATTTGAGCTCAATGCATTACACATAGCTTCTGTGGAGCTCAGCAAACATAATCAAAACATGATGGAACCTTATACAGAACACCAACCTTGTGAAGAGTGTGGTGCTTGGATTAAGAGAAGCATAGGAATTTTGTTGGCCATCACCATCCTACGTTAAAAAAGGGTGTGAGAGGGAGAACAATTAGAAGGGCATCGAATTGCAAACCCCCAGTCCTCTAGATTATGTACTCATTTTGAAATAGGGGCTGGAGTATAGTGCTGTATTTCAAGTGTATAGTGTTATGCAAGGAATACATAGCAATTCAACACTATGATGCTCCATATATCAGGCGCTTTATATGCCGGATCCCCCCGGCAGTCCAAATTCCATCATCAATTATGAATGTAAGATGGAATACGGTGAATACAACCCCTTGCAAAGAACGACGTACAAATTAAGCCTATATTCTATTTAGTTGCGTTCTTAGCATTGTGAGGTCCAACCATAGTGCTAGACTTGGCGCACCAGTGCTACCAGTACGGGGCAGGCGCTACATGCACACCATCCTCTCTGCACCCTTGCACCCCAGTTTTGACATGTCCACCTGGATGGGTTATGCACACTTGTTGCTGACAAGAACATGCGTATGACTATATTTTTGGTCAAGAATTTCATGCCGTGCCTGTAGCACAGCTGCGCAAGCGTGTGCGTCCACATGTGTATCTGTGCGTGCGCGTCAGCGTGTGTGTGTGTGTGTGTGTGCAAGCATACCTGTGTTTTTTGTGTTTTTTTGTTGCTTTGGGTTATGTGCATATCAGGGCACATTGTGCATAGGAAAAAACTAGATTTGCAGACTATTCAATCGCTCTTTGTAAAGTTTTGGGGATTGGCCCATAAGGGCCCTCTCCCTGCCAATTTAACCCAGTTTAGCTCCCTCTCCCTTTTTTTGGCACAGTCTGCTCACTTTTATTGCATAACAATATTTGCGACAAGAAGAAAAATGGTAGATTGGAGCTCTTTTCCTGGAAGATGCATGGTCATATGATGCATTGCAACAGGTTGGGATGCCATCCAGTACTGCAAATCAAGTATTATATTTAAGGTTTAGCAGTGGTCTCACCACTCGCTGACAACGAGACTTGCCGAGTCTTGGCGGGTCTCTTTGGGGATTGGGGGAAACCCTCATCAGTGACAAGTGTCACCTTTGAGACATGGATATCACCTAAAAATGACAATAATAAGGCAACAACCCCCTGAACTTCCCCTTAATGCTAGAAATATACAAATGTGACTTTAAGTGAGGTGCATAGTTCAGAAGGTGATGATGAGTTTATAAATGACTGACAAAGTGATGGAAAGGATTTATTATCCATTCAGGGAGCTAGCACCCTGCTGCGTCGCCACCAAAAGTGAGAAATGATGGGAGGGGAAGGGAGAAACGTTCTTCAACCCCCCAACGTCAGCCTAATCTGTGGGCTTTGAAGGAATTCCATGCAGCTGCACCTGCCAGTGCAGCTGATGCACACCCCATGGCATGTACCAGCACCTCACAGCTTGTGCCAGTGAGCAAACTGGTCAGTTCGGCAGCTGCTCACTGAGCACCATAACTGTTCTCCTAGCACACCAAGGCTTTGGAGCGTGCACTCAAGAGCACATCCGCTGAAGAATCCAGGACTTAGCAGGGAATGACCTGGAGATAGCAGCTGCTTGGATTGAAGATTTAGGTTGCATTAGAACAAGCTGCGGGATGAGAAGATGGAAGGGGAAATGGACTAGAGGCAAAGAAGATGGAACAGTATGTGACTTATCCCGGCCTCCAGGAGGCCAGTCCTGTTAGATTAATTAAATGATATCAAAGTAATATGGAAATTCTCACGTCGAGAGGGGGCACCTGTGAAAAGCACAGTCAAACGACAATCTCTCATCTAAGCCCTACCCATCTATAACAAGTCTCGCCGAGTCTCGGCGTGTCTCTTTGGCAGATGGGACCACCTTATTTACCCATCCCTATCATATGCCCCCCAGGTCAATCATTCTGATACTTGCATTCCCAAAAACACTCGATGTTGCACTTGTTCATTGATATTTCTTCTCTGATTGTGTGTTATTTGTACGTGTGAGACTCATCAGCTGAAGAGCTACTTTGCGGAAAACATGCCATAAGTGAACACACTAAGAGCCCCGGTCACTACCTCATTAAGTTTATAATGAGCATGGTCCAAATGCTTGGGATTGCTTGAGATGATTAGGGATAAATAAAGCAAGCTGCACAATTTTGCAACCCAAATGTGAAGTGGTTTACAGTTTTGGGCATACCATTGAGAGATATAAAGGAAGAAAGAGCACTGGTGCTCAAGGATTTTTCCCGCTTTGTTCATATGTCCCATATTCCACCTCTGTCAGAGCACATGTTGTACTTCACCCTTTACAGGACAAATGCACAGGAAAAACCTTACCTTCCCCATGGACGCATGCTGGGCAGACCCATCCACCAACTGAGCAGACTGGAGAGGTGACCGCAAAAAGGGCTGGACTCTACTGGAGGGCGTCTCCCCTGTTCACAATTCAAGTGATGATGCTGTTTAAAAATAAATAGCAACTATCAGTGGTTGGAGACCAACAATTGCTAGATTTGACAAGAGGCAGGATCAAATAGTCAGGATACCATGTGGAATTGTGCGGGCCTTTAAGCATTCACAGAAACAGCGAGTCACATCATCTGGCATGGACGCACTTAAATTAGTTGCAAGCGCCATGCTCAGGCAGCCTACGATGGAGCAGACGCTCTGAGCTATAATAGCAAGAGCACCTCACTGGGTCCCAATCTGACCACGCTGGCACTAGCAGAAGGGTGGCTTGCTTGACTGGCCACTGGCAGAGAGGTGACTAACTAGCAGAGAGGTGACTCACTAGTAGAGAGGTGACTCGCTTGACTGCTTGGGTGGCCTCCATGCCAAGGTTGATCCAATTCTTTGAACCACCCCTGTAAAGAAATGTGCAACATGCAAACAAGGTTGATGATTGCATACACTAGCCATAGTGCTCCGCGGGTGGAATAGCATCAAAAAAAGTGAGTGAGAGAGTTTGCTGGCTAAGGAGCAAATACCTGGTTTGTTTGCAGTCAAGTGTACACATGCATTGCATAAAAAAAATTCACCTGTGGATTTGCTGTGAAGAACGAGGCCAAACGAGAGGGTGCACGCTGCATGATAGCAGTATCCTGCTCAGCTGCTAGGACCTGCACATGACCAAGTAAGTCTGGACAGCTCACACTTTCAAACAATGCTGTGAGGCAGGCTTCTCTGTGCGCGCACGCATAACAGTCCATTCAACCTCTGTGCAAGTATGAGCAAGTCACAATGATGGAAGGCATCAGCTCACTGTCACCCCGCGGTGCCTGCAATGCATCGCACCTTGCGAGAGAGTGCCGCAATGCATAGCACCTTGCGAGAGTGCTGCAATGCATCGCACCTTGCGAGAGAGTGCCGCAATGCATCGCACCTTGCGAGAGAGTGCCACAATGCATCGCACCTTGCGAGAGAGTGCTGCAATGCATCGCACCTTGCGAGAGAGTGCCGCAAAGTTGGCGTTCCACCTGGCCTGAAGGGTAGCTGGGTCGTTCTCAATTGTATTCAAGCTACTTGTACGCCCAGCTGCTCTCCTCCTCCTGCTAAGGACTGGTCTTGGTCTCCTACGTACATAAGTGAATTCAAGGTATTGATAAGAAGGCTCATCACATCCTCATTATAAGCTGGAATCCTGTACGTCTCGGCATCGCTTTGTTTCTATCAAACCAAGCCACATCTTTGAATGTCGAATTCCTCACGCCCAGAGCTGGTTGCAAAAGGGACAAAAAAGTAGAATTGCACCCTGTTGCCTCGGCCTTGCTTCATGCGATAAAGCTCACACTCCTATCAAAAGTCCCAATGACAAACCCTTGCAGGCCACCTTTCATTCTTTTGGTGCCCTTTGTACACACACCTTGGTGCAGTATCATTTGTTCTTCCGGTCTCTGTTCTTCTGGGACTTTTTTCACATTGGTTGCCCTGTGCAATAGCAAGACCAAAGAAAATTGGTCGAGATCAAGAACCAGGAATATAACTACTTGAATCATCTACAAGCCTAACATCACTTGCCATTATTCATAGCTAAGGATGGGAAAATAGGGTGGTCCAATCCGCTTAAAGAGACTGACCAAGACTCGGCGCCCAGATGGAAGAGCCTAGATGGAAGATTATTGTCAGAAAACTGCGTTTCACAGGCGCCCAGGCGCCTCCTCTCGACCTGAGAAGGTTACTTCAATACAATAAAAAATTTATCAAAATTTATTTAAAAGGAAAGGGCCTCCCTGTCGCCGTGATGAGTCACATGTTGTTCCGTCCTCTTCCCCCTAGTCCCTTCCCCCTTCCAGCTGCTCGTCCCACAGCTCGTAAGTCGACAACCTCGATCTTCTTATCAAGCAGATGCAGGCTCCAGGTCATCCCCTGTTAAGTCCTGGATGCTTCAGCGGATGTGCTTCCGTGCATACTCCAAAGCATTGGAGCGCTCGGAGGACAGCTATGGTGTGCAGCTACCAAACTGACCATTCTTCCTACAGTCTTCCCAAATACATGTTCCTTGACCTCCCCCATGATGTCATTCGCAACGTGGCTCGGTTCAGACTTCGTGTTCACACACTTTGCTATGAGACAGCTACTTGGAATCACGGGTCTCCCCTAAATTGTGACCTTTGCGAGGCTGATGATAATGTCCAGGATGAACAACATGTCCTATTTCATTGCACACATCCCCAGGTGGTCTCTCTCCG
>LFIK01001458.1_pt1 | contig 18808 bp, 15 predicted proteins | sample 643401 | NCBI WGS metagenome assembly LFIK01 (sample SAMN03777447, study PRJNA286221) | soda lake metagenome | biome: soda lake; feature: Kulunda steppe; material: water; isolation source: sample T5-Br brine of Lake Tanatar-5 | place: Russia: Kulunda steppe | collected 2010-07
CAGTTAACGGTAGATTATTCCCAGAGCAATGTGGCGGAAAGAGTGTACCCGTGATACTAGCTATAAGAGATAACTATGGTCATTCTTGGTGCAAAAATGCGTGAATACCGACTTTCCGGGAGACAAGAGATGCACCAAAAAAAAACTGCCCAGGGTGTTCCTGGACAACCGGGACATGTCACCATGACGTAGGCTGTGATCAATAGGGTGTTGATTACAGGGCGGGCATTGATCTGATCAACGACCAGCAGGGGCCGAGACTCGCACCAGAAAGGTGCGTAGGGACTGTTCGATCACGTCCTGCGTCAGCCCGCGGGTGATGAAGATCAGCCGTGAGCCACCCTGCCAGGCCGTGAGCGACTCCAGGTGCACCGGAGGATAGACCGTGTGTTGTACGCCATGCACCGCTAACGGCCATTCCGATCCGTCAACCCGGAGCACTCCCTTGACCCGGAGAATCTGTTCCCCGTGGCGACTGAGCAGCATGGACAACCAGAGCCCGAAGGCAGTCCAGTCAAGCGGATCATCCAGCGCCAGCTCGAAGGAGTAAACGCCCGCCACGGAATGCCGGGCATGGGCTGTCCCCTGATGGCCACGTTCACTCAAAGGCCCCAGCCAGTCGGTCACATCCACCTCGGACCGGGCTCGCAGATGCGGCCCTGCATCGAACAACCGCGACGGCGGGTGGGCTAGCGCTTCGGGCCCAAGTAGCTCCGCGGCGGGATTGACCGCGGCGATCAAGGCTCGCGTCCCGGTGATTTGTTCATCCGTGGCGAGATCCGTTTTCGACATCACCGCACGGTCGGCAGAGGCGACTTGCTCGGTCCAGACCGGCTCAGCGTGATGAGTCGCGGCCGCGTTGGCGCAGTCAACCAGCGCAATGGTGGTGCCCGGGAAGAAGTGATGCCGTAAGACGGGGTCGGTGGCGAGGGTTGATGCGATTGGCGCGGGCTCCGCCAACCCGGTGGTTTCCAGAACGATGCGCTGGAATGGCGGAATCTCGCCCCGGGTGCGACGCGAGTACAAGTTACGCAGCGCCTCGGAGAGTTCGCCCCGAATGGTGCAGCAGACACAGCCACTGTCGAGAAGAATGGTGTCTTCCGAAATGTCACCTAACAAGAGGTGATCGAGCCCGACTTCACCGAATTCGTTGACGAGAACAGCGGTGTCGCCAAAGGCCTCGGATGTCAGCACGGACTTGAGCAACGTGGTCTTGCCGCTGCCGAGGAAGCCGGTGACCACGTTCACCGGGAAGCGCTCGCCGCGCGTCATGACGACAGACTCCGAAGATACTGCTCGTCGAGCGGATCAATCACGCGGGAGGAGAGCCGCTCTGCCGCCAGCCAGATACCGCCGAGATCGGGGACCATTTCCTGGGCACCCGTCATGGCTTTGACCACGTAGGACTGCCCCTGGAAATCCTCCACGGTTAGTCGTGCCGGGGCTAGGGCGCGGTTGAGCAGCGCCACACGGTGGCGCCGATCCTGCCTGCGCAAATGGCCCGCACGTTCCGGATCAGCGGCAGCGGTACTCCAGTGATCTTCGCCCCCGAGCGCTCCGCACAAACCACACATGACGAGCCCTCCGATATCGATATCGCATTCAGCGGCCGGCAAGCCGCCGTCCGAGGCGATGCGCGGCCAGCAACCCTATTTCTTGCGAGGACTGCGCCTGGCGAAGTCGTCTGCGATTTCGTCGAAGGTACAGAAGCGCACGCCCTCGTGGGCTAGCATATGCCCGATCAGGCGCTCCAGCATCATCAGCACCTGCGGCCGGCCGGAGACGTCCGGGTGAATGGTCATGGTGAACACCGCGTAGTCATGTTCCCGATACACCCAGTCGAACTGGTCCTGCCACATCTCACCCAGGTGGCGGGGGCTGACAAAGCCGTGGCTATTCGGCGACTTCTTGATAAACATCATCGGCGGCAGATCGTCCAAATACCAGTTGGCCGGGATTTCGATCAAATCCGTCTCTTCACCGCGATCCAGGGGCTTCATCCAGTCCTTGGCGTTCTTGGAATAGTCAATCTTGGTCCAGGAATCCCCCACCCGCACGTAGTACGGATGGAAGTCGTCGTGCATGAGACTGTGGTCGTACTTGATCCCGCGCTCCAGCAGCAGCTCATTGGTGATGTTGCTGAACTCCCACCAGGGTGCGACATAGCCGGTCGGGCGCTTGCCCTGCAGTTTGGTGACGAGCTCGATGCAGTGATCGAGCACATCACGCTCCTGCTCTTCCGTCATGGCGATGGGGTTTTCGTGACTGTACCCATGGACGCCGATCTCGTGACCGGCATCCGCCACCTGTTTCATTTGCTCGGGGAAGGTCTCAATGGAGTGCCCGGGAATAAACCAGGAGGTCTTCATGTTGAAGCGCTCGAACAGCTTCAGCAGCCGCATGGACCCGACTTCACCGGAGAACATGCCGCGGGAGATATCATCCGGTGAATCCTCACCCCCGTAGGAGCCAAGCCAGCCACCGACCGCGTCCACATCGACGCCGAATGCGCAGAGAATCTCTTTTTTCGCCACTGTTCTGTCTCCTCTTTGGATGGGTAAAGCGATTACTCTCCGAGTTGCCTGTCGATGCGGACCAGGCTGGACGCCAGCACTTCTGCCGCAGCACGACAGTCCTCCGGTTCGCTCGACTCGGCTTCGTTATGACTGATTCCCTCGTGGGAGGGGATAAACAGCATGGCTACCGGGCACACAGCTACCATGTTGGAGGCATCATGAACGGCGCCGGACGGTATGTGTTTGTGGAAAATACCGAGATCCGAGGCCACTCCGGCAAGGATGTCCGTTATCCAGGGGGCCATGGCCGCCGGCGCCACGCCGCCGGTTTGCTCCACATTGACCTGACAGGGACCACTGAGCTCGTCGCAAACGACCTTGATGCGGTCCGTGAGCACGTCCAGGGTTGCGGTATCCGGATGCCGCAGATCGATAGAGAAGGTCACCCGATCCGGTACCACGTTGGGTGAGCCGGGCTCCACAGAGAAACGGCCAACGGTAAAACGGATGCTGTCTTCGGCGTCCGTGAATTCATCGTCCAGCGCCGTAATCATGCGCATGGCCGCTCGCCCGGCATCACGGCGCATTCGCCGTGGCGTCGTGCCAGCGTGCGCGGCGGAACCTGTTACCTCGCACTGGAACCAGCGAATGCCCTGAATTCCCGAGACCACACCAAGCTGGATGCCCTCTTCTTCGAGTACCGGCCCCTGCTCGATATGCGTCTCAACGTAGGCCGCCATGGGGGCCCCGAACTCGCGTTTCCCGGCATCACCCACCGCAGCGAGAGCATGGGGCAGCTCGTCAGCCAAACTGGCGCCATCGGTGGATACAGTGCGGCATGCCTCGTCGAGCTGCATGCGGCCGACGTACACGCTCGACCCCATGCAAACGGGGCCGTACCGGGACCCTTCCTCATTCATCCACGCGACCACCTCCAGGGGGTGCAGGGTATCCAGCCCGGCTTCATTGATCGCCTGGATCGCCTCCAACGCAACCAGCACGCCAAGCACTCCGTCGAATCGGCCGCCGGTGGGCTGACTATCCAGGTGACTGCCCGTCACAATGGGTAGACGACTGGCGTCCTGCCCGGGGCGGCGCAGGAACAGATTGCCAATGTCGTCCTGATAGACAGAGAAACCAAGCTCCCTCGCCCACTCCGCCACCAACACACGGGCTTCGGCATCCTCAGGTGTGAAGGCTTGTCGATTAACGCCTCCCTTCGGTGTGGCGCCAATCTCGGCGAGGCGCATCAACCGCTCCCACAGACGCTCGCCCGAGACATGGGCCATCACCTCTTTCACCTCGGCATTCATTCATTGCACTCCTGTTGACGGAATCTGAGGCCCGACCAGGCGTCAGGTGGGCGCGCTCCCTTGCGCTCGACAATGAGCCCGTAAGCGGAAGGCTCACGGTGGCGTTCGAAGTCGAAAATCGTCTCCCGGTAGAAACTGCCCAGGTCGAGATCGCAACGAGCAGTGATGACTTCATCGCCGCGGCTGGCCGCCATGGCCACGATCTCACCGGAGGGGGCGATGATGGCGCTCTGCCCAATCATCTCGGAACCTTCCTCAACGCCGCCCTTGGCGGTTCCCACCACCCACGTCGCGTTCTGATAGGCCCCCGCCTGCATGGACAGGTGGTTATGGAAACCCGCCAGCGCATCCACGGTGTCGTAACCCGTGTGATCCACCGGCGTGTTATAGCCCAGCATCACGAGCTCCACACCCTGCAGGCCCATCACGCGATAGGTCTCGGGCCAGCGCCGGTCGTTACACAGGCACATACCGAGCAGCCCGCCGCAGGAGCGCCAGACCGGGAAACCAAAGTTACCGGTGCGGAAGTAGCGCTTCTCCAGATGCTGGAACTCCCGGCCCTCCTGGGGCTCGGCGTGACCCGGCAAGTGGACCTTGCGGTACTTCGCAACGATGACCCCGGTGCCTTCGACGAAGATCGACGTGTTGTAACGCCGCTTCTCACCGCGCTCACGGCACAGTTCCGCATAGCCCAGGTAGAAAGCGATGCCCAACCGCGCGGATTCCTCGAACAGCGGCCAGGTGTCCGGGCCGGGTATCTCGGTCTCGAAGTAGGCGTCCAGCTCCGCCTCATCGGTGATTAGCCACCGGGGGAAGAAAGTCGTCAATGCCAGTTCCGGGAAGACAACCAGGTTCGCTCCCCTGGACTTTGCTTCACGCATCAGGGCAATCATGCGCCGCACCGTGCTGGAGCGTGGCTCGTTCCGCGCAACCGGTCCCATCTGCGCGGCGGCCACATCCAAGTAGCGGCTCATGGTGCGGTGCCCCCGGCTTGGGAACGCAGGCTACGCCGCATTGTCACGGTCGCCTGAACGTTTACTTGTCCTGCCTGAATGCTGACGCCGTAGACCTTCTCCGCGGTCTGCACGTCGATCAGCTCGTCCAGAACGTCGTCGAGCACGTCGTCCGGATCACGGCTCAGCGGATCCCCGTAACCACCCCCGGAGGGCCCGACAGCCACGAACCGATCACCACTGGACATGGGCTGATAAGGCACCTTGGAGGGCAGTTCGAACTCCTCACCGGATGCACGGACGGTCTTCAGTGCGGCCGGTTCCCCTTCACGGCCGCCCAGGAACCCCCAGGGCCGGAAACGGTGCCCTTCACCTTCCACGGATCCACCACCGGCGCTGAGGAATTCGAATTCACGGACTGATCCGAACCCGCCGCGCCACTGGCCGGCCCCGTTGATGTTCTCCCGCAGCTCATAGCGACGCACACGCAAAGGCAGATGGGTTTCGATGTCCTCGATGGGGTTGTTGCGCGTGTTGGCGAACAGCGTGTCGACGGCGTCCATACCGTCCATGCCGTGACGCCCGCCATAACTGCCCTCGAAGATCTCCATATGCACCCAGTGCTCGCCATCCTGCAGCCCGGAGAAGGCGATGACCTTAAGATGACCGATACCCGCGGCGATCTGCTCGGGCCGGGCGTGGCCGAGGGCCTGCATCACTGTGTCGCAGAGCTGATTGCCCGCACCAAGCCGCGCGATGGTCGGTGCCGGGAAGGTCGGATTGGCCAGGCAGCCCTTCGGCGCCTTGATGTGAATAGGGCGGGTAATCCCCGAATTCTGGGGAATATAGCCGTGCACCGATGTATCCAGCAGTACCGATCGAATGGTCAACCAGATGGCAACATCGGTGGTCCCCTCGAAGGGCATGTTGATGGGGCGATCATCCACCTGGGGCGCGGTACCAGTGAGGTCCACGGTGAGCTCGTCTCCACTGACGGTGATCGTCGCCTTAATGGCGAGGTTCTTGCGCGCCTCGGACGGGTCATCGAGATAACCGTCGATCATGGTCTCCGCCGAGTAGACTCCGTCGGGCAGCTCGGCGATGGCTTGCCGCATGAGTCGCTCAGAGTAGTCCATCACGGCGTTGTTGGCAGCCTGTACGGTGGCCAGACCGTAGTGTTCGATGAGGTCCAACAAGCGCTGAGCGCCGATGCGGCAGGCGGCGATCTGCGCTTCCATGTCGCCCACCACCATCTTGGGCGCACGCACGTTGTCCCGCAGCAGCTGCCACACGTCGTCATTCTTCTCGCCGGCCGCGTACACCTTGATGGCCTTGAACTGCAGGCCTTCGGCGTAGGCATCGATGGCGTCGACAATGCCCGCACTGCCTGGTGTCAATGCGCCGATATCCAGGTGGTGGGCGGTGGTTGCAGTGAACCCAACCAGTTCATCGTCAACGAACACGGGCACGATGAAGGCGACGTCCGGCCCATGGCTACCGCCGCCGTAGGGATCGTTGTGCATGATGACGTCACCGGGCTCAACGCGCTTGCCGCGCTCCGCCAGATCGGCTAAGGCGTTGCGCACGTAACCGGGGATGGGGCCCGATTGCAAAGGTGTGGACTGGGTGGACTCCGCAATCTGGTTCCCCTCGTGGTCCAGGACCGCAGCACCGAAGTCCTCGGACTCGCGGATAATGGACGAATAGGACATACGCATGAGCTTGAAGCCCATCTCGATGGCCATGTTCTGCAATGACCCCTGGATCACGCTCGCGGTGACCGGATCAATCTCGTTGGCAGCGCTCTGGTGTTCCGACATCGTTTAGCCCTCAACGCCAAGCTTGATGATGAGATTCCCTTTGGGGTCGGCGACCATCCGGTCCTGGGGGCGCACGATGGAGGTCGTGTCCTTCTGGATGATGATCGCCGGGCCCGGGATTTCCTGGTCCACCGGCAACGCGTCACGCATGTACAGCGGCGTGGACAGGCTCTGCAGCTCGCCGTCCTTGCGGAAAACGCACTGCTTGTGCCGGATCAAGGCCTCGTCCAGCGTCCTTTGCGGCTTCAGGACCGGTGCATGCAGCTTCGGCATCGCCCCAATACCGGTGACACGCACGTTGACGATCTCGATGGGATCCTCGGCGTGGACATGGCCGTACTCAGTCAGGTGCTTGTCGGCGAACTCCGCGAACATGGACTCCAGACCGGCCTCGTCCAGCTCACCGCCGGGGACCGTGACCCGCAGCTCGTAGCCCTGGCCCACGTAGCGCAGATCGGCACTGCGCTCGAAGTGGTACTCATCCTGGGACAGGCCATCCGCTTGGAACTGGGCGCCGATCTCGCTTTCCATGCCGGAGAAGGACTTCCGCAACGTCTCGATATTCATGCGCCGGGTGCTGATAAAGGCGGTACGCACCGCGTCATACTTTAGGTCCGTTGTGATCAGGCCCATGGCAGAGGTAATGCCAGGCGCGGGCGGAATGATCACCTCGGGGATCCCCAGTTCAGCTGCGACATCCACCGCCTGCAACGGCCCGCCACCTCCGAAGGCCACCAGGCTGAACTCGCGCGGGTCCAGCCCCTTCTGCACCGTGCGCGACCGGATCAGGTTGGCCATGTTGGCATTAACGATTTTCATGATGCCGTCGGCGGTGGCCTCGGGCGTCATCCCCAGGGTATCGGCCAGTCCACTGACCACCTTCATGGACGCCTCGGCGTGCAGCTCCATCTCGCCACCCAGGAAGTTCTCGCCGTCCAGTCGACCAAGAACCACGTTGGCGTCCGTCACCGTGGGCTGTTCACCGCCATGACCGTATGCCGCCGGCCCCGGGCGAGCGCCCGCGCTACGCGGACCCACGCAGAAGGCACCACCCGCATCGACGTAGGCAATGGAACCCCCACCTGCACCGATGGTGTGAATGTCGATCATCGGTACCAGCAATGGATAACCGGCAATGGCCGTATCCCGCGCCGAGGCCTCCTCAAAAATGCCGCCACGGACAATACCGATATCCGCGGAGGTCCCTCCGACATCAAAGGTGATGACGTGGTCCCGCGCCGACAGACCCCCTGCCCAGCCACCGCCGAGCACACCAGCTGCAGGTCCGGACAGCAGAGTCAGAACGGGTCGTGCGGCAACCATGTCCGCCGTGGCGACACCGCCGTTGGAGCACATGATATGCAGATCGGCGGACAGTCCGTGGGCGGCGAGATCCGCCTCCAGGCGCGCAACGTAAGTGCGTACCTTCGGGCCGATGAAGGCGTTCATAGCAGTGGTAGTAAAGCGCTCAAACTCCCGAAACTGCGGGGAGACAGACGAGGACGTCGTCACAAAACAATTCGGGTGCTCCTCGAGAACCAGTTCTTGGGCCCGCAACTCCTGCTCGGGATTCAGGTAGGCGAAGAGAAAGCAGATGGCAATGGATTCAATGCCACTCCCCTTGAGTTCGCGCGCAGCCTGGCGCACGCCCTGCTCGTCCAGGGGCTCCATCACCTCGCCGAACGGCGGCGCAATCCGGGCCCTTACCGTCTTCCGGTAACGGCGCTTGATCAAAGGACGGTCCTGCCAGGGCACCTCCTGCATGACGGAGTAGTGCTGAGGCCGCTGATGGCGCCCGATATGGATGATGTCCCGGTAACCCTCGTTGGTGATCATGCCAGCCTCAACGCCGTCGTACTCGAGGATAGCGTTGGTCGCGATTGTCGTGCCGTGCAGGACATGATCGATGCTGCCGGGTGCGACTTCGGCCCGTTTGCACAGTTCCACCACTCCGGCGAGCACGCCTTCCGACGGATCGTGTGGCGTGGTCGCCACCTTGTGGATGGCACTCGTTGCGGCCTCGGTGTCGACATACACCAGGTCCGTAAACGTGCCTCCGACATCCACTCCTATCAATTTCATGTAGCTTTCTCTCTGATTCGTTCGATTAGGACGGTGCCCGGGCCGCTCAAGTAGCGGATTTACCGAGGTAGGCCTCCATCACCCGTGGATCCTTGGCGAGTTCCGCGGACGGCCCCTCGGCGAGGATTTCTCCGTTCTCCATGACGTAGGTCCGCGATGAGACGCCTATGGCCAGTAGCGCCATCTGCTCCACAAGCAGTATGGACAGGCCTTCTTCGTTGAGTTGACTGATGACCGGAAACAGGGTGTCGATCACCCGCGGTGCCAGACCCAGGGACATCTCGTCGATCATCAGCAGGGTCGGCCGCGACAACAGCCCGCGTGCCAGGGCAAGCATCTGCTGCTCGCCTCCGGAGAGACTGCCCGCCATCTGTGTGCGGCGCTCATAGAGCCGGGGAAACAGCCCGTAGGATTTCTCGAAATCTTCGGCCACCCCCTGCTTGTCACCCTTCTTGATCCGCGTGTAGGCGCCGAGGTAGAGATTGTCCTCGACGGTCTGGTCGGCAAAGATCATCCGGCCTTCGGGAACCAGCGCCACACCGCGCTCCACCATCTGCTCGGACGGAAGGCCGTGAGTCGGTTGCCCGGAGATCTGCACCTTGCCGGTGGCTGGCTTCATGACCCCGGCAATGGCCTTCAACGTGGAGCTTTTCCCGGCACCGTTGCTGCCAATGAGCGAGACTAGTTCGCCATTGCCTATAGTCATGGAGACGCCTTTCACCGCCTTCACCTGGCCGTAAGCGACTTCCAGATCCCTCACCTCCAGAGCGGGGGTCGTCGCCGACGCCGCCGCGGGACTGTCCTTCGGTTGCGCTGCACTCATGTCAGTTCTCCTTCGCCGTCCGGCAGATCGAGATCGGTCTGCTCGTCCTTCGACTTGCCGAAGTAAGCTTCGATAACAGCGGGATCGTTGCGGATGCTGTCGACGTCGCCGGATGCGATCACGCGGCCGTGGTCCAGCACGGTGACTTTGTCGGAGACATCCATGATGAGATCCACATGGTGCTCGACAAGGATGATGGTCACACCGCGGCCGTTCAGGTCACGGATCAGCTCCACCAGGCCATCGATCTCCGCCTGGGTGAGACCGGCGGCGGGCTCGTCAAGTAGCAGAAGCGCCGGATCGGTGGCAAGGGCCCGTGCAATCTCCAGGCGACGCTGGTGGCCAAACGCGAGATTGCCGGCCTTGGTGTGCGCGTACTCACCAATGTCCACGTAATCCAGTAGCAACTGCGCGGTCTCACGGAATCGCTTCTCGTCCTGATAGTGCCTCGGCAGACGCAACAGCGTCTCGATAAACGTGGCGGTGGCCTGGTTATGCAGACCCACGAGCACGTTCTCCAGCGCCGTCATCTCACTGAACAGCTCGGTGTTCTGGAACGTCCTAGCCACACCACGCTTGGAGAGCGTGTGACTCTTCAGGTTGGTGATGTCCTCGCCGAACAGGATAGCTCGGCCCGAAGTGGCCCGGTAGAAGCCTGAAGCCAGGTTCAGCAAGGTCGATTTACCGGCACCATTCGGCCCGATCAGCGCGTGCACCGTGCCCTTTTCGACGGTCTCCGAGACACAATCCACCGCCTTCAGGCCACCAAACTGTACGGTCATGTCCTCAAGATTGAGGGACTCGCCGAAATTCGCCTTCCCGGTTCGTGTCAGGAGCTGCTCGTGCAGCTGGACCTTGCCTTCGTCTTTGCGCCGCGCCTGGCCGTCTACTTGCGAAATGCCCCACCAGATAGCGCCATAGTGTTGAATCGTGCCGACGATGCCGCGCTGCAGAACAAACATGGTGAACAGCAACAACCCCCCATAAAGGAAGTTCTGCCAGACATCCAGACCCTGAATGAACTCCGTGATGTAATTCAGTATGCCGGCGCCAACGATGGGCCCGAAAATGGTGCCGGGGCCACCAAGAACCACCATGAGCAGGAACTTGATGGATTCGCTGAACGAGAACACATCAGGGCTAACGTAGCGGTTGAGATACGAGTACATCGCTCCGGCCAGAGTCGCCAGAACAGCAGCAATGACGAATGCGAGCACCCGGATCATGGTGGTGTTGATGCCCAGGCACTGGGTGGCCACGTCGCTCTGGCCGGACGCGAGCATGGCGCGACCATAGCGGGACTTGATGATGTTGTGATGGAAGAGGAACACAACGATGAACAAACCGGCCAGGGTGTAAAAGAATCCGTTGCCGGTAAGCTCGACACCAAAGAAGTCAGCAGGCGGTATACCCATCAGACCGAGATTGCCACCGGTCACGCCACGCCACTCCACTAGGACGGCCTGGACGATCAGGCCGAACGCGATGGTCAGAACCGCGAAATAGACGCCGGTGACGCGCACCGTGGGATAAGCCAGAACCACGCCGAGCGCCGCAGCCAGAGCCATTGCGATCAGCATCGACGGGACCATGCCCAGCCCCACCGATGTACTCAGTATGGCGACGGCATAGGCACCGACTGCATAAAGCCCCGCCTGCCCCAGCGAGATCAGGCCGGTCATGCCCACCAGAACATTCAGCCCCATGGCAAGGATGCCGTAGATGAGGAATGTCATGAACACGCGCAGCATGTACTGGCTTTCGGTCATCATCGGATAGGTCAAGATGACCAGGAACAGCAAGGCACTGAGGATGAAAACGATCCGGGATTGGATAGTCATACTTTAGCGACCTCTTTACGGCCGAACAGGCCTTGCGGGAACAGAAGCAGGACAGCGATCGCCAGGCTGAAGGTGACAATTTCGCGCATCGTCGAACTGGAGTAGGCGTGGATGAACTGCTCGATCACCCCCACGGAGAGGCCGACGATCACAACGCCGTAGGCGCTGGATAGGCCAGCCATGATGAAAATGACGAAGCCCTTGAGGCCGAGTAGCAATCCCATGGTCGCGGAGACGCTGGTAATCGGGCCCAGCAGCACCCCCGCCACGCCGCCGAGAAGCCCTGCCAGGCCGAACGCAAAGGCGGTGATCTGGCGAACGTTAATCCCCATGAGCCCGGAAGCTTCACGATTGAACGCAACTGCCTTCAGTGCACGACCGAGTTGCGTGCGGCGGTAGAAGGTCTCCAGCGCGATCACGAAAAAAATGACGAATACGATTATGAAAATCTGCTGCGGATAAATACCCGCACCCATGACCCGCAGGATGTTCTCGACACCGGGGGATGCCAGCGGACGGGAGTAGGATCCGAACGTCACGGTGACGAAAGTCTCCAGCATGATGCCGATGGCGATGGTGCAGAGAATCCAGCCGATGGATCCATGGTGCTGCGTGAATGGCCTCACCCCAATGCGCTCCACGGCCAGGGAATACACGACACACAGACAGATGGCTGCGATCATCGCCAAAGGCAGGCCAAGGCCCATCGAGACCCCGGTAACCGCCAGCACCCCACCCAGCATGACGGTGTCACCATGCGCAAAATTGGCAGCGCGGGCGGCGGACCACATAATGTAGAAGCCCAGTGCAACCAGAGCATAAACACCGCCCATGGCCAGGCCGCTCAAAAAATTCTGTACGAGGAAAGACATTGACCGAATCTCCGGGTCGGGCGAAGCAGGTTGGATTCGGGATGAGGTGTCCGGTGCGACAACCACGAGTCTTAGCCAGTGGTAACGGGCCTTCCCTGGCCCGTCTGCAAACGCCGCGATTGCGGCTCCCCACCACCGAAGACGGCTTAGTAGTCAGTCTGCTCGATGGGAAGGAGCTCGCCGTTGTGCCAGACAGTCAGCTGGTAGTTCTCCGGCCGAATGGCATCATGCCGTTCGTTCTGGACCTCGTGAACGTCCGGGTCGTAAGCCTCGAAAGCGGGATCATAGTTCGCGACCAGACCCTCGTGGCTGATCTCGAACATGGCGTCACGTACCGCATCCCGCTCAAATGCTCCGGCCTCTTCAATGGCCTTGGCGATCATGTGAACGGCGTCATAGGCATTGGCGATGCCGCTCCCCATGTAGATGTCCGCCTGCGTTTCGATACCGAACTCACCCTGCAACCGCTCGAACAAATCCTCGGCTTGCGGCTCCAAGTCGCCCATCCAGCTGTAGGTCTGCATCACCAGAACGCCGTTGGCGCGTTCACCGGCGAGCGCACCAAGGTTGCCGGCAATACCCCACGCGCCCAGAACCACCGGATCCCAACCGATACGCTCCAGGGAACGAAGGATCTGATCCCCCTCACGATCGAGACCCCAGATGATCAACGTATCCGCCCCGGCATCCCGCATGCGGCTCAGCTGTGAGGTCATGTCGGAGTCGCCCCACTCGAAGTCGCGGGCATCGACCAGTGATTCCCCGTGCGCCTCAAGGGCGGCCTCGACGTTGGGCACCGCGCCCTCGCCCCAGCCAGTGTTCTCGTAGATCATGGCGACGTTGTTGGACTCGGACCGATTCAGCCCCTCCGCCACGAGGAACTGAGCCACCCAGCGGTCCTTCGCGGATGTCCGGAACATGTAGCTGTTGTCTACATCGTTTTCGATGATGTTGGTATTGGCGGAAATGACAGCCATGTAGGGAATGCCGATCTGGTGGATCGGCTCGACCATGGCCAGCTGCACCGTGGAGTGGTATCCGCCCATGACGAAGATACAGTTATCCTGCTCGGCAATGCGTCGGAGGTTGTCCACGCCGCGCGGAGGCGACCCGGCCTCATCATAAATGTTATAAAAAATCTCCTGACCAAGAACTCCGCCCGCTTCATTAATGTCCTCAATCGCCAGATGTGCACCCATTCTAATGGCTTCACCACCGTAAGCCTGCGCGCCCGATGTGGCTGCGGAAATTCCGATACACGGCTCTCTTTCCTGGGCGTTGACTGAAGCAGCAGCGACGAGAAAGCCCGCACCAACCACTGCACCGAGAATTCCCTTGGTATTCAAAGTCGACATTCTGTATCCCTCCTTGGGATTTGCTCGCGTAATTGACCAACCAATTGGTGCTGATTGATTTGGCGCCTTTCGTCGTCGATGCGGCAACCCGATTTGCGGTATGGGTGATATATGGGAAAGTTATGGTCCCTCATTCGCACAAATATGAGGCAACAACACCACAGGCTGGCGCACCTAAACGGGGCGACCACCACTTTCCTGGTGCGACCGCCGGCCGAGCCGTCAGAGAGCCGGAATGCCGACTGGCAAAGGCTTGCGGGCATAGGAGTCGGCTGCGGGCGCCGTTGGCATCGATCTTGCCTAGGTTTTCTGTATACCGCGACGTCACATAGCAAAGTCGCAGCGGTCCTGAAGCGACGAACCGGTTGCAGAAACTGCCGGATCTGAAAACATCGGGCTCGGGAGAACTCTTTGGAAACGTATAGGATGGCGGTGACATCGCCTACGCGCTGGGTAATCGGCTGGATGGGGCGAACGCAGAAGAACTGCTCGCACAGACCATTGAAGCGGCTAAGATCCTGAAGGCTATCCGGCCTCGCGGGCTGCGGGTAGTCTCTATCGACACTACGGTGCAGGGGAAGAACGTCGCCCGCCCCACCGACAGCCGTCTATTGGAGGTGGCCCGGTCGAACCCTGCTCAGCGGGCGGCGGATACCGGTATCAAGCTGTGTCAGTGCTATTCCCATACCGACCCGCGGCTGAACCGCCAGGCCGGGCGGTACGCCCACGCCCAGCAGCACAAGGGTATGCGCCGGAACGTCCTCAGAGGTACTCTGGATGGTGCAATAAACCCGATTCTGGCCGCGGCGGGCTTCAACATCCGCTGGATATCATCCTCCGTCCTGCGGCTGCTGCATCAGGGTGGCGCTAATGCCCGCTCAGGTCTCGCACTAGCGGCCGCGTACGGGAATGTCCAGGGTCGACTTGTCACTCAGTCGGCACTCTTCCCTCGGGACCGGGCCTGGTTAGGCCCCTTGCGCGATCGGGACGAAGCGGTTTCGCGGCCTGCGTAGTCACGCGGATAGAGTTAAAGATCTCCTCGACTGCATACTCAATGGGCCTAACCCCCGAGATTTCACGAGGTTGTCATGATCAATATCAAACAGTTGCGCTATTTCGTCGCCATTGCGAGGCTGGGGAGTATTTCAAAGGCCGGAGAGCAACTCAATATCGCACAACCTGCGCTTAGCCAGAGTCTTCGAACCCTTGAAGAGGAAGTCGGGTTTCCCCTGCTTGATCGCCACTCACGGGGCGTAACCCTCACCTACGTGGGATCGCTGCTGCTAGAACACTTCAGCGACATCCTCGCGCAGATTGACAAGACGCCGTCACTGGTTGCCGATTTCACCAACAATCCGTCGGGGAAGGTCATGGTCGGGGTCACCACCACGGCAGCCAGCTCGCTGGTTGCACCGTTACTGACCAGCGCGAGTGAGAAGCTGCCTCGTATCAACATCCACGTGGTCGAGGCCATGTCAGGACGACTGCGTGATGAGCTGGAGAACCAGACGCTGGACATTGTCACCCTCTACGATATCAAGACGCTGGAACCGGAAAATTACGTCATCACTTCGGCAATGAACGAGGACCTTGTCTTGGTTTCAAGGCCGGACAAGATCCCGGATACCATGGACAACATCTCGTTCAACGAACTATCCGAATTCCTCCTTGTTTTACCCAGTCGCAAGCATACATTAGGAGCTCAGCTCGATATGGTTTCCAAAAAGCACCGATCCCCATTGAAAGTTCATTATGAAACGGACTCATTTACAGGGATCATCGAGTTAATGCGGAATGGATTTGCATCCATTCTCCCCTTCGCCAGCGTTGCCCCGCTGGTGGAATCCGGAGAGCTTCGCGCGGTGCCGATTCATTCTCCACCGATCCGTTGGTCGTTATACGTGGCCGCATCGCGAAGCTCTATGCGCAACATCTCAGTTCGCGCCATCTACAATCTGCTGTTGGCAAAAATCGAAGAGTAGCAACACCGCCACGTCCAGCCGATCGAAACGAGCACCCGCAATGCTGCCGCTGCGAATACCAACGGATGACCGGATCGTCCTGTTACAGGCAGGGCTTGTGGTGAGCCCAGGGTCGCAACTGCTCCAGGGCGGCTGCGACAGAGAAGATGCGATCCTCCCGATTCGCGGGAGCCACAAGCTGCAGGCCGACGGGTAACCTGTCGCGATTAAAGCCGGCGGGGACTGAAGCAGCCGGATGTCCCGTCAAGTTGAACGGGTACGTGTAGTACGACCACGACACGATGGTCCGATGCACGTGTGTCGGGGGCGTGGGCATGCCTGCATCGAACGCGGCCACAGGCACCGTCGGCGTCACCAGCAAATCATAATCGTTGAAGAACTTCCGCGCCGCCTCACGAAAGTCGTAGCGCTGGAACACCGATTCGTAGTAACCCCGCATCTCCTGGGACACCGCCGCGTCCAGCTCGGTGACGACTTCCTTGTCGATTTCGCCGCGGTTGCTGGACAGCGCATCCGCGAGACGGGTGCCCACTCCCGCGTAGAACTCAGCGACCCACAAGTCCACCGGATCCTCAGGGAACACCTGATCGACAAGATCCACGGTATGGCCCAGCTGCTCCAGGGCCGTCACTGCTGACTGGACGATCTCAACGATTTCACCCACTGGCTCGGCATAACCCAGGGTCGGGCTCCACGCGACCCGCAAGGGCTCCGTCGGAGTCTGGCACGCTCGCTCGTAATCCTGCGGCACGGCCCAGACAGACGACGGGTCGCGGTTGTCACCGCCGGCAATGACGTTCATGACCGCTGCTGCGTCGCCGACGGTACGGCTCAAAGGGCCCACATGGGCCAGGGTTGGTGTCGCCGAGGTCGGAAAGACCGGCACGCGCCCGAACTGGGCCTTGATACCGAACAGACCCGTGAATGAGGCTGGAATACGCACCGAGCCGCCACCGTCTGTGCCAATGGCCACCGGGGAAATCCCCGAGGCCACAAGTGCCGCGGCCCCGCAACTCGACCCGCCCGGCGTCTTTTCAAGACTCCAGGGGTTACGCGTGATGCCGGTCAGCGGACTATCTCCGACCGCCTTGCACCCGAACTCACTGGTGGTGGTCTTGCCCAGGATGATACCGCCGGCGGCACGAATCCGTTCCACCGATGGCGCGTCCTGATCAATATGCTTGCCCCGCATGATACGCGAGCCGAACTGTGTCGGCGCGCTGGCAACGGTAATCAGATCCTTAATGGCAATGGGAATGCCTGCGAGAGGCCCCAGCTCGTTGCCACGCCCCATCCGCCCCTGGATGTTGCGCGCCTGCGCTCGAACATCATTACGATCCAGATGTGCGAAACAGTTGAGCTTGGGGTCGAGTTTATCGATCAGATCGAGTGTGGCGTCTACCACCTCCACCGGGCCGATCACCTTCTTCCGAATGGCCGTGCGAATCTGTTGCAGACTCGCGTAGCGCAGATCGTTACCCAGCTCCAGTGACTGCCCCATTACTATTACTCCGCGTTATCCAGAAGCCATTGCCAACGGACCCGCACCCAATCCAGTAGAGGATCAGATCACGGCGAATGCGCGAACGGGCGAACCGGATCCACGCTTGAACTTGATCGGCACACCATAGAACTGGAATTCCCCTTTTCCGATCAGCTGATCGAGATTGACGAGCCATTCATAATGGGAAACACCCAGGTCACGACAGGCACGATGCTGCGCGAAAATGTTATCGGTTGGCTTGTCGGTGCTCGGGCCTTCAACCCCGTGCAATTTTGATCCGCGGTCGGCAAGCCAGTGTGTCGCGTCGACGGTTAATCCGGGGTTTTTCCAGCACACATCCAGATTGGGATAGTGGCGCTCGTGAAGCCCCGTGCACAAAAGCACAATATGTCCATCGACCTTGATTCCCGCCGCCTTCTCCGCCTTATCCATCTCCGCGGCATCGATATCACCCAGATCGGGAATATGGCGCATGTCCAGGCAAACAGCCGGGCCCATAAACATTTCGAGCGGCATCTCGTCAATGGACGCACCATTCGGATTGACATGGAGGAAAGCGTCTACATGGGTGCCTACGTGATCCAGCATACCGATGAAATTTGTCTGGAATGTCATTCTGTCTTCAGGCACGCCAAGCTTGAACGATTTCGTCGATTCGTGATCGAGGTGTTTCAGGTGCATGGGATTCTGGAAAAGCTTGTGGGACGGCATGTTGTCCTCGATTGTCAAGGACAAATCAATCACGGTATCAGCCATTTCTCTCTCCGCAGATAGGGTGAAATCCACACGAAGTCGGGCGTTCTTAACCCCCGCCTTTCACGTAATTATCTGCTGTGTCTTGAGGCCGGGCAATGGGATTATGCGTATGGGTGGTATACAGCGATTTTATGTTACGCACTTCGATCGCAGGCAGCCGGCACGATCCCCAACCCCGCTTAACTCTCACGTCCCGGATGATTCAATCTACCCGAGGAGCTATCCTTTGAAGCGTGCACGCGAACTGTTGAATACTGTGCTCAGAGAGGCTGGACGTTGAACATCCGGTTACACGCGAACGAGACGACGACACCCAAGACGAGGACGTACATTCAATCATCCGACAAGAGCATCCGGGCCTCTCGCGCTCGGCGCTCGATTGCTGCCAGCGGTGCAATGGCGTCTCCCGGCTGGGGGACCTGCCCCCGGCCGAGCCGTGCGATCCGGTCAAAGCGAAGCCGTTTAAAGCCTATGAGCCCGGTTATATTCATATTGAACACAAGTACTTGCCGCAGATGCCCGATGAACCCCGGCGCCGGTACCTGTTAGCGGCCATCGATCGGGCAATGTGCTGGATCCATGTTGAGATCAAACCCGCCAAATCGGCACAAGACGCGCGCCCAATGGCAAGCATGTCTGCGACAAGCTCTGCGCCGAGGCGGGTATTGAGCACCGGCTCACCCCGATGCGCCACCCGCAGACCAGCGGGATAATGCAGCGCTTCAATCGCTGCATCAGTGAAGTCTTGGCGAGCCACCGCTTCGACTCTCGCGAAGCCTTGGAGGCCACGCTCAAGCGCTACTGCCACCTGTACAGTCAGCACATACCGCAAATAATGCTGAATCAGCGAACCCCCATTCAGGCCAAGAAGGACTGGCAGCCCACTCACCCAGAACTATTCATTCGGCATGTGCGCAATCATGCCGGACCCAACCGTCAGGCAGGAGTCATTTGCATGCCCACCTTTTACAATGACGAGTCACTTCCCTCA
>LFIK01001459.1_pt1 | contig 18801 bp, 17 predicted proteins | sample 643401 | NCBI WGS metagenome assembly LFIK01 (sample SAMN03777447, study PRJNA286221) | soda lake metagenome | biome: soda lake; feature: Kulunda steppe; material: water; isolation source: sample T5-Br brine of Lake Tanatar-5 | place: Russia: Kulunda steppe | collected 2010-07
CATCGCCGCGATCTGGGGCGTGGAAAGCCGCTACGGCCAGCGGCGCGGGGATATTCCCGTGGTCTCGGCCACCGCCACGCTGGCCTTTGACGGGCGGCGCGCGCAGCTTTTCGAAAACCAGCTTCTGGCCGCGCTGCGCATCCTCCAGAACGGCGACACCGCGCCCGAACGCATGGTCGGAAGCTGGGCGGGCGCCATGGGGCACACGCAGTTCATCCCCACCACCTATGCCGAATACGCGGTGGATTTTCGCGGCAACGGGCGGCGCGACATCTGGTCGGACGATCCCACCGACGCGCTCGCCTCGGCCGCTGCGTATCTGTCGCGCATGGGCTGGCGGCGCGGCCAGCCCTGGGGGTTCGAGGTGCGGCTGCCGCAGAGCTTCCCGGCAAGCGCGCTGGGGCGCGGCAGCACCCGCTCGCGCGCCGACTGGGCGGGCATGGGTGTCACCCGCGCCGATGGCAGCGCCCTGCCGGATCACGGCCCCGCGTCGATCATCGCGCCCATGGGGGTGGGCACGCCCGCCTTCATGACATTCGCCAATTTCACCACCATAACCCGCTACAACAACTCGGAAAACTATGTGATTGGCGTGGGGTATCTGTCCGACCGCATTCGCGGCGGCGGGCCGTTGCGCGGCACCTTCCCTCCCGACCGTTTCGGTCTGACGCAGGATGACCGGCTGGAGTTGCAGCGCCGCCTGAACGCTGCGGGCTTCGACGCGGGCGAACCGGACGGTGTGCTGGGCCCGCAGACCGAGGCCGCGATTCGCGGTTTCCAGCGCGCGCGGGGGATGACCCAGACCGGAACCCCCTCCCCCGGCCTGCTTGACGCGCTGCGGGGCCGGTCGTGAAACTCGCCACTTTCAACATCAACGGGATCAAGGCCCGCGCGGGCGCCCTGACCCGCTGGCTGGACGAGGCGCAGCCCGATGTGGCGGTGTTGCAGGAGATCAAGTCCACCGACGAAGCCTTCCCCCGCGAGTTGATCGAGGAGCGCGGCTACAATCTCGAAACCCACGGACAGAAAGGGTTCAACGGCGTCGCCATCCTGTCCAAGCTGCCGCTGGAGGATGTAACCCGCGGCCTGCCCGGCGATGACGACGACGTGCAGGCGCGCTGGATCGAGGCCACGGTCAGCGGCGAGCACGGCGCGCTGCGGGTCTGCGGGCTGTATCTGCCCAACGGCAACCCGGTGGAGTTGGACGAGAGTGGCGCGCCGCAAGGGAAATACGCCTACAAGCTGGCGTGGATGGCGCGGCTGGAAGCGCGGGTGAAGGCGCTGCTGGCCGCCGAGGAAGCCGCGGCGATCCTGGGCGATTACAACATCATCCCGCAGGCCGAGGATGCCGCGAAGCCCGACAACTGGCGCGACGATGCGCTGTTCCGGCCCGAATCGCGCACGGCCTTCCGCCGGATCGTGCATCTGGGCCTGACCGATGCCTTCCGCGCCCGCACGCACGGGCCGGGGCATTACAGTTTCTGGGACTATCAGGCCCGCGCGTGGGAGAACAACAACGGCATCCGAATCGATCATATCCTGCTGACCCCGCAGGCCGCCGACCGGCTGACCGCCAGCGGCATCGACGCCGAGGTGCGCGCGGGCGAGAAGCCCTCGGACCATGTGCCGGTCTGGGCGGAACTGGACCTGTAGGGCCTGCCCGCGCTCACAGAAGCGTCGCCAGCACGAAAGCACAAACCCCCAGCGCACCCGCATAGGCCAGCACCGGCAGCAGGGTGCGCGCCAGCACCTCGCCGTCGCGCCCTTGCAGGCCCACGGTGGCCGCGCCTGCGATGATGTTGTGGGGCGCGACCGCGTTACCGATGGCCGCGCCCGCGCCCTGGGCGGCGGCCATGGCCAGCACCGGCAGGTCGAGCGCTCGCGCCGTCGCGGCCTGAAAATCGGTGAACAGGATGTTGGACGCAGTGGCCGAGCCGGTGACGAACGTGCCCAGCACGCCGATCAGCGGCGCCAGCAGCGGCCAGAACGGCCCCGCTCCGGCCGCCGCGCCCGCCAGCGTGCCGATCAGCCCGCCATGCACCATCAGCCGTGCCAGCGCCAGCATGACCAGCAGCGCCAGCGCCACCGGCAACAGCCGCCGCAGCGCCGAACCCACGGCTGGGGCCAGCAGCGCCGCGCGCCCCGTGGTGAGCGCCGCGCCCACCAGCCCCAGCGCCAGCAGCGTGCCGGGGTGATAGAGCGGCGCCAGCCCGCCCCGGAACGCGCCCCATTCCCAGCCCAGCCAAAGCTCCGACAGCGCCGCCTGCACCGGGCCGATCAACCGCGTGGCCAGCACCAGCGCAACGATCAGCAGATAGGGCAGCAGGTCCGCCAGCTGCCAGCCGTTCAGCCGCGCGCCCCGCCCGCAGGCCAGCACCACGAAGGCCGCGCCGCCGATCAGCGCCCCGCCCAGCGTCGGCAGTTCCGGCCCCGCCAGCGCCGCCAGCGCCAGCGCGGGCACCGTGAAACACACCGCCGCCAGCAGTGCCAGCCGCAGCTCGCGCCCGGTCATGCCGCCGGGGCTGGCCAGCCGCATCACCGCCAGTGCCAAGCCAAACGCCGGGACCGTGTGCAGCCCCACCGTGACCAGTGCCAGCGCCGCCCCGTCGAGCCCCAGCACGGCCACCTGCGCCACCGCCGGTGTGCCCACTGCACCGAACGAGACTCCCGCGGCATGACCCAGAAGCGCCATCGCCACCGCCCGCACCGGCCCGTAGCCCAGGCCCACCAGCAGCGGCGCGGCCAGCGCCACCGGCGTGCCGAAGCCCGCCGCGCCTTCCATGAACAGACCGAAAAACCAGGCGATCAGCAGCGCCTGCACCGCCCGTTCGCCGCTCAAGGCGGCCAGCGCAGCGCGGATGCGCTCCAGCGCGCCCGCGCGGCGCTGCACCTCGTAGATGGTCAGCGCGGGCAGGATGATCCACAGGATCACCAGCGTCCCGCTCAGCGCCTCCGCCCCCGCGCCCGCCAGCACCACCGCGCCGCCGGGCAGGCCGAGGCCCGCCCAGACGGCCACCGCCACCGCCAGCCCCGCCGCGCCCGCCCAGGCCGCGGGCCAGCGCCGCAACACCATCGCCGCCAGAACCACGCCCAGCGGCAGTGCGGCCAGCGCGGCCTGCATCTCAGTCCGGCAGCGGCACCGGGTGGCGCGGCACGCCGTCCCGGGCAAAGCTGATGATGTTCTCGGCCGTGGTCTCGGCGATGGCGGCCAGCGCCTCGCGGGTGAAGAATCCCTGATGCCCGGTCACCAGCACGTTGGGAAAGGTCAGAAGCCGCGCGAACACGTCATCGGGGATGTAATGCGCCGAGAGATCCTCGAAGAACAGATCGCCCTCTTCTTCATAAACATCCAGCCCCAGCGCGCCGATCTGCCCCGACTTCAGGCCCCGGATCACCGCCAGCGTGTCTACCACCGCCCCGCGCGAGGTGTTGACCACCATCACGCCCGGTTTCATGGCGGCGATGGCGTCATCATCGACGAGATGGTGGGTCTGCGGCGTCAGCGGGCATTGCAGGGTGATGATGTCCGAGCGCGCCCACAATTCCGGCAGGTCGACATACCGCACCCCCAGCGCCGCGCACTCGGCACTCGGGAAGGGGTCGAAGGCCAGCACCTCGCAGCCGAACCCGCTCAGGATGCGCGCCAGCACGGTGCCGATCAGCCCGGTGCCGACGATCCCCGCCACCTTGCCGTGCAGGTCGAACCCCATTAGCCCGTCGAGAGCGAAATTGCCTTCGCGCACCCGGTTCCAGGCCCGGTGCGTGTTGCGGTTCAGCGTCAGGATCAGCGCCAGCGTGTGTTCGGCCACCGCATGCGGGCTGTAGGCGGGCACGCGGGCGACGGAAAGCCCCAGCGCCTGCGCCGCCGCCAGGTCCACGTGGTTGAACCCGGCCGAGCGCAGCGCGATCAGCCGCACCCCCTGCCCGGCCAGCACTTCCAGCACCGGCGCGCTGAGGTTGTCATTGACGAAGGCGCAGACCGCCCCGGCGGCTTCGGCCAGCCGCGCGGTGTCGGCGTTCAGTCGCGCTTCGTGGAACCGCCAGTCCAGCCCCGTCCCCGCGCGCTCCAGAAACGTGTGATCATAGGGTTTGGCGCTGAAAACATCGACCCGCATGGCATCCCCTTCGGCTGTAGCACGGAAAGGTTAGCGCCAACGCCGCAGTGCGGCAAGCCCGCATCAGCCGACCCGCAGGGCGCGCCCGGGCAGTGCGTGGATCTGCTCCGGCGACAACCCCTTGACCAGCCGCGCGTGCTCCTGGATCGCAAACCGGTCGGTCATCCCCGCCACGTAGTCTGCCACCACCCGCGCCAGTTCGGTCTCCCCCGTTGCCGCCTCCACATCCCGGCGCCACTCGGCGGGCAGCAGGTCAGGCCGGTCCATGTAGAGCGGGAACAGATCGTCCACCATCGCCGTCACCTCGGCCCGCATGGCCACGACCGAGGGCGCGCGATACATCCGCGTGAACAGGAACTGGCGAATCACCTTCAACTCGCGGAACAGCCGGTCGCTGAAGCGGATGATGGTCACACCCAACTCGCGCACCGCCTGCGCCGAGGCTGGTGCCGCCGGGCCCAATCGCGTCGTCGCCACCGCCAGCACATCCTCGACCATGACGCCAAAGACCCGGCGCAGCGCTTCGTGCCGCCGCCGCATGGGCTCCAGCCCGGGATAGAGCGCGTCCACCGCGGCAAAGGCCGGGCCGGTGATGGGCAGGTCCATCAGGTCGGCCTCGGTGAACAGCCCCGAGCGCAGACCGTCGTGCAGGTCATGGTGGTTGTAGGCCACGTCATCGGCGATGGCGGCCACCTGCGCCTCGGCGCTGGCATGGGTGTGCAGGTCCAGATCATGCCGGGCGTTATAGGCCGCCAGCGCATAGGGCAGCGGCCCCTTGCGCGGCGCGCCATCGGGGGTCTGCAGCGGACCGTTGTGCTTGGCGATCCCCTCCAGCGTCTCCCATGTCAGGTTCAGCCCGTCGAAATCGGCGTAATGGCGCTCCAGCGCGGTGACGATGCGCAGCGCCTGCGCGTTGTGGTCAAACCCCCCATAGGGCCCCATCAGCCGCTCCAACGCCTCCTCGCCGGTGTGGCCGAAGGGCGGGTGGCCCAGGTCATGCGCCAGCGCAATCGCCTCGGCCAGGTCGGTGTTCAGCCCCAGCGCGCCCGCCAGCGTGCGCGCCACCTGCGCCACCTCGATGCTGTGCGTCAACCGGGTGCGGTAATAGTCGCCCTCGTGCTCGATGAAGACTTGGGTCTTGTGCTTCAGCCGTCGGAAAGCGCTGGAATGGATGATCCGGTCGCGGTCGCGCTGAAAGGGCGAGCGGAAGGTGCTCACCTTTTCGGAGAACAACCGCCCGCGCGAAGCATCGGGATGCGCGGCAAAGGGTTTCAGCATGCTCTCTCTCCCGCCAACCAGTGGACGCCCGCTTGCCCGGACGCGCGGAACGTCTTATATACCCTATCAGTTTGATCGGAAATGCCAGACAGGTCGCCCGCATGTCCCTGACCCTGCCGCCGCGCGTGACGGACCGCGCCTTCGCCCGCCTTGCCCAGATTGCCGACGACGCCGGCGAGGCCTGCGCCCTGCGCGTGGCCGTGGATGGCGGCGGCTGTTCGGGGTTTCAGTACGATATTCGCCTCGATGCCCCGGCCGAGGACGACCTGATCCTCGAGAAGGACGGGCAGAAGGTGCTGGTGGATCCGGTTTCGCTGCCCTTCCTCGAAAACGCGGTGATCGACTTTTCCGAGGAGCTGATCGGCGCGCGCTTCGTGATCGAGAACCCCAACGCCAGTTCAAGCTGCGGCTGCGGCATCAGCTTTTCCATGTGAGCGGCACCGGCGGCCCAGGCGCTTACCCCCACTTCATCATCTGTGCAAAAATATCCCCAGGGGGGTGAATGCGCCGTCAGGCGCAAAGGGGGCGCGAGCGCCCCCCTTCGTCGTTTCACACACGCGCTCAGCCCTGCTTCGCGCGCAACGCCGCCCAGGCACCGGTCATCATCAGCGCCGCCATCACCGACTTGACCGCATCCCCGGCGACAAAGGGCACCATCCCAACCTGCGCCGCACCAGCCAGGTCCAGCGGCGTCAGCGCCGAGAGCCACAGCACGCCCGGCACATAAAGCGCCGCCGACAGCAGCAGCGCCACCAGCGCGGTGCGCAAGAGCCCGTTTGCCAATCCACGCTCGGCCGCCAGCCCGGCCAGATACGCCAGCGCGACAAAGCCGAACAGGAACCCCGCCGTGGGTCCCATCAGCACCGGCATCCCGCCGCCTGCCACGAACACCGGCAGACCCAGCGCACCCTTGGTCAGATAGGTCATGACCGCTGCCGCCCCCAGCTTCGAGCCCAGCCCGAACCCGACGATCAGCACCGCCAGCGTCTGCAGCGACATCGGCACCGGCCACATCGGCACCGACAGCCGCGCGCCCAGGATGATCAGCATCGAACCCGCCAGGATCATCACCCCCTTGCGGAACATGGTTTCGGTGCCGCCCATGGCGTGCACAAGTGTCCGGGAACCGTTCACGGTCAGACCCTCCGTTGATTGACCTCTCGCGCGCTTATCCGATGCCGCGCCCGCCCGGGTCAAGGGCTTCCGCGCCGCGCGGGCTCTTGCGCGGGCCACGGATGGGTGGCAAAGGACCGCCATGGACAGCGATGATGAAAACACGGGCGGCCCGAATGCTGCCGCGCGCAAGCCGAACGGCGCGCGCGTCGCGCTGGTCACCGGCGCCTCGCGCGGGCTGGGCGCCGCGCTGGCCGAGGCGCTGGCGGCGGACGGCTGGCATGTGGTCGCCGTGGCCCGCACCTCCGGCGCGCTCGAGGAACTCGACGACCGAATTCAGGCCGCGGGCGGTCGCGCCACGCTCGCGCCCATGGACATCACGGTCGAGGATGCCATGCGCCACCTCTGCCGCCAGATCCATGACCGCTGGGGCGGGATCGGGCTCTGGGCGCACACGGCGATCCATGCCCCGCCGCTGTCGCCCGCGGGCCACATCGGCGGGCGCGATCTGGACCGGACGCTGGCGATCAATGTGCGGGCCACGGCGTCGCTCATCGGGCTGGTGGAGCCGCTCCTGAAACTGACCGCGACCAGGTTGGAAGCCACGCGCCCAACGGCACTGTTCTTCGACGACCCGGTGGCAGGGAGCAAGTTCCACGGCCTCTACGGGGCCTCCAAGGCCGCGCAGATGGCGCTGGCCCGCAGCTGGCAGGCCGAGAATGCGAAATACGGGGCGCGCGTGCTGATCCATACCCCCGCACCCATGCCCACCGCGCTACGCGCCCGCTTCGCCCCGGGGCTTGACCGCAGCAGCCTCTCCCCCTGCAAGGACGAGGCCGCAAGGGTTCTGGCCGCGCTGCGGTGTGACTGAACTCAGCCCATCCGGCCCCTCGCCCGACAGGGGCGTGGGGCTGCACGGTTCGGACGCGCAAGGAGTAGGCAGCGGCGGGCCTTACAGCCCGATCTCGCCACCCGGCACGGACGCATTGGACAACAGCCCGAAGACATAGGCCGCGACCGAGCGGAAGCAGACAAGCGTCACCTCTCCGTCGCCCGACCGCCAGAGCGCCACCGCCACCTGCGCCGCCCGCGTGCGCCGGATTTCGCCCGGCTCCAGCCGCGCGAAATCCACCGGACACAGCTTCATCAGCGCCGCATCCACGGCCCCCCCTGCGACCGTGAACACCGCCCGTGCGTCCGACACCTCGGCAACCGTGGCGAATTCCCCGGCCAGCGCCCCCGCCAGCCGCTCGGCCACGGCCGGGGCCTCGGCATGGGGCACCATCACCAGCAACTCGTCCGGCGACATCCAGGCCACGGCGGTCTCGCCCTCGGCCAACACCCGCCGCTGGCCCGGCACCGCCAGCCCGACCGCGTCCTTCAGCGCCGCCGTCAGCGTGTCCGAGGCCAGATCGCCCCGCAGGGTGATCATGCCGTGCGGGCCCGCCTCGGTCACGGTGACGAAGCCCGTGTATCGCGCCCCGTCCAGCGCGCTTGCAGCCTCAGCCATGGAGCTTCTCCCCGTCCTTGTCATACAGCACCGGGTCGACGATCCGTGCCTCGATCCGCGCGTCATGGGGGCCTGCGAAGCGCAGCACTTCGCCCATCCGCTCCGGACCCCGGCGCACCAGCCCCATGGCGATGCCGCGCCCCAGCGTGGCCGAGTGATAGCTGGAGGTCACGCGCCCCTCGGTCACCGCCTGGCCGTTTGCGTTCACGCCCTCGCCCACCGCCAGCGCCCCGTGCGGCAGGACCGAGCCATCGAGCGTTTCCAGCCCCACCAGCTTCCAGCGCTCCGGGTCGGTCATGGTCACGCGCTCCATCCCCCGCTTGCCCAGGAAATCCGCCTTCTTCTTGCTGATCGCCCAGTTCAGGTTCAGGTCCTGCGGGATCACCGTGCCGTCGGTTTCATCGCCGATCATGATGAAGCCCTTTTCGGCGCGCAGGATGTGCAGCGCCTCGGTGCCATAGGGCATCACGCCCAGATCGCGCCCCTCCTCCATCAGCATGTCCCAGAAGGCGCGCCCCTGCGAGGCGGGCACCGCCACCTCGAAGGACAACTCGCCCGAGAAGCTGATGCGGAACACCCGCGCGCGGAACCCGCCCAGCATGCCCTCGGCCCAGGCCATGAAGGGCAGCGACTCGCGGCTGACATCCATGCCGCCCAGCCGTTCCAGCAGGGTGCGCGCCTTCGGCCCCACCACGGCGATCTGCGCGAACTGTTCGGTCAGGTTGACGGTGTGGACCTTCCAGTCCCACCATTCGCACTGCAGCCAGTCCTCCATCCAGCCGTGCACATGATCCGCCCCTCCGCTGGTGGTGTGGACCAGGAAGCTCTGCTCATCCAGCCGCGCAACGACCCCGTCATCCATCAGGAAGCCGTTTTCGTTGCACATCAGCCCGTAGCGGCAGCGCCCCGGCTTCAGGGTGCTCATCATGTTGGTGTAGAGCATGTCCATGAAGCGCCCGGCATCGGGGCCGGAGACAAGGATCTTGCCCAGCGTCGAGGCATCCAGCAGCCCGATGTTGCGGCGCGCGTTCAGCACCTCGCGGTTGACGGCCTTGTGGACATCCTCGCCCGCGCGGACATAAGCGAAGGGGCGGCGCCACTGGCCCACGGGTTCCCAGTGCACGCCATTGGCCTCGTGCCAGTCGTGCAGGGGCGTGCGGCGCAGGGGCTGGAACAGATCGCCCTTCGCCTCGCCGCTGATCGCGCCCAGGGTGATGGGGGTGTAGGGCGGGCGGAAGGTGGTGGTGCCGGTGGCCGGGATCGGTTGATCCAGCGCATCTGAAAGCACCGCCAGTCCGTTGATATTGCTTAGTTTTCCTTGGTCCGTGGCCATCCCCAGCGTGGTGTAGCGCTTGGTGTGCTCCACCGATTGATACCCCTCGCGCGCGGCGAGTTGCACGTCCGTCACCTTCACGTCGTTCTGGAAATCCAGCCACATCTTGGACCGCAGCGCGTAACCCGCTTTTGTGGGCATGATCCAGACCGGGCGCAGGGGGGACTCGCTCGGCGCCTCGGCCTTGGCGGGCGCGCCCGCGTCCCCGGTGGCGCCGGTGTCGTGCGCCGCCGCCGCGCCTGCGGCGTGGGCGTCAGCCAGCCCGTCGCCCGCGCCGAGGGTGCCGCTGGCGGCCCCCGCACAGGTCACGAAGCCCGCACCGTCATGGCCCAGTGGCGGGCGGTCGGGGTCCGGGCGGAAGAAGGCCTGCGCATCGTCCCAGGTCAGCTTGCCCCCGCAATGGGACCACAGATGCACCACCGGCGACCAGCCGCCGGACATGGCCACCGCGTCGCAGTCCACCACCTCGGTATGGGTGGCGCCATCGCTGTCGACCCGGCAGAGCGCGACGCCGGTGACGGCCTTGCCGCCCTTGACCTTCTGCACCCCGGTGCCGGTGGCGATGCGCAGCCCCATCTCGCGCGCCTTCTGCGGCAGCGCTCCGGTGACTGTGTCGCGGGCATCGGCAATCACGGGGACATCCTCGCCCGCTTCCTTCAGCGCGATCGCGGTGAGATAGGCGTCATCGTTGTTCGTGACCAGCACGGTGCGGCCCGGGCTGACGGCCCAGTTGACCAGATAATCGCGCACCGCGCTGGCCAGCATCACGCCGGGCAGATCGTTCCCGGCAAAGGACAGGGGGCGTTCGATGGCGCCGGTTGCGGTGATCACGCGGGCCGCGCGCACCCGCCACAGCCGTTCGCGCGGGCCCGAGGCGCCGGGCAGATGCTCCGCCACCCGCTCACTGCCCAGCACATAGCCGTGGTCATGCACCCCGGCCCCCATGCAGCGCAGGCGCAGGCTGACATTCTCCATCCCCTCAAGCGCCTGCACGGCGTTTTTCACCCAGTCATCGGCGGGCTGGCCATCGATCGTCACCCCGTCCACCGGCGCGCGCCCGCCCCAGTGCGCGCTCTGCTCCCACAGCATCACCCGTGCCCCGGCGCGGCCCGCAGCCAGTGCGGTCTGCAACCCCGCCACGCCGCCGCCGATGACCAGCACATCGGCGAAGCCGTAGACCAGTTCGTATCGGTCCGGGTCGCGGGCCTCGGTGTCCGGCGCGCGGCCCAGACCGGCCGAGCGGCGGATGATCGGCTCGTAGATATGTTTCCAGAAGGCGCGCGGGCGCAGGAAGGTCTTGTAATAGAACCCCGCTGTCAGGAATTGCGGGACCAGATTGTTCACCGCCAGCACATCGAAATTCAGGCTGGGCCAGTGGTTCTGGCTCTCGGCCTGCAGGCGGTCGGTCAGTTCGGTGGTGGTGGCGCGGGCGTTGGGTTCGAACCGGTCGCCGGTGTTCAGGCCCATCAGGGCGTTCGGCTCCTCGGCGCCCGAGGCGACGATCCCGCGCGGGCGGTGATACTTGAAGGACCGCCCTGCCAGCACCTGCCCGCGCCCCAGCAGCGCCGAGGCCAGCGTGTCGCCCGCGAACCCGGACATGTGCTGGCCGTTGAAGGTGAATTTCAGCGGGCGGCCGCGGTCGATCAGCCGCCCGCCGGTGGCCAGACGCTTGCTCATTTGTAGCCCTCCCACTCCGGGCGCTTCGCCTTGATCTTCTCGATCACCTCCGCCGGGGGTTCGGTGGTCTGCGCCTTGTAGGTGGCGAAAACCTCGAGCGTGACGGTGCAGCGCGCGGCGAGGAACCACTTGCCGCAGCCATAGGCATGGCGCCAGCGTTCGAAATGCACGCCCATGGGGTTCTTGCGGGCGAACATGTAGGATTCGAACGCGTCATCGTCCGAGCCCGCGCCGTGGCGCGTCAGATGCGCCTCGCCACCCGGGGCGAATTCAGTTTCCTCGGCGGTGACGCCGCAGCAGGGACAGGTCAGCAGAAGCATGGCGCGCTCCGGTCGGGGGCCAGGGAAGGGGCACCGCGCGCCGGAAAGCGGCCTGCGCGGTCAGTCGAAGGTGTCCACCACGAAGGCGGGCGGCACGCTGGGCGCGCTGTCCGAAAGCCCGCCCGTAAGCGCGGCGAGCACCAGCGCCGCGCCCAGAAGCGGCAGCGCGGCCCCGGCCGCGAAGCCGGCAAGCCGGTGCGGATGACGGGTGAGGGCACGGTAGAGCAGGACGTAACGCATGGGGCCTCCGGGAAATCTGTTTCAAAGGCAGATAGGCGGGGCGGGTGCGCTGTCAGGAGGGGGTTGGCGAAAATGTGTCCGGCGCTGTGGAGGGGGCGCTGCCCCGCACCTGTCCCGTCACCGACAAAGTCGACTCCACCCGGGGTATTTGGCGCAAGATGAAGGGGCATCAGTGGGCGACCCCCGCCGCCACCGACTCGTCGATGAAGCGGCCCTCGCGGAAGCGATACATGGAGAAGGCCTCGGCCAGCGGGCTTTCGCCCTTGGCCATCAGTTCCGCCATGGCCCAGCCCGAGCCCGGCGTGGCCTTGAACCCGCCGGTGCCCCAGCCGCAGTTGATGAAGCAGCCACCCAGCGGGGTCTTCGAGATGATGGGCGAGCGGTCGCCGGTCATGTCCACGATCCCGCCCCACTGGCGCAGCATCTTCAGGCGACTGATCATGGGGAAGGTCTCGCACAGCGCGCGGACGGTTTCCTCGATATGGTGCCAGCTTCCGCGCTGGGTGTAATTGTTGAACCCGTCGGCGCCGCCGCCGATGACCATTTCGCCCTTGTCGGATTGCGACATGTAGCCGTGCACGGTGTTGGCCATCACCACCACGTCCATGCAGGGCTTGATGGGTTCCGAGACCAGCGCCTGCAGCGCCACCGATTCGACCGGCAACCGGAAGCCCGCCATGTCGGCCAGCTTGCCCGAATGCCCGGCGACCACGATGCCCAGCTTGCCGCAGCCGATGGTGCCGCGGGTGGTGTTGACCGCCGTCACCTGCCCGCCCGCGGCCTCGACCCCCGTGACGGCGCAGTTTTCGATCACATGCATGCCCATGGCCGAACACGCCCGCGCATAGCCCCAGGCCACGGCATCATGCCGCGCGGTCCCGGCGCGGGCCTGCCAGAGCGCGCCGAGCACCGGGTAGCGCGGCCCGTCCAGATTGATGATCGGCACCAGTTGCTTGACCTCGGACGGTGAGATGAAGCGCGTATCCACGCCTTGCAGCGCGTTGGCGCGTTCGGTGCGCAGGTAGCCGCGCTTTTCGTGCTCGGTCTGGGCCAGCATCATCACCCCGCGGGGCGAGAACATAATGTTGTAGTTCAGCTCCTGCGACAGCGTTTCATAGAGCGCGCGGGATTTTTCATAGATCGCGGCCGAAGGGTCCTGCAAATAGTTCGAGCGAATGATCGTGGTGTTGCGCCCGGTGTTGCCGCCGCCCAACCAGCCCTTGTCCAGCACCGCGACATTGGTCAGCCCATGGTTCTTGCCCAGGTAGTAGGCCGTGGCCAGCCCGTGCCCGCCCGCGCCCACGATCACCACGTCATAGCGTGCGCGCGGCTCGGGGCTGGGCCATGCCTCGGGCCAGCCGGTATGCTGGCGCAGCGCCTCGCGGACGATGGCAAAGGCGGAATAGCGTTTCATGCCCGGCTCCCGGTGGTGGGTGTCTCGTGTGGGCCGTTCGCGCAGGGCGCGGCCTCGCTGCTCTCTCTACCCTTGCGCCGATTCCGACCCCGACCACAAGCGGCAGAATGGGGCGAAAACCGACACGGGCGCCGCGCGCGCGCCGCCGTGGCTGCGACCGGATGTCCCGCCGCACGGACGCAGAAGTGACCGAATGCGCGCACCCTGCCCTTTCTGTCGGCGTACAGCCGGGATACATACAGGCGCGGCAAGGAATGAGGATGCGCGATGAGCATGGTCGGGTTCTGGTTTGGGGCGGGGGCGATCACGGTCGCCGTGCTGGCGCTGAACGTGCTGGCGCTGTTGCGCGCGCGCGCAGAGGACACGGACAGCGCCCATGACCGCGAGATGCGGGTCTATCGAGACCAGCTTGAAGAGATCGAGCGTGATCTGGCACGCGGCGTCATCGGCGAGAATGAGGCCGCGCGGCTGCGCACCGAGGTCTCGCGCCGCCTGCTGGACGCCGACACGGCGCGAGCACGCGCGCGCGGGCGCGGCCCGGCGCCGCGCACCATGCGGATGGCGGGGCTGGTGCTGGTGCTGGCCGTGTTGCCGCTGACGCTGCTGACCTACTGGCAGGTTGGGGCGCCGGGCTATGCCGACCTGCCGCTGGCGCAGCGGCTGGAGCAGGCCGCCGAACTGCGCGCCGCCCGCCCCGATCAGGCAGCGCTGGAAGCGCGCATGGCCGAGCGCCGCCCTGCCGCGCAGGACGACGCCGACCGCGCCGAGCACGCGGCGCTGGTGGCGCAGTTGCGCAGCGCGCTTCAGGACCGCCCGCAGGACCTGCAGGGCCACCAGCTTCTGGCCCATAACGAGGCGATGCTGGGCAACTTCCGGGAAGCCGCTGACGCCCAGACGCGGGTGATCGAGATCAGAGGGGCCCAAGCCGGTGCCGACGATCACGCGGTGCTGGCTGAATACCTGATCCTGGCCGCCGGTGGCGCCGTGTCGCCCGAGGCCGAGGCGGTGCTGGAACAGGTGCTGCGCCGCGACCCGCAGAACGGCGTGGCGCTCTATTACACCGGGCTCCTGTTCGCACAGACCGGGCGCGAGGACCGGACCTTTGCGGTCTGGCGGCGGCTCCATGACATGTCGCCGGGCGATGCGCCCTGGATGGACGAGCTGCGCGCATCGCTGCCGGAACTGGCCGAGATCGCGGGCGTGCGCTACCAACTCCCCCCGCGCCCGCCCGCGCGCGCCGCCATGGCCGAACAGGGCCCCGGGCCCACGCGCGAGGATATCGAGGCGGCGGAGGATCTGTCCGAGGAAGAGCGCACCGAGATGGTCGAGGGCATGGTGGCCCGGCTGATGAACCGGCTGGCCACCGAAGGCGGCGCGCCCGAGGACTGGGCGCGCCTGATCGCGGCGCTGGGCGTGCTGGGCGATACCGAACGCGCCGAGGCGATCTGGGAAGAGGCGCAGGTGGTGTTCGGCGCCGAACCCGAGGCGCTGGCCCCGGTGCGTGCCGCGGCTGAAAACGCCGGGCTGCTGCGCTGATACGGCGTGCCTTGGGTGCCCCTGCCTGTTCCCGGTGCCTGCCGAAAGCCTGGACGCGAAACCCCCGCCGGCGCGCAGCCATGCGCGCCGGGCGCCCGCGAAGGGTGCCGGGGCGGGCGGGTGGGGCACGCCTCAAGCGGGCGCTTTTCCCGGGGGTGACGGAGGGCGGGAACGCCGAAGGGACGACCCGTCACCCCTTTCACCCTTCGCCCGACCCCTGCGCCTTCAGCATCGCGGCGCGCAGGTCCAGTGACCGGGCGATCAGCCGCTCCAGCACGGGTGCCGCCGGGGTCAGTGGATGCACCGGCAGGGCCGATGCGACCCGCAAACCGTCCGGCCCCAGCGCAAGTTCAAGCCGCGCATGCCCGCGCCTGGACGAACCGTGCCAGCTTTGCAGCACTGCCGCCAGCGCGCTGACATCCAGCTCCGGTGGCGGTGCCGTCGCCGGTCCGGCGAGCAATGCCTCATAGCCTTCCGGCAGACCCGTCAGCGTAACCGGGCGCGCGGGGGTTTCCAGCGCGGCCTCGGGCAGCACCGACCCCAGCCGCATGGACCGAATATCCTCCATATCGAGGGGCGCGCCGACGAATGCCGCCAGCGACGTGGCCCCGGCGGTGATCCTGTCCGACGCGCGCGGGACAATCGCCAGCCAGCCGTCGGGCCAGTGCGGCGTGGGGCTGTGAAACCGGGCCGCCAGGGTGCGCCGCACGTCGCTGCGCCCGGGGCTGCGGCGCGTGCTCTCGCGCAGCGTCACCGACCAGCCCGCGCCATCGCCCGGGGTCAGGCGCAGGGCGATGCGGCCGGTGCTGTGGCCGTCCTCTTCGTCCAGAACCCAGCCGTGCTGCGCCACCAGCCGGTCCAGCCCGGCCCGGAACGGGCGCCGCCCGCCGCGGGCGATGAACAGCACCGCGCCAACCACCACGGCGCCGAGCACCGCATAGATCGCGAAGTCGATCAGCACCCGGCCCCCCCGATGTCAGCGATCCCCTAGAAAACCACGGTGACGGCGCGGCTGGCAAGGCTTTTGCAGCCTCGGGGGGCGGACGGGCCTGCAAACCAAAACGGGGGGCGCATCGGCCCCCCGCTTCCGTTCCGGCTCTCTGGCGGATCAGCCCGCCAGCGCCTTGTTCAGATACCCGTCCACCTTTTCCAGGTAGCCCATGGTGGTGAGCCACTTCTGATCCGGGCCGACCAGCAGGGCCAGGTCCTTGGTCATGAAACCGTCCTCGACCGTCTGGACCGTCACCTTCTCGAGCGTCTCGGCGAAGTTCAGCAATGCGGCGTTGTCATCGAGCTTGGCGCGGTGCTTCAGCCCGCCGGTCCAGGCAAAGATCGAGGCGATGGAGTTGGTCGAGGTCTCCTTGCCCGCCTGATGCTGGCGGTAGTGGCGCGTCACGGTGCCATGCGCGGCCTCGGCCTCGACCACCTGACCGTCCGGGGTCATCAACTGGCTGGTCATCAGCCCGAGGCTACCGAAGCCCTGCGCCACGGTGTCGGACTGAACGTCGCCATCGTAGTTCTTGCAAGCCCAGACATAACCGCCGGACCATTTCATCGCGCAGGCCACCATGTCGTCGATCAGGCGGTGTTCATAGGTGATGCCCGCCTTCTTGAACTTGTCCGCGAACTCTTCCTCATAGACCTTCTGGAACAGGTCCTTGAAGCGGCCGTCATAGGCTTTCAGAATGGTGTTCTTGGTCGACAGATAGACCGGATAGCCGCGCGCAAGGCCATAATTCATGCTGGCCCGCGCGAAATCGCGGATTGACTCATCGAGGTTGTACATCCCCATCGCCACGCCCGCGCCGGGGGACTGGAAGACCTCCTTCTCGATCACGGTGCCGTCCTCGCCGACGAATTTCATCGTCAGCGTCCCCTTGCCGGGGAACAGGAAATCGGTGGCGCGATACTGGTCGCCGAAGGCGTGGCGTCCCACGACGATGGGCTGCGTCCAACCCGGCACCAGCCGGGGCACGTTGCGGCAGATGATCGGCTCGCGGAAGATCACGCCGCCAAGGATGTTGCGGATCGTGCCGTTGGGCGAGCGATACATGCGCTTGAGCCCGAATTCCTCGACCCGGTCCTCATCGGGGGTGATGGTGGCGCATTTCACCCCGACCCCGTATTGCTTGATCGCGTTGGCGGCATCGACGGTGATCTGGTCGTCGGTGCGGTCGCGCTCCTCGATGCCGAGGTCATAGTATTTCAGGTCGATATCCAGATAGGGCAGGATCAGTTTCTGCTTGATGAAATCCCAGATGATGCGGGTCATCTCGTCGCCGTCGAGTTCGACGACGGGGTTGTCCACCTTGATCTTGGTCATGAAATCCTCCGCGTGGGGGTGAGTCGGCTGGCCGTCTCATACAGCAAGCCGGGTGCGATGCAAAGCCTTGTATGCCGATGTATACTGAATTGCGCTCAGCCCGGCAACGCCCCCACCGCCACCAGCCCGTTGAGCACGAACTGCACCGACAGCGCGGCCAGCAACATGCCCAGAAGCCGCGTCACTACCATTGTACCGGTGCGCCCCAGCGCCCGTTCGATCAGCCCGGCGGCCAGAAACAGCACGAAGCACAGCGCCACCACACCGACCATGATCGCGTTGACGGCGATGATCCCGGCCCAGTCGCGCCCGGCGTCGTTGATCAGCAGGATCATCGCCGCCAGCGCCCCCGGCCCGGCGATCAACGGCATGGCCAGCGGGAACACCGACGGATCCTCGACCACATCTGCGTGGCCTTCACGCCGCGCGGTGCGCCTGTCGAAGAGCATGTCCAGCGCGGTCAGGAACAACAGGATTCCGCCGCCGATCTGGAAGGCGGGCATGGAAATGCCGATGAAAGCGAGGATCGTCTCGCCGAAAAAGCCGAAGACCAACAGTAGACCGACGGAGATCAGACAGGCGCGCGCCGCCACCGCGCGGCGCTGGGCGTTGGTCATGCCCGGGGTAAGGGCCACGAACATCGGCGCCAGGCTGACCGGGTCGATCACCACCAGCAGGGTGACGAAGGTGGTGATGAGGAAGGTCGTTTCGATCATGGTCCTGTCCGTATGGGCGCCATGGGGCCAGGCACCATTGTCCTTTCGCCCGCGCCGCGGCCGGTGCCGGAGAAGCGCCCCCTCGGCGCCCCGCCCTCCCACCCATGGCACCTCGGGGGCGCTGTCCGGCGCAAAAGCGCCGGACCGGGCGCTCAGCCCTGAAGCGGGCGCATCGTGGCGCCGTAGCGCAGGATCTTGTCGCGGTAGACCTGCGCCGATTGTTCCAGCCGCTTCAAGGCCTGTTCGTCCAGCGTGCGGACCACGCGGCCCGGGCTGCCCATGACCAGCGCGTGATCGGGGATTTCCTTGCCCTCGGTCACCAGCGCCCCGGCGCCGATCAGACAGCCCTTGCCGATCTTCGCGCCGTTCAGCACCATCGCCCCCATGCCCACCAGCGCGCCGTCGCCCACGGTGCAGCCGTGCAGGATCGCCCGGTGCCCGATGGTGCAGTTGCGCCCCACCTGCAGCGGAAAGCCGGGGTCCGTGTGCAGCACGCAGAGGTCCTGGATATTGCTGCCCTCGCCGATATGGATCGCCTCGTTGTCGCCGCGCAGCACGGCGCCGAACCAGATCGACACCCAGGGTTCCAGAACCACCTGCCCGATCACGCTGGCATTGGGCGCGATGAAACGCTCTCCCTCAGGCGGCAGCACGGGTGCGTGGTTTTCATACTCGAAGAGCATCCGCCCGCCTCAGCCGTCCAGCGAGGCGATGGCGCGGGCCAGCACCGGCACGCTCTGCGGGTTCAGCCCGGCGATGTTGATGCGCGAATCGCCGACCATGTAGATGCCGTGGTCTTCGCGCAGCCGCGCCACCTGCTCGGGCGAGAGGCCAAGGCGCGAGAACATGCCCCGGTGCCGGGCGATGAAATCGAACCGGTCCGAATTGGTCAGGCGGCGCAGTTCGTCGGCCAGTTGCGTGCGCAGGCCCAGCATGGAGTTGCGCACATCCTCCAGTTCCGCGGCCCAGTCGGCGCGCAGATCGTCGCTGTCCAGCACCGTGCTGACCAGCCGCGCGCCATGGTCCGGCGGGAAGGAATAGTTGACCCGGTTCAGCGTGTTGAGGTTGCCCTGCACCACGTCGCGGTCGGTGCCCGTGTCCGACAGCGTCATCAGCACGCCAGCGCGTTCGCGATAGACGCCGAAGTTCTTGGAACACGAGGCCGCGATCAGCACTTCGGGCAGCGCCCTGGCGATCAGGCGGGTGCCGTAAGCGTCCGCCTCCAG
>LFIK01001460.1_pt1 | contig 18797 bp, 19 predicted proteins | sample 643401 | NCBI WGS metagenome assembly LFIK01 (sample SAMN03777447, study PRJNA286221) | soda lake metagenome | biome: soda lake; feature: Kulunda steppe; material: water; isolation source: sample T5-Br brine of Lake Tanatar-5 | place: Russia: Kulunda steppe | collected 2010-07
CACCCAAAGCGACCAGGAAATATTCACCGGCAACAAAAAAGCCACCCGGCATAACCCGAAAGTGGCTTTCTCAAGATGTAATTGGTCGGGCATGCAGGATTTGAACCTGCGACCCTCGCCACCCCATGACGATGCGCTACCAGACTGCGCTAATGCCCGACTCGTGGCGGAATGATACCCTAACTGGTTGAAAATACAAGTTTATTTCAGGAGTTCTTCGGCCTCTTCAAGCAGTTTACGCCAGCGGGTCAACACATGCTGGGCGGGTCCTGTCGGCACTGCCTGAGCCCGGGGTTCCGGGTCGTGGGTTGAGTGTTGATCGACCTGTCCGGCGGTATGGATTCCGGGGAATACATCTTGGGTCGATAGGGCTGCGCCGGCCTCCCTTCCTTTGACCCTCTTTGTTTCCCGGGTGCGCTGCTCCAGCTTTTGACGAGCCCCCTGAATGGTAAAGCCCTCTTCATAAAGCAGGTGCCGTATGTCACGAATCAGGAGAACATCGTCACGCTGATAATAGCGCCTGTTTCCCCGACGCTTGACCGGGCTCAACTGGGGGAACTCCTGCTCCCAGTATCTGAGCACATGGGCCTTCAGACCACAGAGTTCCGACACTTCACCTATGGTGAAATATCGCTTGCTCGGTATGTCGTCCAGATTGTCAGCGCTCTTGGCCGTTTCCTTCATAGCTTTCCACCTGTACCTTCAGCTTCTGGCCAGGACGGAAGGTTACCACCCGACGAGCTGAGATCGGAATTTCCTCACCGGTCTTGGGATTACGACCGGGCCGTTCTCGCTTATCCCGCAACTCGAAATTACCAAAACCGGACAGCTTTACCTGTTCATTATGAACGAGGCACTCGGTGATTTCCTGAAAAAACAGCTCTACAATTTCCTTGGCCTCTCTTTTGTTCAGGCCAAGCTCTTCATACAACCGGTCCGCCATTTCCGACTTGGTCAGCGCCATGAGATCAACTCCTCAATACGGCTTCATACCCTGATTGCAGCGCATTGATAACCGCATTCATTGCGGCTGCAACTTCTTCCTCTTTAAGCGTTCGCTCCGGATGCTGCCAGCTGAGCTGCAGTGCGACACTGCGCTTGCCCGCTCCAATGCGATCGCCCTCGAAGACATCAAATACCTGTACGTCAGTTATCCACTTACCGCCGGCTGCTCCAGCAGCATCTTTCAATTGCTGAGCAGTTACCTGCTTGTCTACCACTACCGCTACATCACGGTGACTGGCCGGATAGCGAGACAGCGGCTGGAAGCTGGGCAGTGTTCGACTCGACACGGCATCCATGGACAGCTCGAACAGGAACACGGGCTTTTTGATGTCCAGTGACTGGCCTACCCCTGGATGCAGCCGACCGAGATATCCTGCCTCTACACCATCCACATAAACCCGTGCCGCCTGGCCCGGATGCAGTAGTGTGCTATCGGTCAATGGTTCAAACCTTACTGCCTTGTGCCCGGTCAGTTGCAGCAGAGACTCCACATCACCCTTTAGGTCGTAAAAGTCTACTGCGTCATTACCCAGCCAGGATGTGCCGAGACGCGGCCCCATCAACAGCCCGCCGATGCGCTTGGACTGTTCCAGGTCATTCAACTGACCGCGAAATACCAGGCCGACTTCAAACAGCCGAATTCTGTCCTGCTGACGGTTCAGGTTGTAGCGCAGAGCATTCAGCAAACCGGCCGCCAGATTGGTGCGCATGACAGCCAGTTCTTCGGAAATGGGGTTGGCCAGGGCCAGCGGCTTCAGCTCCGGCTCCAGTGCCGCCTGCAATCCGGCCTCGACAAAACTGTAGGTAACGGCTTCCTGATACCCCAGTGCCAGCATACGGCGCTTGATCAGTCGCTCCGACTCCACGGCTTCCGGCAGAGGCGCAATGTCCATCCGGGCCATGGGAGCTGATACCGGGAGGTTGTTATAGCCATATATCCGGGCGACCTCTTCGATCAGGTCTGCCGGTATGGCGATATCAAAACGGTAACTGGGAACGGTGCAGTGCCATTCCCCGCCCTGCTGCTCCGGCTGCAAACCCAGGCCTGCAAATATCTGCGTAATCTGCTCTGCTGGCACATTCGCGCCAAGCGCCGAGACGATATGCTCATGGCTCACTGATACCTGACCATTACCCGGCAAGTGGCTAACCGCCTTGGCCTCACTCACCGGGCCCGGCTGACCGCCCACGATATCCAGCAGCAGAGCTGTCGCACGCTCCATCGCCTGATGCTGCAGTTGGTGATCAACACCCCGTTCAAAGCGGTGCGATGAATCTGTATGCAAGCCGTAAGAGCGCGCTTTACCCGCCAGGTGCAAGGGTGCGAAAAACGCACATTCCAGAAAGATATCCTGCGTCTCCGGGCTTACGCCAGACCCTTCTCCGCCCATGATGCCGGCTACCGCCAGCGCTTTCTGCCGATCCGCAATGACCAGGGTGTCGTCTCTCAGCTCGATCAACTGGTCGTCGAGCAGTCTCAGTTCTTCACCCGCTCTGGCCCAGCGCACATCAATGCCTTCATGCAGGCGATTGAGATCAAACCCGTGCATGGGCTGACCCAGTTCCAACATGACGTAGTTGGTCACGTCCACCACCGGGTCAATGGAGCGCACACCGCTGCGGCGCAGCCGTTCCTGCATCCAGACTGGCGTCGCGGCAGCCACGTTCACGCCGCGAATCACACGACCCAGATAACGCGGGCAAGCTTCCGCAGCAGAGAGAGTAACCGGCAATTCATCGCTAATGGTCGCCGGAACCGCCTGAATCTCGGGCCCCGTGACGGCCAGGTCGTTCAGCACGCCGACTTCACGAGCCAACCCACGCAAACTCAGACAGTCCGCCCGGTTGGGCGTCAGGTCCACATCAATCACGCAGTCATCCAGCGACAAGTACGTGCGAAGATCCTCGCCCAGAGGGGCCTCCAGAGGCAATTCCATGATGCCGCTGTGATCATCTGAAAGCGCCAATTCTTTGCCACTGCACAGCATGCCAAAGCTGTCCACGTCGCGCAGGCGTGCTTTCTTGATCTTGAAATCACCGGGCAAGACACTGCCGATCCGGGCATAGGCCACTTTCAGACCAGCGCGTGCATTAGGCGCGCCGCAGACAACATCAAAGGTGTCCTTGCCGTCTGAAACACGGCAGAGTTGCAGCTTGTCCGCATTGGGATGCGGTTCGGCAGACAGTACTTCACCGATCACCACACCATCGAAGGCGCCCGCGGCAGGCTCCGAGCCGTCCACTTCAAGGCCTGCCATGGTGATCTGATGCATCAGTGACGCGCTATCCAGATCCGGATTGACCCACTCTCTTAACCAGGTTTCACTGAATTTCATATCAAATAACTGTCTGTTGTCCGGTTAATTGAACTGCGCCAGAAAGCGCAGGTCGTTGTCGAAGAATATACGCAGGTCATCCACCCCGTAACGCAGCATGGCCAGACGCTCCACTCCCATGCCAAAGGCAAAGCCCTGATAGCGTTCCGGATCGATATTGGCGTATTCCAACACCCGGGGGTGCACCATTCCACATCCCATGACTTCCAGCCAACCGGAATGCCCGCAGACCCGGCAACCCTCACCGCCACAGTGCACACAGGCAATGTCCACTTCAGCAGACGGCTCGGTAAAGGGGAAATAACTTGGCCGGAAACGCACCGCCAGTTCCTGCTCGAAGAATTCGCGCAAAAAGCTCTCTACCGTGCCCTTAAGGTCGGCAAAGCTGACTTTTTCGTCCACCAGCAAGCCCTCCATCTGGTGGAACATGGGCGTGTGGGTCAGATCCGAGTCACAGCGGTAAACACGACCCGGGCACACAATTCTCACCGGAGGCTGCTGATTTTCCATGACGCGCACCTGAACCGGAGAGGTATGCGTGCGCAGCAGGCGATTTGCATCAAAATAGAAAGTGTCGTGCATGGCCCGCGCGGGGTGATGGGACGGGATATTGAGCGCTTCGAAGTTGTGGTAATCGTCCTCGACTTCCGGCCCTTCAGCCACGTTGTAACCCATGCGGGTGAAGAAATCGGTCATGCGCTCCACGGTGCGTGTCACCGGGTGCAGGCCACCTGAACGCGGTGTGCGTCCGGGGAGAGTGACATCAAGCTGATCTTCAGCCAGCCGTCTTTCCATATCCTGTTTGGCGAGGGTATCCTTGCGCGCGCTCAAGGCTTCGGCGACCCGCTCCTTGGCTTCGTTGATTCTAGCGCCTGCGGCCGGCCGTTCATCGGCGGGCAGCTTGCCGAGCTGTTTGAGCAGCGCTGTCAGTTCACCTTTCTTTCCCAGCTTGCTGACGCGCAGGGACTCCAGTTCAGCCGGGTCGTCGGTTGCAGCGATGGTATCCAATGTGTCCGCAACCAAAGCATCCAGATTTTCCATGCCTGTCTCAGTCGTTGGTTCTTGATGCGTTTACTATAGGGAACTCAGCTAAATAAGCAACTGAATCTTAAGGCTTTTTTGGCATTCTGTGCAATTTTTTTCAGCACTCGTTCCCTTCGCCTTGTCTGTCGGCGACAAGGACGAACGCTGAATCAGGCCCTTGCCGTCAACGGCAAGCGAAGCTGATTGGTGAGTGATTGAACGGTCACCGGGTTAGCTTAAATAGTAAATGAGCCGTGCGGGCCGTCAGTTCAGGACCAGGCGGTCACGATTTGCCTCAAGGGTGGCGGGGCCCACACCGGAGACGTTCGTCAGATCACTGAGCGACTCGAAACCACCGTTGGCTTCGCGATACTCAACGATGGCCTGGGCACGCGCCGGGCCGACACCGTCCAGCAACTCGGCGATTTTTTCAGCATCATCCTGATTGATGTTCACTTCAAGGGTCATGGGTTCATGGCTTTCTGAATCGGGAAAACCGTCATCAGCCAGTGCAGTCAATGGCAAGGCCGTCATGAGTGCCAGCAGTAGGGCTGCCGCAATGGCAGTAAACCCGGAACGCTGTACTCTGGGGGTATAATTGGAATGGGTCATTGTGATCTCCTTTTCATTACCGAACACGGCGCCTGAGGACCCGCTGGAACGGGGCTCAAGCGCTGATAGTGGCTTCCGTTCAACACTCGCCACTCACTCTACCTCTATCGTCAGAATCACGGAACTCCCCTCAGGTATAGTTCGCAAAGAATTCCCGCCTGTCCCGACATTTCACTTGTTGACAGGATGTGGTTAAACTGCCGTCCACGGCGTGTTTTAAATCACAGGACTACTGTTTATGAACAACCTGCTCTACGGCAAGGACCTGGTGTCCATATCGGACCTGAATCAACCCATGCTGGAGTTGATTCTGCAGACCGCAGAGCAGATGAAGACAGGCCCCAACAAACCCTGGTTGTCTGGCCGTGTGCTGGCGAGTTGCTTCTTTGAGCCCTCTACACGCACCCGCTTGTCGTTCGAGACTGCGGTCCATCGACTGGGCGGCGAACTCATCGGCTTTGCCGACGGCGGCAACACCTCGGCCAAGAAAGGCGAATCACTGGCAGACACCATACGCATGATCGCCTCCTACTCCGATGCCATCATCATGCGACACCCCAGAGAAGGTTCAGCAAGATTGGCCTGCGAGTTTTCAACCGTACCCATTATCAATGGTGGTGACGGCGCCAATCAGCACCCGACCCAGACGCTGCTGGATCTATTCAGTATTTACGAGTGCCAGGGGCGACTGGACAACCTGAAAATAGCGCTGGTCGGTGATCTCAAGTACGGTCGCACGGTCCACTCCCTGGCCCAGGCCCTGTCATTGTTCGGCAGCAAACTCTACCTTATTTCCCCTGACGCGCTGGCCATGCCCGACTACCTGTTGGACGAACTGGCCAGCAAAGGGGTGTACTATGAACGCTCGGCCAACCTGGACTCCGTTATTCCCGAGGTGGACGTCATCTACATGACACGGGTACAGAAAGAACGTTTTGATCCGACGGAATACATGCACATTGCCGGCGACTACAACCTGAATGCCGATATGCTGTCCACGGCGCAACCGCACCTCAGGGTACTCCACCCTCTCCCAAGAGTGGACGAAGTCCATCCGTCGGTTGACGCTACCCGCCATGCCTATTACTTCACCCAGGCGGAAAACGGCGTCTATGCACGCATGGCCCTGCTGTCGCTGGTCATGAATCCATCACTGGAGGGTTCGTACAATGGATGATCGCAAACTTCAGGTGCAGGCCATTCAACGCGGCACGGTCATTGATCATGTACCGGCAGGTAACGGTATAAAAATAGTGAACAGAGTTCAGAAACTGTCCCCCATGGTCCGGCTCACGGTCGGACTCAATCTCCCCAGTGATAACATGGGCTACAAGGACCTGGTCAAGGTGGATGACTGGCTGTTTACCGAGGAACAGGCCTACGAACTGGCTCTCTTTGCACCGGAAGCGACCATCAATGTCATCGACCAATACAAGGTGGTCAACAAATTCAAAATGTCCCTGCCCGATCGGGTGACCGGTGTGTTCAGCTGTCCCAACAGCAACTGCATCTCACATGACGAGCCTGTACAGTCGCAGTTTCACGTGCTGCAGGAAGGGGAGCATGTGGCTCTGCGCTGCCATTATTGCGAACGCAAATTCCGTGACACGCTGTTCAACTGAATAACCCCGGGCAGGCACTGGCTGCCTGACCAACCGCCTGATCATAACTGACAATACTAAAGTAAGCCGCCAATGCTCCGATAAATACCCTATGTCAGGCTGGTATGCCATACTGACAGGGCAGACAGAATCATCGCCGGAGGGGTCTCATGCGTCATTGGTCTTTGCGCCTCAAACTCATTCTCGGGACCGCCTGCGGTATCGTGGTAGCCGTAACGACTGTCACTCTGGTCGGCTGGTACTCGATGTAGACCACTGGCGATCAGTCCTCAGAAGAAGCTACACGTTCGTTGAATCAACTCACCGAACAGAGTCTCCTGAACACCACCAACCTGGTGGCGGCCGAAGTCTCTGATTTTATTGATGAGAGCTTCACCCTGTCCCGTACCATGGCTGCGATGTTTGCCAGCTCGGCACATGGCAACAGCGAGAACCGTGAACCGGTCTCCCGCGAAGCCGTTCAGGGCCTGATTGGCGATGTACTGGCAGTTAACGAGCAGTTGGGATCTGCCTACGCACATTTCGAACCCGACGGGTATGACCAGTTGGATGCCCAATTCGAAAACTCCGGAGAGCCCCACTCTGCCCAGGGTGGAACCCTGGAAGTCTATTGGGTTCGGGATGCCGGAGAACTGGTCTACTATCCCACCGAATCCGATGATTTCAAATACCTCGACACCGTCGATGAATTCGGTTTTCGCGAGGCCGAATGGTATCTGTGCAGCATGGACAGCCTCGAGCCTTGCATTATGGAACCATACCTCTATGAAATAGAAGCCGGTCTGGAGATTCTCATGACATCTCTGGTCTACCCCATTGTCACGGGCGGGACCTTCCGCGGCGTGGCCGGCGTTGACATCAACATGCCCGATGTCCAGGCCGATGTTGCGGATTACCAGGCCGACCTCCTGGAGGGCGCCGCCGAGATCTACCTGGTCAGTGACATCGGTTGCTGGTCGCCAGTTCCAGGCACCCGGATCGACTGGGTGACCTGATGTCCGATGTGGAGCCGAACCTCTACGACAGGGTCAACACCATGGACGGCACCCTGCATGCAGGCGACGACCAGGTTGTTGTCCGGGCTGATGTACCCTTTGCCGATGTGGATGCAGGCTGGGAAGTGGTCATTACGGCTCCCGCTGCGGTTGTTTACGCACCCAGCGAGACACTGCGCGCCAATCTGCTCGCGGGCTTTCAGACTACAGCTGGTGTCATGATCATGACCGGGTTACTGGTACTCCTGGCTGCCAGCGGCCTGATTGCCATCTGGTTGCGCTTTACCACTGAACCCATGAACACCATGCGTCGCCTGGTCGACGACCTGTCCGGTACAGAGGGCGATCTGACCCGCACCCTGGAGATTGACAGACATGCAGAGCTTCAGGGTATTGCCTCTGGCTTCAATCGCTTCACCGGTAAATTGCGGGACATGATTACCGAGCTGAAGGGCTCGGCCCGCTCGCTGCGTGATCAGGGTCAGTCATTGGTAAACGCCTCGCGGGATACGGCAACCGCCACCGCCAGGCAGCAGGAGGAAATGCAGGGCGTGGCCTCTGCCATGAGCCAGATGTCCGCCACCGCCAACGAAGTGGCGCAACTGGCCAACGGCACCGCCAACGAGGCAGAGGAATCCAACCGTGATCTGCAGGCCGCCCGCGAGGCATTTCGCGCCACAGTGGATGAGGTGAGCGCGGTATCCGAGGAAATGCGCAGTACCAGTCAGCGTATTGCCACCGTCGCCAAAAGCAGTGAAAACATCACGGGTATCATAGAGGTGATACAGGGTATCGCCGAGCAGACCAACCTGCTGGCTCTGAATGCCGCCATTGAGGCCGCACGAGCCGGGGAACAAGGCCGAGGATTTGCCGTGGTGGCCGATGAAGTCCGCAGCCTGGCGGCCAGAACCCAGTCGTCCACGGAAGAGATTCAGCAAATGATCCAGACGCTGCAGAAAGATGTGGACGCCTCCGTACAGCAGATTGAAACCAGTACAGAACGGGTCTCCCAAACAGTAGAGGAGGCGGGGCAGGCCTACAGCCAGATGGAGTCCGTGGCACAACGCATTTCATCCATATCTGATAATGCCACTCAGGTGGCGACGGCTGCAGACGAACAGAATCAGGTGAACGAGGAGATAAACAGAAACATCACTTCAATCGAGGAAGCCAGTACCCGCCTTGCCGAGCTGGCACATGATGTCAAAGGCGTCAGCGACTCCATGAGTGAAATCACGGACGACCTGGACAGGCAGCTCAACCGCCTCAAGGTATGAACCGTTCGGTTGTTGTCATTACACATAAAAAAGCGGCCCAAGAGGCCGCTTTTTTTGTAGCAGTTACAATGTCAGCGCCCGAATGGCGGCATGCCACCGCCCGGAGGCATACCGCCACCCGGTGGCATGCCAGGCATTCCGCCCTGCCCCTGCATGCCCCGCATCATTTTCTGCATACCGCCCTTCTTGCCCACTTTCTTCATCATCTTCTGCATCTGCTTGTGCTGTTTCAGCAGACGATTGACGTCCTGAATCTGGGTACCAGAGCCTTTGGCAACACGGCGCTTGCGAGAGCCGTTGATCTTGTCCGGGTAACGACGCTCCAGAATAGTCATGGAATTGATGATGACTTCCATCTGGGTGAACATGGAATTGTTCATCTGTTGCTGGGCGGCCTCTTTCATCTGGCCCATGCCCGGCATCTTGTCCATTAGCCCGGCAATGCCGCCCATGTTACTCATCTGCTGTAACTGCTCACGGAAGTCTTCCAGGTCAAAGCTCTTGCCTTTCTTAATCTTCTTCGCCAGCTTGTCGGCTTTCTTGCGGTCGACCTTGCGCTCTACTTCCTCGATCAGGGACAGCATATCGCCCATATCCAGTATGCGCGACGCCACCCGATCGGGATGGAAAGGCTCCAGAGCATCCAGCTTTTCACCCATCCCCATAAACTTGATGGGCTTGCCGGTAATGTGACGCACTGACAGGGCCGCACCACCCCTGGCATCACCATCAGCCTTGGTCAGGATCACACCGGTCAGCGGCAAGGCATCGTTGAAGGCCTTGGCTGTGTTGGCCGCATCCTGCCCCGTCATGGCATCCACTACGAACAGGGTTTCTACCGGTTTGGCAATCTTGTGCAATGCCTTGATTTCAGACATCATTTCCTGATCAACCGCCAGGCGCCCGGCGGTATCGATGATCAGCACATCGGCAAACTGTTTTTTCGCCACTGACAGGGCATTCTTGACAATGGCTTCCGGTTTTTTCTTTTCGTCTGTGGGTATGAAAGTTGCGCCCACTTGACCGGCCAGTGCCTCCAACTGACCGATGGCCGCCGGACGATACACGTCGGCACTGACCACGGATACCTTCTTGTTCTCGCGCTCGGCAAGAAAACGGGCCAGCTTACCCACGGAGGTGGTCTTACCCGCGCCCTGCAAGCCCGCCATGAGAATGACAGCTGGGGGTTCCACCCGCAGATCCAGGCCTTCGTTGGTCTCGCCCATGACACGTTCCAGCTCCTGCTGGACGATCTTGAGAAATGCCTGGCCCGGATTCAGTGCCCGGATTACCTCTTCGCCGACTGCCTTTTCCCTGACACCATCTATAAAGGCCTTGACCACCGGCAGCGCCACATCAGCCTCAAGCAGGGCCATGCGGACTTCGCGTAGCGTGTCCTTGATGTTATCGTCTGTCAGCTTTGCCTGCCCTGAAATAGACTTCAGGGACGTACCTAATTTTTCCGTCAGGTTACCGAACATGTTTCATCCAACGTTCACCTCATTCAGGCTGTGCAGTATACTGATGAGAGGGTCTTCCATCTACCGACGAATGCTATTATTTAAATCAGTCATACCCGGGGAGTTGAAGTGTTAACCGTCATTGCCGCAGTCCTATATCTACTGGTGAGTGCATCACACTGGACACAGAAGCGCTTGCCCTGGCAACCCTGGTCTGATCACCTGCTTCTCGGTGTCGCCATTGCCGCCCATGCCGTGGGCCTGCAACGAATCATTGTGCAACAGCAGGGTGTCGACCTGGGCCTGTTCAAGGCCCTGTCATTGCTGGGACTCATAATAGGACTGCTGGCTCTGTTCAGTCAGATTCGGCGTCGGGGTCCCGATCTTCTGATCTGGTTGCTGCCGCTGTCAGCGGCCAGTGCAATGGGTGGTGCACTGCTCTCCACCGGCTATGAGGCGCGAACCTTTTCCTTCGGCCTGATACTGCACATCATGTTTGCCCTCTTGGCCTACGCCCTGTTTACCGTCAGCGTGGTTTACGCCTTTATTGTCCGGGCTCAGGATCGCGCCCTGAAACATCACAAGCTCTCTTCCCTGCTCATGCGGCTGCCGCCCCTGCAGACCATGGAGAGTGCACAATTCAGACTGCTGTGGATCAGTTTCATCCTGCTGACACTGGCCATGCTCATCGGTTTTGTCTCAACCGACAGCTTCATGGGCCAGCAACTGGTTCACAAGACGACTTTCACGCTGTTGGCCTGGGTGTTCTTCTGCATCCTGTTCGCCGGTCATCACTTGGCTGGCTGGCGAGCCGTGATGACCATTCGCTGGCTGGTTCCCGGGTATGTACTTTTGACGCTGGGGTTTTTTGGCTCAAAGGTTGTATTGGAGTTTTTCCTCGCGGGCTGAGCTGTTAACATGCGCGCTTCGTCAGACCCATGCTTGACTTTTCGGGGCATGGGATTTACAACCACTTTATGTGCTTAAGCAAGGACAACCGTCCCCTTGAATGAGGTTCCCATAGGCCTGTTATTCGCCGCCTTGGCGGGTTTACTGGCACTGTCCGCGTTTTTCTCCAGTTCTGAAACGGGCATGATGGCGATCAACCGCTATCGCCTGAAGCATCGTGCCGACAGTGGCCACAGTGCTGCAATGCGTGTCAGAACCCTGCTGGATGCACCTGAGCGATTGATCGGCGTCATTCTGATCGGTAACAACCTGGTCAATATCGCGGCCAGTGCGCTGACCACCGTTATTGCCATTCGGCTTTACCCGGAAAACCCTAATCTGGCCATCACCTTTGCCACCGGCATGCTGACACTGATCGTGCTGATTTTTGCCGAGGTGACACCCAAAACCATGGCTCAGAAGCACCCTGAAGGCATTGCCTATCCGGCATCCTGGGCACTCAGACCCTTGCTCATTGTGCTTTACCCGGCGGTCGTATTGGTCAACTCGACTTCGCGGGTACTGATGTGGCTCATGAACATCCGACTGGCGAACACCGACCATGAGGCACTGAACACAGACGAATTGCGCAGCATGGTAACGGCCTCCGGCAGCAGCATTGCCGCCAAGCGACAGAATATGCTGCTGGGCATTCTCGATCTGGACAATGTCACCGTGGAAGACATCATGATCCCGCGCAATGAACTGGCGGGCATCAACCTGGACGACCCAGTGGACAGTATCCGCAGTCAGCTCAATGAAACGCCCTATACGCGCCTTCCTCTGTTCAAGGGCGACCTGGACAAGGTGGTGGGCGTCCTCCATATCCGAGACGCGGCAGAGTTCCTTACCAGTGACAAACCTTCCAAGGTGATGCTGTCACGCAAATCGGCCGATCCCTATTTTGTGCCCGAAACAACCCCGCTTCAGACCCAACTGGTCAATTTTCAACGCCAGAAGATCCGCATGGGTCTGGTGGTGGACGAGTACGGAGACGTCCAGGGCATGGTGACACTGGACGATATACTGGAAGAAATCGTGGGTGACTTCACCACGGACGTTGCCGACAACAACAAGGACATTCATCCCCAGAGTGACGGTTCCTATGTCATTGATGGCACCGCCACCATTCGGGACATCAATCGCATTCTGGACTGGAACCTGCCGGTCAACGGCGCCAAAACCCTGTCCGGCCTGATTATCGAGCAACTGGAAGAGATTCCCGATGCGAACATGAGCCTGCGCATTGAAGACTATGTGGTGGAAATACTGCAGGTCAGCAATAATACCATCACCGCAGCCAAGCTGCGGGAGCGCTGATCGCTCGAAACGCCTTTTGAACCCGACACCCCCGACAGACAACAGGATGGCCCTGTGGACCGTATTCGCATCGTTCTGCTACAGACCTTTCACCCCGGCAATATCGGCGCCGCAGCCCGCGCCATGATGAACATGGGGGTGCAGGATCTGGTCCTGGTCCGGCCGCGCTGCTTTCCCCACGAGGAGGCCACCGCCCGCGCCGGAACGGCCACCCGGGTGCTGGACAATGCCCGTGTGGTAGACACCCTGCACGAAGCCATTGCCGACTGTGAGTGGGTGGTGGGCACCTCCGCCCGGGGTCGAGAGTTCTCACTGCCCCAGGGAACTCCCAGAACCTTTGCCCCGCGCCTGGTATCGGAGGGACGCCAGCATCCGGTGGCCGTAGTGTTTGGCCGCGAACGCATGGGCCTGAGCAACGAGGACATCATGCAGTGTCATGCCCACATGATGATCCCGTCCCACCCGGATCACCCGGTGCTCAACATCGCACAGGCCATTCAGGTCATTTGCTACGAGATCTATCAACAGTCGCTGGAAGACGCCGCGACCAGCAGGGCGGGGGAGGACGAGCAACCCTACCCCAACCACGATACTCTGGAACGCTTTTACCAGGATCTGGAAGACCGCCTCACCGAGTCCGGCTTTATCAACCCGAGCCACCCCGGCCGCACCATGGATCGACTGAAAACCCTGTTCAAACGGGCCCGGCCCAACCAGAAAGAACTGAACACGCTGTTCGGTGCGCTCAAATCTCTGGGATCTTCTCGCTAAAGCACACTGCGTCCGCGAACAATCAGCGGCCACAGTCTACCGTTTGTTCGTGTGCAGTCTGGTTGCGGTCGCTACCGCCGCCGTCCAATATTGTATTCTCGCAGCTTATTCGCTACCGCCGTATGGGACAGGCCGAGACGTTTCCCCAGTTGCCGGGAACTGGGGAAGGATGGGTACAGTGCTCGCAACAGCCGGGCCTCGAACTCTTTTACCGACTCTTCCAGGGTACCCTTGAACTCGTTGACCTGGACCGCCAGGGTCTCGTCTGTACCGGGCAGCCCCAGTTGCTCGGCATCAATGGTATCCCCGTCCAGGAGGGACACCGCCCGATACAGGGTGTTCTCCAATTCCCGAACATTGCCCGTCCAGCTTTGCTGTTTGAGTATCTTGATGGCGTCGTCGCTCAGGGTGACAAAACGGCGGCTGGTTTCCGCCAGACGCTGCACGAAGTGACGGGCCAGCGGTTCAATGTCAGCGCGACGCTCTCGCAATGGCGGCAGATGGATGCTCAAAACATTGATTCGATAATAGAGATCCTGGCGGAACCGGCTTTCAGCCACCAGGGTCTGCAGGTCTTCCTGGGAAGAGCACATGATGCGGATATCCACCGCGTATTCCTCATCGCCACCGATCTTGCGGAAACGGCCTTCGTGCAGCAGACGCAGAAACTTTGCCTGCACACCCATCGACAGGGTACTGATTTCGTCCAGAAAGACCGTGCCACCGTCGTATTTGGCAAAAATGCCGTCCTGCGCGGCGACGCCGTTGATGGCGCCTTCCGCCACCCCGAACAGTTCGGTCTCAGCGGCGTGCTCAGGCAAAGAAGCACAGTTTATCACGGCAAACGGCTTGTCCCGACGAAGGCTGTAGTTGTGGCAGGCACGGGCCATGAGATCTTTGCCCGTCCCGGTTTCACCGGTGATCAGAATGGGGGCATCTAGCACCGCCATGCGTCGCGCCTGACGCATCTGCTCGCGCATGGCCTTGCTTTCAGCGACCATGGCGGACAGCTCGGTCTGTGTCTGACTGTAGGCTTGCATCTGCCGGCCCAGTTTCATCGGGGACTTGAAGGTCAGCACCGCCCCGGCAAATTGCTGGTTTCCCTGATCATCCGGAATGTAGATGGGGTAAATATCCATCAGGAAGGCCTGTCGGGCCATCTGCACAAAGGCACTCTGGTGGTCGTGGGCTTCTTCTTTCAGCCAGTGACTGAGGTTGAAGCCGTGAATGAACTTTCTCATGCTGCGCCCGCGCAGTTCATCAACGCTTTGCTGCAACACGGACTGGGCGGATCGGTTCGTGATCAATATGCGCCCCGTGGAATCAACGCTCACCACCGGCTCGGGCAGGGTCGACAGCAACACATTCAGCTCTTCTTTTTCCCTCTCCATGGGCATGAACCCGACGGTGCTGACATCATTCACACCCTCTATATGCCGTAACTGGGGCATGATCAACTGAAAGGTATCAAATGCCAGACGCGGCAGACTCAGATAGATCTCGCTCTGCCCTTCTGTTTCTATGCCCTTCAGATCGATATCCTGCTGTACCAGAATATCTAGTACTTCCTGGGCAATACCCACCCGGTTTGTACACTGTATTCTTATTCTCATGAGCCGCTCTGAATTCCACAACTTGTAAACCATTATTTACAAGTTTGGATGCGCTAACAACCCCTGCATGTAAATCGCCGCCTTGTTCAGACATTTTTACACACTGAATACCCGTCGGGCCCACTGCAGTCAGTCTGTCGGGTTGTCACCTATCTGGACAAGGCTCGTCCCCGGATGCCATTATATCTGTCCGGATTTTGGAGGCAGCAGAATTACACATGGCTTCTGACGAGCAGTACCTGGCCTACCACCAGAAGGTGGCCCAGTTGGTCCACAGCCATCAGCATCAGAACAGTTCCAGGCAGGACAAGCTAGAATCCCTGGCGGCGCTATGTGCCCAAGCGTTTCGCGTAAACATGGTAACCGTCTGGTTGCTCAACGACGATGTAAGCGGGCTCCGCTGCGAACTCTTGTGGGTAGACGGTAGCTCCAGGGCCGACCCGGACCTGGAACTGTCCCTGGCGCACTATCGCATCTATTTCGATAATTTTATCCAACAGGGCCTCCAGGCGGTCGAGGATGTCCGGACCGATCCCAGAACCGTCGATTTTGCCGCCGCCTACCTGACGCCTCACAACATACACACCCTGCTGGATGTACCCATTGCCGGCCCGGAAGATTCCCAGGGTATTCTTTCCATGTCGGCCACCGGCGAGACGCGCATCTGGACTTACGCCGAACAATCGCTCGCATCTGCCATATCCAGTGCCATCAGTCTGATCAACTTTCAGGACAGCTGGCTGAAAAACCAGAAACAGATGGCATTTCAGGCTCACCACGACCGGCTCACGGGTCTGCCCAACCTGAAATCGCTTTCCTGTGATCTTGAAGCAGCGCTTTCAGGTCCGGACTCGGCAAAAACCGCCCTGGCCTGGGTCGACCTCGACCGTTTCAAGCATGTGACCGACGCCCTGAGCCCTGACGAAGGCAATCAGCTGATTCTGGTGGCCGCCGAACGTCTCGATATCATCGCACGCGAACATCAGGGCACTCTGGCTCGTATCAGCCGGGACGAGTTTGCCCTGCTGCTGCCGATCGGACATCAGCCCCGAAGCCTCCATGAAGCACTTTTTCAACGCCTGAGGCAGGAAATCAGCGCGCCCATCTGGATACACCACCGGCAGATCAAGTTGACTGCCAGTATTGGCGTGGCGCAACACCATAGCGGTCAATCCGCGGAATCACTCATCAAGGACGCAGAGTCTGCCATGCTGGAAGCCAAGGTGATGGGCGGTGACCAGATCATTCTGCACACTCGCTCTCTGCAGGAACAACGGGCACGACGACTGGCACTGGAAGGGGAGTTGCGCACCGCACTGACCACCGAACAACTCTGCATTTAATACCAACCCATCTTCAACCATCTCGGCGAACTGGCTTATGCCGAAGCGCTGGTGCGCTGGACACACCCGGACAGAGGCCTGATCGGTCCGGGCGAATTCCTGCCTATGGCAGAGCGTGCCGGTATGATGCGGGATCTGGATAGCTATGTGTTCGAACGGGTCTGCGCCGACATGCAGGTGATGGCACAACAGGGGGCACCCTGTCGGATGTCCATTAACCTGTCAGGCCAGCAACTGGGAGACGAAGAGTTTCCGCAAACGGTTGCCAATGTGCTGGCACGTTACGATATCGACGGGTCAATGATTGAGATCGAGGTGACCGAGCGGGCTACCGAGGGGGATACTTTCACCGTGGCCACCAACCTGCAGCGCATTGCAGAACTGGGCATTCAGCTGTCGATTGACGACTTCGGCACAGGCTATTCGTCGCTGAGCCGCCTCAAGTACCTGCCGTTCCACAAACTGAAGATTGACCGGTCTTTCATTTCGGATCTCCCCGATGATGCCGATCTGTGCTCAATGGTGCGGGCCATATCCGGTCTTGCCAGCGGACTTTCGCTGGAGGTGGTGGCCGAAGGTGTAGAGACTCAGGAGCAACACCAGTGGCTTCTGACGCTGGGTTGCCACTACTATCAGGGATTTCTGCTGGGCCGACCCTGTCTGGCCGAAGTGCTTGTCGAACAGGTCAGCGCCGCTGCGGCCTTGTCTGAGCCGGCTCAGGAGTTACTATGATGCCCGGAACAGTGCCCTGGATGGTTGGCGCAATGATTGTCTAGTCACTGGGCTTGAAGGTGCTGGTTGCCAGGCATTTTTGCAGCCGCAGAACGCGGTCTTTCAACTGGGCCGGGCTGTACCCGCGGGGCTTGATCCGCCCCCAGACCGGGTTGGGCCAGGCGGGGTCGCTTTCACGGCGCACCACATGGTGCAAATGCAATTGAGAAACCACATTACCCAGAGCAGCCACGTTCATCTTGTCCGCCTGAAACTCGGACGCCATGGCACTGGCCACAAAGGACGATTCCCAGATCAACTGCTCCTGGTCGTCAGTGTCCAGTTGATAAATTTCCGACACATTCTCACGCTTGGGCACCAGCACCACCCAGGGGTAGTTGGCATCCCGCATCAGCAATACCCGACTCAGCATGAAATCACCCACCCAGGCGCAATCGGATTGCAATCGATGATCCAGTTCAAACATGGGTGCGACAGGCTCCTTCTTTATTCCGGACAGGTCAGGTTTTGAATTATACCGGATTACCGCAGGTGTTACAGTAAGGCTAACAGAGGTAAAGCAACATGCAATGGACACTGGCACCCGCCGACACGCTTTTCAGCACCCAGACCGACACCGGCAACCCCTTTCTGTCGGCACGTTTTCTCGGTCTGTTGTATCACTCTCGCAGCACCACCGCTGACAGTGGCTGGCGCCCCCTGCAGGCGACCAGTGACAATGGCCTGATCATGCCGGTTTACGAAAAGCACCATTCCTACGGGGAATACGTGTTCGATTTCTCCTGGGCCAACGCCTATGCCCAGGCCGGTCTCCATTACTACCCCAAGCTGATTACCGCGGTGCCCTTCACCCCCTCCCCTGGCCCCCGCATGCTGGGCACCTGGAAACCCGAGCACCTGGCCCAGTGGACCGCTGACCTGCCCGAGATCTGTGCCCGGACCGGCACCTCAGGCTGGCACCTGTTGTTCCCCGACAAGGATCTGCTGAGCCAGTTTTCGGAACCGGAATACATTCTGCGCAAAGGCTGCCAATTTCACTGGCGCAATCGCGAATACCGCGACTTCGACGATTTTCTCGACCGCATGACCGCACGCCGTCGCAAAACCATCCGCAAGGAGCGCCGGCGTGTCGCGGAACAGGGCATTTGCATGCAGATGGTGGAGGGCACCGACATGCGTGAGGACTGGCTCAGGGACTTCTATCTTTTCTACCACACCACCTACTTCAAACGGGGCCAGACCGGGTATCTCACTGAAGCCTTTTTCCGCGGCCTGGTCTCCGATATGCCACAGGACATATGCTTTGCCCTGGCCTTCCGGGGCGACACCCTGGTGGCGGGTGCTCTCTTCTTCAAGGACAGCCAGACTCTCTATGGGCGGTACTGGGGCGCCAGCGAAGACATCGACTGCCTGCATTTCGAGGCCTGCTACTATCAGGGCATTGAGTACGCCATAGACCAGGGGCTCCAACGGTTTGATCCCGGCACCCAGGGCGAACACAAGATCCCCCGGGGCTTTGAGCCCATTGCCACCTGGAGCGCTCACTGGCTCGCCCATCGCGAATTTCACGACGCCGTGCGCCGCGCCATGCACCAGGAGCGCCAGTACATGGACGCCTACATGGCAGAAGCCGAAACCCTGCTGCCCTTCAAAGCGGAACCCGGCAAGCCGTAGACCGTAGACCGTAGACCGTAGACCGTAGACCGTAGACCGTAGACCGTAGACCGTAGACCGTCGACC
>LFIK01001462.1_pt1 | contig 18791 bp, 18 predicted proteins | sample 643401 | NCBI WGS metagenome assembly LFIK01 (sample SAMN03777447, study PRJNA286221) | soda lake metagenome | biome: soda lake; feature: Kulunda steppe; material: water; isolation source: sample T5-Br brine of Lake Tanatar-5 | place: Russia: Kulunda steppe | collected 2010-07
AAGTCCCGGGCCTCGGCCGGAGCGGCTTCGATCTCCGGCTCAACCACTGGCTCGGCAAACTTGTCGGCGCTTGCGGCGCCCGCGCTCAGCGCCAGGATTGAAACGGAAGCGATGATCTTTCTCATAATGCCCTCCATGTGTCGGTCGATTCACGGATAACATGTGGAGATTGTTGCGCGCGAGTGCAAACCGATTGTCTTGGAGCGCTCTGGAATCAGCGGATACTTGCTAAGGAATGGGTTGAGGAACGCGTCCCAAGGACATGAAACCGCATGCTATCCGAGTGCCCGGGCGCCGAAGCGGGCGTTGCCTTGTGGCAACGGATGCGGGGTGCGCCCAAAGGCAACGGGCGTTGGGGGGGTGCCAGCCGATTCGCAGTGGCGTCGGTCCGCTGGCACTTTTTGTCAGGGGCAGGTGTTGACCGTTCAGTCCCAGCCGTCAGCGGCGATCAGCGCCTTGAGCCGGGCATCGTCGTAGGCGGCTTCCAGTCGCGCGGCCGCTGCGCGGGCGGCGTCCTGCGGGTCGCCTTCGGCTGCGCCCTCCGACACCTTGCGCCACTCGGCCAGATAGGCATCGGCATCGCGCGCGCCCACCTTCATGGCGGCGCGGTCGATGGCCTGCTCGAAGCGTTCGGAAAGCTGCACCTTGGCGCCGCGCCGCCCCTTGCCGACGATCACCTGCGCCGGAATATCGCGCCAGTAGACGACCACCACTTCCGCCATGCCTGCCTCCTGTGCCAGGGCCAATCCCGCGCCCCTGCATAGACGCTGCGCACCCCTTGCCTGCGCCCGAAGCGACATGCCGTGCGCACGCGGCGACCCGCGGACGAACATGGGCCGCGTGCCACCGCCAACCAGCGAATCCTTGCGCAGCGCATGTCGTGAGACTACCTTGCCAGATAACACGATATTGGAGGGCGAGTGATGACGCCCGAGCGTCCCGCAGGCGCGGGCGCGCTCCCGAAACCGACGCATGGCCCGGATGATTCCGCGCGGGCCCCGAAATCGGCGACGCCGCCGCGCCACTCAGCGCCCGACCGGGCGGGGCTATATGCCGCGCTCGATCTGGGCACGAACAGTTGCCGCATGCTGATTGCCCGCCCACGGGGCGCGCACTTCGAAGTTGTGGACAGTTTTTCCAAGGCCGTTGAATTGGGCACCGGGCTGGAACAGTTCGGCAAGCTGGCCTTCCGGCCCATGGAACGCACCCTGCACGCGCTGCGTATCTGTCGCTCCAAGCTGGAGCGCCACAAGGTGCGCTCCATGCGGCTGGTGGCAACAGAAGCCTGCCGCCGCGCCCGCAACAGCCGCGATTTCGTGCGCCGGGTGCGCAATGATGTCGGCCTGAGCCTGGACATCATCACCCCCGAGGAAGAGGCCCGGCTTGCGGTGGTGTCCTGCGCCTCGCTGGTGGCGCCGACGACCGAACAGTTGCTGGTGCTGGACATTGGCGGTGGGTCCACCGAACTCGTCTGGATCGATCTGTCGTCGGTGGCTCCTGCACAGCGCCGGGCCGCGATCCTCGAGATGTATCGCGGATTCTCGCGCACGCCGCGGCCGGGCAAGCCAATGGTGGTGGACTGGATCAGCGTGCCGCTGGGCGTGGCCACGCTGCGCGACATGTTCGCCGATGTCGAGGATGACGGCGCCCGCTTCGCGCTGATGAGCTGGTATTTCGAGGAACAGCTCGAAACCTTCAGCCCCTATCACGCCGCGCAGCCGCGCGAGGGGTTTCAGATCATCGGCACCTCGGGAACCATCACCACGGTGGCGGCGTCGTATCTGGGGCTGCGCCGCTATGACCGCAATCGCGTTGACGGGCTGACCATGACCAGCACCCAGATCGACCAGGTGGTGCGTGAATACCTCGCGCTCGGCCCCGAGGGGCGGCGGCTGGATCCGCGCATCGGGCGCGACCGGCACACGCAGATCATGTCTGGCGCGGCAATCCTGATGGCGCTGATGCGCGTCTGGCCCACCGACCGCATGTCCGTGGCCGATCGCGGCTTGCGCGAGGGGCTGCTTTACGCGCAGATGACCCGCGACGGGGTGCTGTCGCGCAACTGAGGCGACTGCGACAGGGGCGTTGGCGGAGCGACAGGCCAGGGCGGCAGAACGGATGGCAGGGGGCAGGCGCGTGCGCGGGAAGAAGCCGACAGGGGTAGGGTCCAGAGCGGGGGGCGGTTCGGGGTCCGGGCGCGGGCAGCGCGATCTGCGGGTCCGGGTCAAGACCGCCAAGGGGCGCAAGGCGTCCTCGACCCGCTGGCTGGAGCGGCAGTTGAACGACCCCTATGTCCACGCGGCGCGGCGCGAGGGCTACCGCGGACGCGCGGCCTTCAAGATCATCGAGCTTGATGACAAGTATCGCTTCCTGCGCCCCGGCGCGCGGGTGGTCGATCTGGGCTGCGCGCCCGGCGGCTGGCTGCAGGTGGCCGTGGCGCGCGTGAACGCGCGGGGCGAGGTGCCGGGCAAGCCCCAAGGCCGGGTGCTGGGCGTGGACCTGCAGGAGGTCGACCCGCTGCCGGGCGCCGAGGCCCACGTGCTCGACTTCCTGGCCGAAGGCGCCGACGCGCAGGTGCGCGGCTGGCTGGGCGGGGGGGCGGATGTGGTGCTCTCGGACATGGCGGCGGCCAGTTCCGGGCACCGTCAGACCGACCATCTGCGCATCATCGCGCTGTGCGAGGCGGCGGCCGAATTCGCCTTCGACGTGCTGGAAGAGGGCGGCACCTTCGTCGCCAAGGTGCTGGCCGGCGGTGCCGAGGGCGCGCTTCAGGCCCGCTTGAAACAGGCCTTCGCCAAGGTCGCCAACGTCAAACCCCCCGCCAGTCGCGCCGACAGCGCCGAGAAATACGTGGTGGCAACTGGATTTCGCGGGCGCCCCGACGCGCCCGAGGCATGAGGCCAGACCCTTCGCAGGTTTGATCCTGACGGTTTCCGCCAATGTCCCGCCCGCGCGGCCCGAGGGCGCTTCTTTCGCCCTTCGAGTCAAGCGCTTCCGTATGGCTCAGGCAGAGGACGCATCAGCCGCTCTATCGTCCCGTTCCACGATCCGCTCTTCCAGAACCGCGTTGGTGACGCCGCCCAGCAGGATGGCGTAGGCCGCGACATAGAACCACAGCATCAGCACCACCACGGCGCCGATGGAGCCATAGATCTCGTTGTAGTCAGCGAAATTCGCCAGGTAGAAGTTCAGCACCACCGACGCCGCCAGCCACAGCACCACCGCCACCGCCAGCCCCGGCCACATCACCATCCGCTGACGCCCGGCGCGCGCCCGGTTCGGCCCGAACCGGTAGAACAGCGCCAACCCCGCCACCACCACCGCCAGCGCAACGAGCCAGCGCAGCGCCTCGGTCACGGCGCTGTTCAGGAACCCCACCGGCACCAGCGCCAGGACCAGCGGCAGCACCACCAGCAACCCCAGCGCCACCGCGCCGACCGAGACCATCGCCACGGTCAGCGCCAGCGCATGGGCATAGAACATGATTCCTGTGCGCGGCGGCAGACCGTAAATGGCGGTCAGCCCACGCGAAAGCCCCGCCACCCCCAGCCGCGCCGACCACAGCGCGATGGTGAGCGTCAGCAGGGACGTCCAGCCGAGCGTGGTATCCGTGGCCTGCCGGATCTGCTCCAGTTGCCCCGCGATCAGGTCCACCGCATCGGGTGGCAAAAGTTCGCTGTAATCGGCAAAGGCGGTTTCCACCATTTCCGGGTCATAGAAATACCCGGCGATGGAGATCAATGCCGCCAGTGCCGGAAATAACGCGAACAGGGCATAAAACGCGACTCCGGCCGCGACCAGATCGATCCGGCGGGCGCCCATGGTTGCATTGATCGTGCCCAGCGTGCGCGCAACTGGAACAAATCGTCGTGGAATCAAGCTGCGATTACCCGGCGATCCTGAAATCGTCCAGCGACTTACCCGATTTCAGCGCGGCCTCGATCCAGCCGGGCCGGCGCCCGCGTCCGGTCCAGGTCTGGGCCGGATTCTCGGGATTGACGAATTTCGGCACGCCGGCACTACCCTTCTTCTTGCCCGTGGCTTTCAGCAGTTCGGGCAGGGAAAAGCCCTTTTCACGGGCAAGCGCCTCGATCTCGGCCAGCGCGGCAAGTTTTTCACGCTCGTGATAGGTTTCGATGGCCTTGTCCACGTCCTTCTTGAGTTTCTTCAGCTCGTCGATGGACATTGCGTTGAGGTCGGTCATTCGTTTTGCTCCGGGGTTTGCCTATTGGCAGAATTCCCACAATGAACGGAAAAGTAAAGCCCCAAAACGCGCGCGACATTGTTATCCGGCGTTTCAGCAGCCTTTCTCCCAGCGACAGGATCAGTCATTTCCGGCAGCCCGGGCCTTCTCCAGGACATAGCGCGCGGTCATCAGGTCCAGATGCGCGCCGCCGCCATTCTTGGCGATGGTGATCTGGTCGGGCGTTTCACGCACAAAGCGCCCGGCGGCGACATCATAGAAATCGGCGCGGATATCATCGCGGCCGATAACGCCCTGCGCCAGCGGAATTTTCAATTCGCCGATATGGTCCAGCGTGGTGTCGCGGCTGTCCACGAAAAGAGTGGCGCGGCGCAGCGCGGTATCGTCCACCTCGCGCATGTCGGGGCGGTAGGCGCCGATCAGGTCCAGGTGCTGGCCTGGTTCCAGCCAGTCGCCCTGGATCACCGGCTCACGCGCCATGGTGGCAGTGCAGATGATATCGGCACCGCGCACCGCCGCTTCCAGATCGGGCTCTGCGCGGGTGCGCGGGCTGCGCCCGGCCAGATCGCGGGCCGCCGCAGCGCTGCGGTTCCAGACAGTGAAATCGGCCTCGGGGAAAAGCGCGCGATAGGCATCTATCATGCTGGCGCCCACGGTCCCGGCGCCAACGATGGTGATGCGGCGGCTTTCGGGTCGCGCCAGCAGGCTGGCGGCATAGAGACTGTCCCCGGCGGTTTTCCAGCGGGTGACAATGTGGAAATCCACAATCGCCTCCAGCGTGCCATCGGTGTCGGAAAACAATGTCACGGCGCCATTGATCATGGGCCGCGCCGCCGCCGGGTTCCGCGGAAAGATCGTGGCGGTCTTGACCGCGCTGCCCAGTCCGTCGATCCACGCCGCCCGCGACAGCAGCGTATCCGGGTCGCGATAGAGGAAGCTGTCGGCGATTTCCGCGCGGGGCAGGCGGTGACCGGCCTCGAATGCGACCAGCAATTCCCGCCAGTCGAGCTGCGTTTCGACGTCGGGGCCGACAATCACGGGGGTCATGCGCGTTCCTTTCCTCGTTTCCGTTCAGCCTGTCAGATCAGGGATATCTGTTCCAGACGGGTTTTCAGCCGCTCGGGCCCTTCGAAGAGGTGTGTCTGCCAGCCGCGTTCGGCGGCGGCTGCGATATTGTCGGCCCGATCATCGGTGAAAAACAGCGCCTCGGGCGTAATTCCGCTCTCGCGTTCGACATGGGCATAGATGGCGGGATCAGGTTTCAGCAGGCCAAGGTGGCCGGAAATGAACCGCTGGTCGAAGCTGTCCAGAAACGGATAGGCCCGCTGTGCAATCCGGAACGTGCCGATTCCGAAATTCGACAGCGCCAGACACCGAACGCCTTTTGCGCGCAGCCTATGCAGCAACTCAACCGATCCGGGAATTGCCGGGCTGGCCATTTCCAGCCACCCGGTTTCCCAGAGCGCAATTTCCTCGGCCCAGTCAGGGTGTTGCGCCGCCAGCGCGCGGACCGAAGCGGCAAAGGGTGCGCCGCGGTCGACTTCCAGGTTCATGCCATCCAGATCGACCGCGGCAAACAGCGCCGCGCGGCGGTCCGGGCCGATCCGGCGGTCATAGAACCGCTGCGGATTCCATTCCAGCAGCACATTGCCGATGTCGAAAACCACGGCGTCGATCTGGGGGATGGGCCGGGGCATGGGCTGGGGCATGTCGGGGATCCTTGAAAGGTGCGGGGCTCACCCTCGCGCGCGCTGCAGCATCCGGTCCAGGGTCTGTGCGAAGCGGGCGCGGTCCGCGCGGCCAAAGGCGCGCCCGCTGCCCTGCCGGAACGGGTCGGCGGCGCGCAGGTCGGTCATCAGGTCGCGCATGGCCAGCGCATTACCGATATTGGCCGCCGTGAGTGCGCTGCCATCCGGCCGCAGCACCTGCGCCCCCGCGTCCACGGCGCGCGCCGCCAGCGGCATGTCCGCGGTCACCACCACATCCCCCGGCCCGGCGCGCTCGGCGATCCAGCGGTCGGCGGCATCCGCACCCTGATCGACATAGACCACCTGAACCAGCGGATGCTCTACCGGCCGCAGCCCGCCATTGGTCACCAGCTTCAGCGCCGCGCCGTGACGGATGGCGATGCGCTCGGCCTCGGCCCGGACGGGGCAGGCATCGGCATCGACATAGACCACGCTGCTCATCGGCGCAGGGCGCGGGCGTGGAACCGGATATGGCTGGCCATGAAGGTCGAGACAAAGAAATAGCTGTGGTCATACCCCGCCTGCATCCGGAACGTGCCGGGCTGGCGGCTTGCGGTCATGGCCTGGGCCAGGGCTTCGGGCATCAGCAGGTCCAGGAACTGGTCCGCCGTCCCCTGATCCACCAGCACCTCGCCGTCGAAGCCGTGGGTCTGCATCAGCAGCGTGGCGTCATGGTCGGACCAGGCGGCGGCATCCGCGCCCAGATAGGCCGCGAACTGCTTGCGGCCCCAGTCGCTGGCCGTCGGATGCGTAATCGGCGAAAACGCGGACACCGAGGCAAACCGCCCCGGCAGGCGCATGGCCATTGTCAGCGCCCCGTGCCCGCCCATGGAGTGGCCGGTGATCGCCTGCGCCTCCTCGTCCAGAGGGAAGTTGTTGAACAGCACCCGCGGCAATTCCTCGGTTACGTAATCCCACATCTGGAAATGTGCGGCCCAGGGTGCCTGCGTGGCGTTGACATAGAACCCCGCGCCCTGGCCCAGGTCGAAGGCCTCGTCATCGGCCACGTCCGCGCCGCGGGGCGAGGTGTCGGGGAACACCAGCGCCAGCCCGCGCCGGGCGGCGTGCTCCTGCGCGCCTGCCTTGACCATGGCGTTCTCATGCGTGCAGGTCAGCCCCGAAAGATACCACAGCACCGGCACCGGCCCGCGCGCGGCCTGCGGCGGCAGATACAGGCCAAAGGTCATTTCGCAGCCCGTGGACTGCGCATCGTGGCTATAGACGCCCTGCACCCCGCCAAAGGCGCGGTTTTCCGAAATCGTCTTCATGGCTCCCCCTTAACGTCTCGTGGTTTGGCGCAACCTGTCAGAACGTTCCGACCCAGGCAATCACCACCGGGATGGTGGCGATGCTGACAATGGTCGAGATCAGGATCGCCGCCGACACCCGCGCCGGGCCCACCTGATACTGTTGCGCCAGGATGAACACGTTGCCCGCCACCGGCAGCGCGGCGGCGGCGATCATCACCCCGGCCATGAACGGGTCCACGCCGAAGACCAGCAGCGTGGCCACCGCCACCAGTGAAGGATGCAGCACCAGCTTGCCGACACATAGCCAGGTGACCACGCCCAGCCGCTCCACCTTCTTGTCGGCAAGCGAGGCGCCGATGGCAAACAGCGCACACGGCGTGGCCGCCGCGCCCAGCAGCGTCATGAAATCGTCCACCGGCCCGGCCAGCCCCAGCCCCGTGGCCGCCCACGCGAGCCCCGCGACCATGGCCATCACCATCGGGTTCTTCAGCACCGCCAGCGCCAGCATCCGCGGCAATTCCGGCGAGATGCGCCCCTCTCGCGCCAGCGTGATCAGCATGACGAAAAGCGACGAGAAGATCACCAGGTCGATGGTCAGGATCATCAGCACGGGCGGCACCGATTCGGGGCCCAGAAGCACAACCAGCATCGGTACGCCCAGAAACCCGGTGTTGCCGATGGTCGCCGTATGCGCCTCGATCGTCGCCTCGGCCAGCGGTCGGCGGCGGGCAAAGGCCACGGCCATCACCAGCCCGTACATCATCAGGCACGCCCAGAGATAGGCCGCGAAGCCCCGCGCATCGAACAATTCGCCGATGCTCAGGTTCGCCGAAAACCCGAACAGCATCGCCGAAAGCGCGAAATAGAACACGAATTTTGTCAGCCAGGCAGTCGCCTCGGGGCCGAACAGCCCAAGACGGCCCGCGCCGAAGCCCAGGCCGATGACGGCAAAGAACGGCAGGGTCTTGACGAAAACCTCTAGCATGGCCGGTGCGGTAGCAGATGCCCGGGGGGCGCGCTAGCACCTGCGGGGTTTTCCTGCCGTTGCAGACGCACTAACCTGATGCCGAGCGGGAGGGATGATGACAGCAGCAGCACCGAAGCGCCGCAAGGGGCGCAAGTTCGATCAGGTGATCGAGGGCGCGCGGGCCGTGTTCATGGCGCATGGGTTCGACGGCGCGAGCGTGGACGAGATCGCGCGCGCGGCGGGCGTGTCCAAGGCGACGCTTTACAGCTATTTCCCGGACAAGCGCGTGCTCTTCACCGAAGTGGCCGCGCGTGAATGCCTGCGCCAGGCTGACGCGGCGCTGGCCAGCATAGACCTGACCGCGCCGCCCGCGCAGGTGCTGGATGCCGTCGCGCGGCGCATCATCGACTTCTACAGTTCGGATTTCGGGCAGGCCATGTTCCGGCTTTGCGTGGCCGAGACGTCGCGGTTCCCCGAACTCGGGCAGCGGTTCTACGAAAGCGGGCCGCTGATGGCGCGGGCGCGGCTGGGGGATTACCTGCGTGCGGCGGTGGCGCGGAGCGAATTGGTCATCGACGATATCGATCTCGCCGCCGACCAGTTCGTCCATTTGTGCAACGCCGATCTGCACGACCGACTGCTCTGCGGTGTCGAGACGCGCTTCGCCCAGGCCGAGGTCGATCGCGTGGTCACTGGTGCGGTGCGCATGTTCATCGCCGCTTACGGCAGCGCAAACCCTGCACGCGGCACCGTCACAGCCATTTCGACTTCGTAGCCATAATCACGCCCGAAGGCTTTTCCGTCGTTCGACCGTGCGCAATCGTCCCGGGGGAGTCCGGCGCGCGTCCCGCGCTGCCGGACTGGGGCAGAGCCCCCGCACCCGCGCGCAGCGCCAGAAAAATTGCGCGCGGAACGCGCGCGCCGCAAGGTCACGCCGGGAAGCGGTTCATTCCCATTCGATGGTGCCCGGCGGTTTCGAGGTGATGTCATAGGTCACGCGGTTGATTCCGCGCACCTCGCCCACCAGCCGCGTGGCGGTTTCGGACAGGAACTCGTGGGTGAACGGGTAGTAATCCGCCGTCATGCCGTCCACGCTGGTGACCGCGCGGAGCGCGCAGGCGTACTCATAGGTTCGCGCGTCGCCCATCACGCCCACTGTGCGCACCGGCAGAATCGCCACGAACGCCTGCCAGATCTCGTCATAAAGCCCGTGCTTGCGGATCTGGTCGATGAACACCGCATCCGCCCGGCGCAGGATCTCCAGCTTTTCGCGCGTGATCTCGGCGGGGCAGCGGATCGCCAGACCGGGGCCGGGGAAGGGGTGGCGGCCGATGAAGCTGGGCGGCAGACCCAACTCGCGCCCCAGGGCGCGGACCTCGTCCTTGAACAACTCGCGCAGGGGTTCGACCAGCTTCAGTCCCATCTTCTCGGGCAGCCCGCCGACGTTGTGGTGGCTCTTGATCGTCACCGACGGCCCGCCGCTGAAGGACACGCTTTCGATCACGTCCGGGTAAAGCGTCCCCTGCGCCAGGAACGCCGCCCCTTCGATCCCGTCGGCGTAGTGCTGGAACACATCGATGAACAACCGCCCGATGGTCTTGCGCTTTGTTTCCGGGTCGGAAACGCCCTCCAGCGCCGACAGGAAGCGATTGGATTCGTCGGCGTGGATCAGCGGGATGTTGTAATGGTCGCGGAACATGGTGACGACTTCCTCGGCCTCGCCCAGCCGCAAGAGCCCGTGGTCCACGAAGACGCAGGTGAGCTGCTCGCCGATCGCCTCGTGGATCAAAACCGCGGCCACCGAACTGTCCACGCCCCCGGACAGCCCGCAGATGACCTTGGCATCGCCCACCTGCTCGCGGATGCGCGCCACCGCCTCGGCGCGGTAGGCGCCCATGGTCCAGTCGCCGGTGAACCCGGCCAGCCGCACGAAGTTTTCCAGCAGTTTCCGCCCGTTGGGGGTGTGGTGCACCTCGGGGTGGAACTGCACGGCATAGAAATGCCGCGCGGCATCGGCGATCATGGCGAAGGGCGCGCCCGAGGAGGTGCCGATCACCTCGAACCCCGGGGCGAGTTGCGTGACCCGGTCACCGTGGCTCATCCAGACTTCTTCGCGTCCCGTGGCGAATAGCCCGTGAAAGATGCCGTCGCCGCGATGCCCCGGCGCGGGCTCGACAAAGGCGCGCCCGAACTCGGCGTGGTGGCCGCCCTCCACTGCGCCGCCAAGCTGCGTCATCATCACCTGCTGGCCATAGCAGATGCCCAGCACCGGCACGCCGAGGCCGAACAGCGCATCGGGCGCGCGCGGGCTGCCGGGGCGGGTCACCGAATCCGGCCCGCCCGACAGGATCACCGCGCGCGGCGCGCGCTCGTCCAGCAGCGCGTCGGTGACGCTTTGATAGGGGTGGATTTCGCAATAGACGTTCAGCTCGCGCAGGCGCCGCGCGATCAGTTGCGTCACCTGGCTGCCGAAATCGACGATCAGCAGCAGGTCATGGGGAGTGGTGCGTGTCATGCCAATCGCAATAGGGCGCGCGCCCTTTCTGCGCAAGAGAGCCGGCGCAAGAGAGTGGGTGCGCAAGATGCCGCCTGCGCGCCACCTGGGGGCGGGCGGCTCGGGGCGCATGTCGCTTTGCACCCTGAAGCGCCGCAAACCGGCGGCGATGCGCGCCACGGGCTGCGTATGACGGGCGCATCCGGTGCGGGCAGAGCCGTTCCGGCGCGGCGAAAAAGGGGGTCGGCATGTCAGAGGCAGCAGCAGACGCAGGCGGGGCATCGGCAGGGGCCGCAGCAGGGCGCCGCGCGCGCGGCGGCGGCGGGGCGGCGCGGCGCGCGGCGCGCACGGCGGTCAGCGTAGAGACCGCGCGCTACATCACGCGAAACATCCCCGATTTCGAGGTGCTGAACGCCGAGGCGCTGGAAATCATCGAGACCAACGCCGAAACCGTGCTGGCCGAGATCGGCGTGAACTTCGTCGACAACCCGCAGGCGCTGGAGCGCTGGCGCGAAGCGGGCGCCGAGGTGACGGGCGAGCGGGTGCGCATCCCGCGCGGGCTGGCCCGCCAGCTTTGCGGGACGGCGCCGTCGACCTTCACCCAACACGCCCGCAACCCGGCCCGCAATGTCGAGATCGGCGGGCGCAACCTGGTCCTCGCCCCGGTCTATGGCCCGCCCTTCGTGCGCTCTGCCGGGCGGGGTCGGCGCTACGCGACGATGGAGGATTTCCGCAACTTCGTGAAACTGGGCTACATGTCCAAATGGCTGCACCATTCGGGCGGCACCGTCTGCGAGCCCACGGACATCGCCGTGAACAAGCGCCATCTGGACATGTTGCTCGCGCATATGACGCTGTCGGACAAGCCCTTCATGGGCTCGGTCACCGAACCCGAGCGCGCCGCCGATTCGGTGGAAATGGCGAAACTGCTATTCGGCGCGGAGTTCGTCGATGCCAACGCGGTGATGACCTCGCTCATCAACATCAACTCGCCGCTGACCTTCGACGCGACCATGATGGGCGCCCTGGAGGTCTATGCCAAGGCCGGGCAGGCCTGCATCATCTCGCCCTTCATCGTCGGCGGCGCCATGGCGCCCACCACGGTGGCGGGCACGCTGACGCAGGTGCTGGCCGAGGTGCTGGCAGGGGTGGCCTACAGCCAGTTGATACGGCCCGGGGCGCCGGTGATCATGGGGGCGTTCGTCACCTCCATCGACATGAACTCGGGCGCGCCCACCTTCGGCACGCCCGAGGCCGCGCTGATCACCTATGGCGCCGGGCAACTGGCGCGGCGGCTGGGGCTGCCGTACCGGTCGGGGGGCGCGTTCAACGGCTCCAAGCTGCCCGATGCGCAGGCGGCCTATGAGACCGCCAACAGCCTGAACATGGCGCTGCTGGCCGGCGTGAACTTCATGCTGCATTCCTGCGGCTGGCTGGAAGGCGGGCTGGTCGCCAGCTTCGAGAAATTCGTCATGGACGCGGACCAGTTGGGCGCGCTGCACCATCTGGCCCGCGGCGTGGACATGAGCGAGAACGGGCAGGCCATGGACGCGCTGCGCGAGGTGGGGCCGGGCGGGCACTTTCTGGGTTGCGCGCATACGCAGGCGAATTTCAAGGATGCCTTCTGGCGCAGCGACCTGCTGGATTACAAACCCTTCGAGACCTGGGACGAGGAAGGCGGTCGCGACACCCAGGCGCTGGCCGAGGCGCGGGCGGACAAGATGCTCGCGGATTACCAGCAGCCGCAACTCGACCCGGCCATCAACGAGGCGTTGAACGACTATGTGGCCCGGCGCAAGGCCTCGGAGCCTGACGCGTTCGGGTGAGCGGCGCCTTGGCGTGACCTTGCGGAGCGCGCGTGCCGCGCGCGCACCTTCTGGCGCTTCGCGCGGGAGAGGGGGCGCTGCCCCCGTCCGGCAGTGCGTGCCGCGCGCCGGACACCCCCGGGGGCGGCGCATCCGTCGGCGACGGCGCGCTTCAGTTCGCGCGTTGCACCGCGCGCACGAAATCCCCGATCTTGCTGCGTCCGTCGGCGGTGCCGATGGGGTTCGAGTCGGTGCCGTGAACGCTGAGCATCACGCCATGGTTGCCCAGCGGGAAGGCCGCGCGCCAGTGTTCGGCGGCCAGCCGCGCACCGGGGTTGGGGCTGGTGTCGCGCACATGCAGATACAGGACGCCGCGCGATACGCGGCTGTCAAGGATGGTCACCGTGCCAGGGTCATCCGCGCGACTGAGCATCGCGCGGCCCTGCGCGGTGGCGAAGAACGTGGCATAGTCCTGCGTCGAACCGGGGCCATCGGTGTTGGCATAGGTGGCGCTGAGGATCGCGTAGTGCTGTGGTCCGCGCCGGGCATCGGCGAGGATGTCGCAGCCGCCCAGCAGCACGAAGCCCGCGCCGTTGGCGGCTTCGCTGTTTTCGGTATCGACGCAATAGCCGCGCGGCCCGGCAATGCGCAGCCCGCCGGGGTCCTGGAACACGCGGGTCGCATCGCCGCCGCGGCTGAGGTTGGGCACCGCGCGCCCGAGGTCGAAGCATCCCGCCAGCGCGAGCACCGCCAATAGTGCAATGCGCGTGGCGGCGCTGCGCGTGGGGGTGCGCTCAGATGTCCATGTAGACATGGGCTTCGGCTTTGGCGCCCGGATGCGTCACCGCACCAAGCCGGGTGGACCCGACCTGCTGGGCGTATTTCCACAGCGCGCCCGAGGCGTAGATGGTCTTGCGCGGGCCTTCCCAGGCATCCTTGCGCGCGGCCAATTCGTCCTCGGACAGGTCCACGGACAGCTCACCCTTCAGCGCGTCGATGGTGATCACGTCGCCATCGCGCAGCAGGGCGATGGGGCCGCCATGCGCGGCCTCGGGGCCGACATGGCCGACGCAGAACCCGCGCGTCGCCCCCGAGAAACGGCCATCGGTGATCAGTGCCACGTTCTTGCCGCGCCCCTGGCCGCTGATCGCTGCCGTAGTGGCCAGCATCTCGCGCATCCCGGGGCCGCCTGCGGGGCCTTCGTTGCGGATCACGATCACCTCGCCGTCGCGGTATTCGCGGGCCTTGACGGCGGCGAAGGCGTCTTCCTCGCACTCGAAGACCCGGGCGGGGCCGGAGAATACCTGCTCAGCCTCGGACATGCCCGCGACCTTGACGATGGCGCCATCGGGCGCAAGGTTGCCCTTCAGCCCGACCACGCCACCGGTCCTGGTGATCGGGGTGTCCACCGGGTAGATCACGCGGCCATCGGCCTTGCGCTCCACGCGGTCCAGTTCCTCGCCCATGGTGCGGCCGGTGGCGGTCATGCAATCCTCGTGGATCAGCCCCGCGCGGCGCAACTCCTGCATCACCACAGGCACGCCGCCGGCTTCATAAAGGTCCTTGGCGACGTATTTTCCGCCCGGTTTCAGGTCCACGAAATAGGGCGTGTCGCGGAAGATGTCGCAAACGTCGAACAGGTCGAAGTCGATGCCCCCTTCATGCGCGATCGCGGGCAGGTGCAGCCCGGCGTTGGTGGACCCGCCGGTGCAGGCCACCACGCGGGCGGCGTTTTCCAGGCTCTTGCGGGTGACGATGTCGCGGGCGCGGATGTTCCTTTCGATCAGATGCATCACGGCGACGCCCGAGGCTTCGCAATACTGGTCGCGGGACTCGTAGGGCGCGGGGGCACCGGAGGAGTTGGGAAGCGCGAGGCCGATCGCCTCGGACACGCAGGCCATGGTGTTGGCGGTGAACTGCCCGCCGCAGGCGCCAGCGCTGGGGCAGGCGACGCGCTCCAGGATCGCGAGTTCGGCGTCCGAATAGTTGCCCGCCTGATGCTGGCCCACGGCCTCGAACACATCCTGCACGGTCACATCGCGGCCATCGAGGCGCCCTGGCAGGATCGACCCGCCGTAGATGAACACCGACGGCGTGTTCAGCCGCACCATGGCCATCATCATCCCCGGCAGCGACTTGTCGCAACCTGCCAGCCCGACGAGCGCGTCATAGCAATGCCCGCGCATGGTCAACTCCACCGTGTCGGCAATGGCCTCGCGCGAGGCGAGCGACGAGCGCATCCCTTCATGCCCCATGGCGATGCCGTCGGTGACGGTGATGGTGGTGAATTCGCGCGGCGTGCCGCCCGCCATCTTCACCCCGCTCTTGACGACCTTGGCCTGCCGGTCGAGGGCGATGTTGCAGGGCGCGGCCTCGTTCCAGCAGGTGGCGACGCCGACCCAGGGCTGGTGGATCTCTTCCTCGGAGATACCCATGGCGTAGAAATAGCTGCGGTGGGGTGCGCGGGCCGGGCCTTCGGTCACGTGGCGCGAGGGCAGGCGGGACTTGTCGAAACGGCTCTGGCTCATGGGCTCCTCCCGAGATCTGGCCGGTTGCTGGCCGGATTTTGACTTTCGCTCCGGGATAGCGCCGGGCCGGGGCGGGGGCAAGAGCGGTCGGCCTCGGGGTTCAGGGGCGACCCGCGCGCCAGAGCGCCAGCGCCACGCCGCCCAGGACCAGACTCGCGGCCAGCCAGAAGCGTGCATCCGGCACCTCGGCCAGCAGCGCGAAGCCCCCCGCTGCGGCGATCAGCGGCACCGAAAGTTGCGCCACCCCCGCCCCCGAGGCGCTGAGCCGGGGCAGCACCGCATACCAAAGCGCGTAACCGAGGCCCGAGGTGATGACCCCGGAGATAATGGCGAGCGCCACGCCCTGCGGCGTGGCGGCGACCGTGTCCGGCCAGAGGAGCAGCACCGCCAGCGCGAGCGGCGTGGCAAGCACGAAATTTGCCGCCGTGGCGGCCAGCGGGTCGGACGCGCGGCGCCCGGCCAGCGAATAGACCCCCCAGCCGAGGGCGGCGGCCAGCATCAGCCCCGTGGCCGCCGGGGGCAGCGGCGGGACCGGCCCTGCGGGCCAAAGGAGCACCACGAGCCCCCCGAAGGCCAGCACCGCGCCCGCGATCCGGCGCGCACCCGTGGCCTCGCGCGCCAGCAGGGCGCCCGCGAACATGGTCACTTGCACGCCGCCGAACAGGATCAGCGCGCCGACCCCGGCATCGAGCGTGACATAGGCATAGGAGAAACCCAGCATGTAGAGCGCCAGCGCGAGCGTCTGGAGCGCCTGTCCGGATCGGCGCAGCGCAGGCGGCAGCCCGCGCGCGAGGGTGACCAGCAGCCAGAGCGCCAGCGCCCCCGACCCCAGCCGCAGCGCCGCGAACGCGCCGGGGCCGATCAGGTCCTCGGCCAGCGCCGCGCGGTTGAGCACCGAATTGGCGGCGAAGGCGGTCATGGTCAGGGCGGCGAGCAGGAACAGACGCATGGCGCTTCGTGCCTGCCCTGACGCGCGACCGCAAGCCCTGACAGCAGCCGCCTGAGCTCTGCGCTGGCCCTGCCTCCCGAATGGCGCGCAGCGGTCGAACGGGGTCCTCCCGTCCGTCTTCCGTCGGCTGACGCCTCCGTCATCCCGTTGGGCCGGGCGCCGCGCGCAAGCGCGCGGCGCCCGGCCCAACGCCTGCACCGTCGCAGGGAACCTGCGGCGGTGCAGGGGGCGGGAGTGCCCCTTGACCTGCTGGCGTTCCGGTGAATGCAGGGGCGGTTTGACAGATGCGGGATCCCTTGCGCCAGCGGGTTCGGCGCAAAGGGCTTGTGCTGGTCGGTTTGGCGCAGAAGGGAAGCTGTGGTAGCGTTTTCAGTGCGGAGGACGCCATGCCGATCAGCCTGCGCGCCGCCAGCCGTGAGGACGCCCGCGATCTGGCGCGGATCATCGACATCGCGGGCGAGGGGTTGCCCGGGCACCTCTGGGCCAGGATGGCCGGACCGGGCGAGACGCCGCTTGACGTGGGCACCGCCCGAGCGGCGCGCGACATGGGCGGGTTCTCGTGGCGCAACGCCCACCTTGCCGAGGTCGACGGCCAGGTGGCGGGTGGGATGATCAGCTACCGGCTGGGCCAGGACCCGGAACCGCTCGACGACCTGCCGCCGCTGTTCCGCCCGCTGCAGGCGCTGGAGAATCGCGCGCCGGGGAGCCATTACATCAACGCCATCGCCACACTGGCGCCGTTTCGCGGGCGTGGCGTGGGGCGGGCGCTGATGGCGCAGGCGGCGGCGTTGGGCGCCGATGCGCCGGAACTCAGCCTGATCGTCTCCAGCGGCAACGCCCCCGCACGGCGGCTCTATGCGCGGCTGGGCTATAGCGAGCGGGCGCGTGAACCCATGGTGGGCAACGGCTGGCGCGCCACGGGCAGCCACTGGGTGCTGATGGTGCGGCCGATGATTCATTAGTCCGGGCTGACCGCCGAAACACCCGCTGATCCGGGTCCGACCATGCCAGACCTCCGGCAATCGGGCGCCCCTGTCCGGCGATGGCGCCGCCGCCCGTGCCGTGATCGTCCGCGGTTGGCGACGCTGCGCGCCGGATCACGCGCGCGGCGCGCCGTCATGGACCCCGTTAAGTCCCCGTACCGGCGGAAACGCGTCGACGATCATCCGGGCCAGCGCGGCCTGGTGATTGACGCCGGTCTTGGCGTAAATCGCCTTGAGATGGGTGCGGGCCGTGTTCAGGCTGATCCCCAGGGACGCGGCGACGAACCCGGTGCCACGGCCCATGGCCGCCAGCCGCATCACCTCGGCTTCGGTCGCGGACAGCCCGAAAGCGTCGGCCAGGATTGCCGGGACCGGCAGCGTGGTGGGGCCGACCGGATCGGTGATGAACAGTGTTGCGGCAGCCGCCCCGCCCACCGCGGTCACGGCACCCGCCGGGGCCACCACCACCGTATAGGGTGGCGCGCCCGAGGGGCGGCGGACGAAGACGCAGCCCGGCGGTGTGCCGGCGTCCTGACCTGAAAGCGCGGCGATCTCGCGCCGCAGCGCCGCCGAGGTTGCGGCATCGGCAAGGCGCAACCGCCCGAGCCTTCGGGTAAAACCGTCCTCGCAGGCCAGAATGCGCTCGGCCTCGGCGTTGGCATGGCGGATGGACAGGCCATCGGTCACGCTCAGGACACCTAGATTCAAACGGTTCAGGGAGTCCGACAGGATCATGAAGGCCCCAGTAAGCCGTGCAAGCCGTGCCTGAATCCGCGCCGCGTGACCAACGTGAGGCATCAATTCGCGCATCAGCGCCGTCTGTGAAAGATCAAGGGCGCCGCTGACTGCAGAGTTCAGGCAGGCGAGCGGGGCGATCATCTCGTCATCCCGAGACGCTGTGCCAAAGCCGCCCTCGACAAGCTTGGCAGGTCGAAGAAACATTTCGACCGCCGGATCCCCCAGCACGCGCGGGTCGGAAAATGATTGAGCAACATCCGCGGTCTTGCCAACCGGCATTTGCGTGCAGAGGACAGCATAGGCGGAGTGGCCAATCACATCTTCCCGCATGAAATCAGCGATATGGCGCGGATCAATCTCGTGTGCCCAAACCCTGCCCTGTGCCAGTCGGCCAAAAGGCAGCTGGGCATGGAACACCGCGTCGACCCCGACCATTCGGGCGATTTCACAAAGCACATCATCCCACCCGTCGGGCGCGCTGGCGGCCTCGTAGATTGCGGGGATCAGCCGCTCGATACCCGAAATGCAGCCCACCGGCGCCTCGAATCACAATCGCGAAAAATCAACTTTAGCACGAATCAATTCGCCCGCCTCACCAGAACGGGTGAGGCCCGGCACCGCCGATTCGGGCAGGCTTGGACGCATTGGATGTTTGCGCCCCTGGTCCTGCGGAGCGGTTGCCATGGATTTCCAGAACTGGGTTCTGCTTCTTGCCGCGACGGCGGTGAATTCGGTGGTGCCGGGGCCGGGGATGCTGCTGGTGGTCGGCGTATCGGCCGCACGCGGGTTCGGCGCCGGGGTCTGGGTGACGCTTGGCATGGCCATCGGCACGCTGGCGCTGCTGGGCGTCGTCTGGGCGGTGATGGCGGGGACGATGGTGCTGTCCGAGAGCGGGCTGGGCCTTCTGCGCGTGGCCGGGGTTGCGGTGCTGCTGGGGCTTGCGCTGCTGCTGCTGCTGTTCGGCACGCCGGTGGACCGGGTCGCGGCACCGGGACTGGAGGCCGGGCGCTTCGGGCGGCGCTGGCTGGGCGATGTCGGCGGCGGCCTGCTGACGGCGCTGACAAGCCCGGTGCATCTGGTGTTCATGCTGGCCCTGTTGCCGCAGTTCGTTCCGTTTCAGGACGT
>LFIK01001464.1_pt1 | contig 18773 bp, 50 predicted proteins | sample 643401 | NCBI WGS metagenome assembly LFIK01 (sample SAMN03777447, study PRJNA286221) | soda lake metagenome | biome: soda lake; feature: Kulunda steppe; material: water; isolation source: sample T5-Br brine of Lake Tanatar-5 | place: Russia: Kulunda steppe | collected 2010-07
CCAGAAAGAATCAGGAAGCGTTCAGCACCAGTATTGAGCTGGGTTCCATATTCATGACATACAACACCAATGATATCATCTGCCTCACAACGATCAATTTGTATTACTTTATATGGGAAATATTCTGATAGTTCATCACGAATGTCACCCATAATGCGAAAGAGTTCATTCCAATTCAAATCAGACTTTTCGCGACTTGTTCTTCTGTTGGCTTTGTAATAAGGAAATGCCTCGCGGCGCCATGAGTTTTTTCCATCGCAGCATATTACAAATTCACCATAGTCGTTTTTGAACTTTCTACGATTATGACGTAGTGATACCAAAAACATGTGTCGAATCAAATCATCACTCATTTCAATATTTGTGTGGTTGCCAATATTGGCAAACAAAGTTGCTAGCATGACCTGTGAATAGTCCATAAGAATAGGCACTTTAATCATCCTCATTAGGTTGTTCATTAATATTCATGTGTTCATTATAATCCATTTCAGCATCAATGTCAATATCCCCAAAAAGATCTTGTGCGATTTCTTGGAATGGATGATCGCGACCTTGTGAAAGCAAGTATGCGGCGGCAATCACTTCAGCCATACAGATAACCATTGGCATATACTCATTGTCCGTAAAGATACATTCACCAGTTTCTTCATGAAACCCATCGTGAATATAATCAATCATTTCATACGCAAACTCTAGTGCTCTTTTGTTCAGTGTTAGTTCACCTTGGATATCAACAGTTTCAGCTTTCTTAACAGGGAACTTGATTACATTATTTGACATGATGTTCTTTCAATAAGTTGATCCATTTATGTTTGAATATATCTATGTTATGTCTCGAATTTTTATTTATTTCCTTGTGAGTTCTCAGATCAGCAGACAGAATCGGGTGCATCATTCTATAAAATCTACTCACATGGTCTTCTATAGTTTCGGTGAATTCATACATGTAAGTATTCTGCCCTGCGGTCTCTGGCAATGCACCAAGATTTGGGTGGATAGCAACAACACCGTGTTCTATCGCCTCTATCAGAGCAATACATGATGTTTCTTTCCAAATACAAGGATACGGAAAGTAGTGTGCTTTGGAAAGATATTTCCTCACAACTTTATTTGATTGAGCGCCATGATATGTTACATTTGGGTGAACACGAAGTTTTTGAAACAAAGGCTCGTATAGTTTATCCCGCTCTTTCCAGCCATAGACACCAAATGATGAAAACACATCAAGATGAAGTCTACCCTTCAACTGTGGTTGTTTTGTCAGAGCATCAAATACTGGGTACAGCAGCTCTAATCCTCTATGTGGTGTCGTATGATAGATGAGGTTTATCTTGTCTGTAGGTTTAGTGATTTTCTCGGAAGGTTCAATAGCATTTTCAATCACAACACAGCGACTATAAGGAATACCAAATCTTTGAATGTATGAATCTCGTTGCCAGCAAGAAACAAAAATGAACTTAGAAAACTGTTTCCAGCCATCATTTGCTAATATCTTGTTTTCTGGGTCTTCTGCCAAATCATGAGAATAAAACAGATTATGAACATCTGAGTATACTTGGCGAACTCTTGCAAAGTGTATTGCTACATTTTTGAGCAGAGAAGGATCAACACCGGTCATCAACCTTGTTCTCATTTGTTCAGTCCCACCCATTGCTGAGCGGGACTGATTGGTTTCAATAATGTCACCTTTGTAGATGCAGGACATTAGTCAGCTGTTTCCAAAATGAACTGGACAGAATCAAATCGGAAACTACGCCATGCTTGTTTTTCCAAATCCCATACTACTTGTACATCTGGATTTTCCTTGCGCTTTGTCTTCGTAGATTCAGAAACTGGTTGTTCTGGAATCAGGTCAGGGCGAAGTGTACAAATCATTTCTCTTGTTTCGCCGTTTGCCTTTGTGAATGCAACGGTGGTTTTTCCAGTGTATAGAGCATCTTTGATAGTTTGTTTGTCGAGTATCATTATCACTACCTTACTTCATGATGAATTGTTGTTTTAGACGACCTTTTGGTTCTCCCCAAAGTTCATTTACGCGAACACGAATTTTACGTTCCTTGGTGTTTTCACGACTTGGGTTGTCAATAGTAATCCAAGGGTTTCGGCCCTGCCAATATGCGTTTTTGATATTGATTGTTTTACTTGCAATATCGGTTTCTCGTGTTGACATTGAACTGCGGCGTTCACCTTTTGAGGTGTAGTGTTTACCAGTTGATTTGCTTCCCATAATATAGTATCTCCTTCATTTTTGTTTTGTAGTTTCAAGTTTTAGCAAGTCGAGATCAAGTAATATTCTATAGCTGATGTTTACGATATCTCCTTCTGGATTAAGTCTAATAGTCGCGAGTAATCTGTCCATATATAAAAGTTGTTTGTTTTTTGATTGTGCTATTTTCAGCCCGTCTAGGATGCATTGAACATCATAAGGATTTTCCAAAAAAATCGGGACTCTGTGGGTTGGCATTAGCTTCCTTTCTAAGTATTTTTCTTATATTTTGATGAAAGTCGCTAACGGATGTGTTATTATGGAGTCGATACATGCGGATTAATAAGGTTGGTTGTTTTGATTTTGGAATTTGACCCTCTTGGGTTCCAAGGTCGTCTTGCAAAATGCCTTCTATATAGTTCCGAGAATCTGATGAAAAAGAACATCCGCTGCGATACAGTTGGACAATACAAATGTTTTCTTGTCCTATTGTATTTATCACTGGAAGAATTTCTTCAATAAACCCACCATCAGAGAAGCAATAAGATGAAACAGAGTCCATCTTTTCAGCTGCTTTTCTGCCATAATAGTCTTTGCCGTATTTTGGCTTCATGATATTCTCAGAAACATGAATCAATGCTTGTCGTTTTGAAACGCCACCAAGCTCGTCTCTTGGATATTCTTTCAGCGTTCTGTCGTCATACCCATTCATAAACCATTCAAGAGACACTCCATAATACTCTGCTGTATCTACAAATAACTGATCCTTCATTTGAAGGTGTTTATAGCCATAGTTTGATTTTAGAAAAGCACAAGCTTCATCTTTACCAGAGCCAGGGGGTCCATTGAAAATCACATGCATTCGTCTTCCTCACCAAATGCAGAATCCCATTCTTCGGCAGTAATACCAGATAAGATGAACTCTCGGTGATTGTCTGTAAGATATGGCATCATGTCTTGAATATTACCATACCCCGCTTGCCATGCCATGAAGTCTTCTGGATTTACTGGAATATCCATAGTTCGTTGAATTCCAGTGATTGCACTTTTTCGCGTGATTTGCATGTTGTATTCCTCATATTGTATAATTTTATTTATCTACGATTGGATATTTTGCAAGATGGTCTACCAAAAACCAAAAAGATATATGCCAGATGCATAGAAAAGAACTGTAAACAATGTTATCTGTACTATATTATCAATGCGTTTAATACCAGAAAAATCTCCATTCAGAACTTCACCAAGCATCATTAACCACGAGGCAATAGCAAAAAATCCTGATACCAAAATTACAATTGAAGCTGTTAATGTAAGCATGTTTAGTTTATCCTTTACCTTATATAACGATACTATACTGGTTTGTCGCCTATGTCAACTAAAAAAGTTTAAAGAATCTTGCATTTTTATGTTGACAAAACCCAACAGTATGTTATAATAGATGTAACCGTTAAAACATAGAAACTATTGTTTCTGAATGTTAAATCCATGTTTTGCAAGATAATAAGAATCGACTATATCTGAGACTGGATTCCATTTCTTTTTCTCTTCTTGACCGAGGATATTGAACAAATTTAAGCCTGTTTCTATGATAAACGAATCCCACATCTTTTCTTTATTAGCATTGCCTTTTGTTGTAGCCAACTTTTTGATCATGGTTGGTGGTGCCACGTCAAAATCAATCTTTTCTTTCCATATCATCTGTTTTAGAGTTCCACCATTTTCCGCTATCTGAAACAATCTTGAACTAGAAGACCCGTAGCTGTATCCCTCAATCATAACAAAAGAAGCTCGATGCTCATTAAGAATATCGAGCGACCATTTCGCAAGATTATGAAATCTTTGTTCTGGTGTAGACCATTCAGGATATAAAACGCCTTTTAGTTGATCTGTAATCACCAAGTGTTTATCCTTCTGTACCATATAATAAAACGTACAGTTCTGTATGGACCATGTATCACCTGTGTGTATACAAATCGCGGGTGATGTCATGCCGTAATCGATTCCAGCAACAATAATAGACATAAACAAATAGCTCCTTTTGGAACTATTTATGGTGTTTTAGTCCTTCGACCTGTCGTGATTAATTGCCTTATTTGGATCTGCTGTTCTCCAATCAGGCCAATCTCTTTGCTCATTTTTAGATTGTTTTTCTTCAATGAGTTTTGTAGCTATATTCGGAACATTATCCCACGTTCTAGGAAAATTTTCTACGGAACCTACACGGTGATTAAAAAGGGGAAAATATGGTTGTTGATCGCTAGACGAGTATTGAATACTACGCCAAAGACCATCAAGCGAAAGAAGAACAAGGTCGACCCACTCCCGAGGAGCACCTTCAACAGATACTTCATCCAATTCTTGTCTGATGTGATCAATAACACCTTTCTTGCGGTCACCAGGACCAAATGTGGCTTTACTGAAAGCCATTTGCCTTTTCAGATGTTGTTCTAAATCCATAATCAATTTCTCCGCATTTGTGCAGACTCAACAGCTGCTTGCTTATTGTCTTTTCGTATTGGAACTGTGTTGCTTTTATGCATAGTACTCAGACCTAACAGTTCATCGCCAGTGTAAGCATTTTGTCTTACTTTGGGCCCATTACTAGGAATGTGATCAGATGTTCTGTATCTTTTATCATGGGTGTAGCGTGGGATCTCATTCACAGATTCTTTTGGCCCTGAGCCGCTATATCCCATTCTTTTTAGGAACTGTTGCATTTCTTTTTCTTGTGCAACTTTGCGTTCAGCCTTTGTCATCTTTGTTTTGTTTCTCATCATATGATAGTTCCCTTAGATAGAAATCAGAGACTTGTTCAGTGTAGACTTCCATCATCATCTGTACCTTGTCTAGATCATATAACATCTCTTCTAAGAAGTCAACTAATGAAATGACGCTTTTTGTGTCAACTTCATACGCCTTGAACAGTATGTCTAATGCTTCAGACATTGTGCATGTTTCAGTGATCATCACTTCAATGATGTCTCTCTCAAAATCAGAAAGAGCCATCACCATAACCTCCCAAAGTATTCTGCACCTCAGTTGCAAAATCTTCATATCCACCAATATATTTTCCATGCCACCAGATTTGTGGAATGGTTTTCAGATCAGGCAGTTTGATTTTAAGTTCGTTTAGAGTAGCATCATCATCTGTGTCACGCCATTCATATTGCAGATTATATCGTGTCGCAAGCGCTTTTGCTCTTAGACAGAAACTGCATACTTGATTTCCATAAATGATTACCATAGAAATGACCCCGCAAAAATAATGGTTGCAGCAATATTATCTGGCGTGAGTGTGTATGCAAGTTCGAATAGTTTCATGTTAGTTTCCCTTTATACGTTATACGAAATGGTAAATGTTGGATTGACAAACGAAGGGCAATCCGAGCGCCCACACCAATAGTTTGTCACTGAACCAAAGATTACACCACAAGTTTTACATGTATTTACAGCAGTTATTGGAATAACTGGAGCGAATGGAATGTTATATGTTTCAAGCTGATTTACTCGTGCTTCAAGTTGTTCAATTCTTGCTAAAAGATCTTTCTTCTTCATATTAGGTCTCCTTTTCATATTGAATAGCAGGGCAAAACTTGCCTTTCCATGCTTTATAGCGCTGAACAAAAATGTTGGTTGACTGAGATGAATCATCTTCTTTCTTCAATTTATTTATCCTGCGCTTTCGCAGAATGTGCGGTGCTGATGTGATTGATACGACAATCATAACAATGGCAAAGAAAATCAAGAAGGGGAAACCAGCACCACCAAAATCAAAAAAGATTGCATAAATCATATACCCCAAAAGACCTACAAATACAACAAGTGCTGCAATGGTGGCTGAAAATATGATTCCGATCTTTAGCGACTCGACCATTACTCTACGCCAATATGAACAAAAGTCCTTTGGCATTGCTTTTTGGCGTAGTTCATAGGGGTACTTGTCTGTTACACTTTCTTCTACAAGTTTGTAGTGCCAACTATTTTTGTTAACCATGAAAGTTTCCATTTCAGACTCCATAGAGTTCTGTTACGAGTTGGCCTGCTTTTTTCATATCAACAAGAGCCCCGAATTCGTCGCGAAGTGCTTTCATGATCTCTCCTTTTCTTGGCATGTCATCAGCAGCCTCGGCAAAAACATATTTTGCTTTCAGAAACTTTGTGACTTCTTCATCAGTTGCCATTTGCGGCAAAAGATTTTCAAGAGTTTCTTTTTCTAGTTTGAGTTCGGAAAGCTTTTTCTCGTCGGTGACTGTCTCTGCTGTTTTGATCAGGTTAGCGATAATCTTCTGAATAACCCTGATTGCTTCGTCATTGGTGGTTTCGCGATTACCGTCGTTTTTCCCAACTTTTTGTACTTCACTCAGCACAAAGCCAAGTGTAGATGCAAGACAATGCTTATTCTCGCGCATTGTCATCCATTCTTGTTTGAGTTTTTCAATCACACTCATTTCATTATCCTTCATTCTTTAGTAGCCATTTGTTGCTGATTGCTTTGAACGAAAATTTCCCATCAACAGATTTGAATACAACACCTTCACGCTGTTTAGCAAACATACTAGGACCTTCTGCAAATGCCAAGAGTTTTTCGATGGAATCAATTCCAAGTTCCGATAATGTCACAGATTTGTGCAGAACTGGAACATACACCAAACCCAAAATTTCAGTCACTTTGTACCTTTCTTCTGCCGATAGATAGTTGCCAATTGTAGGATCAAACACATCAAAAACAAAGAGCTGATGATCTTTCAGCTGTTCTTGGTTCTTCTGAATGCCAGGACCCATCAGTTCTCCAGAGATCATGAGTGGCCTTCCGTATTCCAATAGCTTCTCTTCAAGATTGTATTTGCGGCCAGTATCAATAAAGGTATTTCCTTCTTGATCGGTGAGCAAAGACAAATTCCGAGAGCAGACTGTATATTCACCTAGCGGAGAAAGACCATACGAAGCAGAAGAACCATCGAGTTTCATGGTCACCTCAAACTGCGTTCCATCCTCGATGTGTTTCTGGATTTCCGGCCAAATACTTTGGCAACGCTCTTGATCGGTTTTGCGTGCCCACGAAGGGAAGTTGCCTTTCATTTTACCGGAAAGTTGAGCAGGAATAGGTGGTTCCCATTTTTGAATACCAAGAAACTCAGTGAGATCATACCCTTCTTCAAAAAAGTACGGAACTTCTTCACCATCTTCTTTTCTATAGAAATATTTTGAAATCGTTTCATCAATTCTTTGGAGTAGAGTGTATTTACCTAGATGTAACGGGGTATCTTTCGGCAGAATCAACCCTTGACTCAAAGCACCACGAAGTTTGATGCTACGAAGTCTCTCCCCTTTCACGCCATTATAATCGCGAGGCTCTCGACCTTTACTGAGAAATGGCGCCAAATCATGTGGAATCCAGCTATCTACCTCACAGTAAGCTACGAGATCACCAACTTTATGAGCGCCAACTTTGTCTACGATCCACCAACCATTGACGCGATAGTGTTCAATAGCATCAGCACCTTCAATCGGACGAATTTCAGCAATTTTTTGGATAGAAGCCAATTTTCTCATTTTATTCTCCACGACGAACATAAATTATAGTTTCTGGGTCTACGCGCTGAACACCCCAGATCTTCGAACTCAATAATATTTAATTTCAGCAATATACCTTGCCATTGTTTTACACTCCATTCCATTCAAGAGCGCCAAGTTTTGCCAGCCGAAGGGTGACATGACCCATTGCAGAATACTTGTAGTTCATTTCTGCAAACATATCAAATCCAGTCTGCTGGAACTCGACTTTTGTCTGTAACACGCCTTTACTCATATACCGCAGAATGTTGAATCCAGCACTCGGGCAATTTTTTTCTTTATAGTCAACAAGTGCCTGATTGATCAGAAGTTCTTTATTTTCGTCCCAGTAAGATTTGAAAGCCATGATGATGTTTCCTCTATTGACCTTATATCATATATTATTAATTTATACTGATTCGGTTCTCTTGTCAACAGATGTTTCGCGTTCTAACACGAAATCTTTCAAATAAGCAGAGCTCTTTTCTGCAATGATTTGTTTCAGCTGTTCTTCTCTCATGTCAAGAGGTTTTCTTTTCCATTCAAACATTTCTTTCGGCCACATTACCAGTACCTCCAAACTCTGTCAAAAGTAGATCAGCAGACACCATCACGACATCTGATTCTTGATTTGTATCTTCATATGGTACTACATGAAAAACCACATTCATATCACCGATTTGCGGTTTTTCGACCCCGATACATACGTGATCCTTTAGTTCGGGTTTTAGAACACGCAAGACGTTCGTAATACTAACCATGTCGTCAAACGTCAATTCTTCGCGCATTTTTACCATTCCAACCACCCACGAGCTGCTTCATACTTTGCTGTATTTCCTACATCAATTCGAAGTTTTTTCAACACCTCTTCGCGAATGTCGCGCCCATCAAGAGCACCGAAGATGAATCGAGCATCTTCCTTGAACTTCAAGTTCGGAACAAACTTCAATGCAATCTCTTTCCGATCACCACCATGAAGTGTTCGAGCAAGCATCACAAGCCCATCAAGGCGAGACACGACCACATCAATAGCAATCTTCAGCTGATGCCCATATTCACGAACCTTTTCATGATCTTTTTCATCGAGCAATGGAAGCACATCATCAAGTTCTTCATTCAGAATAAGAGCAGCAATATGCCGTTCAGTACGAATAAGATCTTTGATTTTATGAATCCGTAAGTATTGTTCTGCTTTCACTTTGACCTTGTGCCCATTCGGCCATGACACAACAAACCCCTCGACCCCAACAAGAGGGCGAGTAAACTCAAGCAAAGTAGTGGCTGAATCAAACGTTCCATGTGTTTTCACTACTGGAATGTCATATTCAGCAATCAGTTCAAGAATGTTCATTTCAAACTCCAATATTCAAGAAAACTCCGGACACATTCTCGCGAACAGCAAGAAGAATCATGTTTTCAGTTTCATAGTCAAGCACTACTTTATTGAATGGACCGACATATTCAAAGATTGCAGTTAGACCGCGGTCGATGCAATCAGCGGCAAATCGTTCGTATTTCAAGTTCTGAGTCACAAACTTTTCGGTCATCATAGAAACATCAGTGATACCTGCCTTTGTACACCAACGGATGCCAGAAGGTAGTTTGATAGCATGTGTCATGCTACCATCTTCCTTAGCCATTACAACATGATCGCTACTAAAGTCAAGCACATGTGGCTGAGTTTCTTCACGCTCTCCGATATTGAAAAATTTTGAAAACGGGCGCGCTGCGATTTCACCTGAAGGGTAGAACTTCAGCCCACGGCATTCCCGACGAACAGCCCCACCAATATCATCAGGCCCAGTCATTGCGAAAGTTTCTTCAAATGCGACAGCATAGTTGACTGTAATGTAGTCACCTTTATCATTCACGTTGAATTCATCGCGCCCAGCAATGTGTGGAAGCACATCATCAATGGTCCGGATGGTTGGAAATGGATAGTTCATTTGTTATCTCACACTTTCGCAGTTATCAATCAATGCTACGAGCATTTCGCCCACAGACCGTTGACTATCTTTTAGATCAAGATTGATCTTTTCAGCAGCGTCACCTTGTATCGTTCTACGGTTTTTTTCGATAATTCCAGCAATCATTTCAAGTTTATCAGCTAGATTTGGATGGAGGTAGCTTACTTCTCCTGCAATGTTTTGAAGATCAAAAGCAGCCTGTTGAATTTTTTTGTGAGCGAGAGCGGTGCTTTCCCATAGAGCATTACGACGATCTTCCATAATAGGTCTCCTTTTTACCTTATAGTATTACTCTATACCGATTCGGCTGGAATGTCAACCAAAAAAAGAAGCGGAGTCAAAGCCCCGCCATAGTTTTCTCCAAAAGGAGAGACAACTCAATCTTGTTTCACAGTTCTTCTATTGTTTCAAAAACTGTTCGCACTGTTTCCGGTGTTCCATAATAAACGGTCCACTTCACCAGAAACTCTGAGCCATTGCGGTGACGAAATGATCGCTGATAGACACCATATTCATTTTGTTGTTCTATAATATCTTCGTCAGATGTTGGTTTGTAGTTAGGATTCAGTTCGTCAATGATTTCATTCATAACCACATCTATCTTATCTATATTATTCACGAGTTTGATCCAAAAACATTGATGTAAACACTATGAAAAAAGCTGACAGAATAGAGCCAACAAATAGCCAACAAAGACCGATAAAAAATCTACCCCACAGCGTAATATCCCCCATCAATAACCACCAAGTAACATCATACAATACAAAAGCAACAGCTCCATACATAATTGCCTGTACCACCAAAAAACAAATTACAGCTACACAAATAGCTACTTCTCTTTTAGAATTCATCAAAAAGAACCTCTTCTTCATTATAAATTTCAGCAAGGGCCTCCCAGTCAACATTGCTGAGTGATGTCAACATCAACTCGCGGGCAATCCCTTCGAGATTTCCCATGATATGTTCTTCAACAGCTGCCCGCATTGTTGTAGCAGTATGTGGTCCATATTCATAGAAATAGTCACCAAAATACATGCTAACAAGTTGTGTTTCTTTGTTCCAAGTTCCCATCAGTTCTTCTCCAATGCTGCAAATTCAGAAGCAAGTTCATAGTATTCATCAAACAGAGCAACCACGCATCGAATGCCTTCACTGTGACCTTCAACCCAAGCCTTGTTCCACAGAATGAACATTTGGGCTTCTGTGATATCGTACTCATCACGCAGTTTCGTTTGCAGTTCAAGCAACCGATTGTTTTGCTGTTCAGAATACCAATCACGATCAGATTTATATGTTTCGAGTTTCTTTTCATACACTTCAAGATCATCAGCATAATCACGTGCTTCAGCGGCAGAAGGATTTCGGCGGCTCAGCGATGGTTTAGATGGTTTTTGGGGATAGATAAGGTCAGAACCTGAGTAGTAATCAAAGTCATAATTCATGATGGTGTTTCCTTGTTTTTGTCTTATTGAGCTTCGATGTATTGCGCGTAGAGACGACGAATATAAGGCTTCAGGATGGATTTTTTACCCCCAGCAGCTATCTCAGCTTCGGCCCTTGCAATCTCCGCAGCTATTTGTGATTTTGTCATGATATGATATCCCTTTTCACCTTATAGTATTACTCTATACTGATTCGGAACCTTTGTCAACAACAGAAAGACGTTTTTCAGCAAACATTTTCATTACAGTCGAATATTGAACAGCTCGTGATTTTCCAACATGAGGTCCGCGAATACAACGAACTGCAACCTCAGATGGTTTGCAATAACTGTTATAATCAACACCAAGTACTTGATAAGTGTTACAGTCATCTTGAATCAGGTCAGCAACTTGTAGGTTCATTCTTCATCCTCCACAATATCAAAAGAGCGCATCACTCGTTCTTGAACCATCATGATATGATCACACGATTCGCATTGGTATTCTTTTGGGCCTTCATCACCCCAATAGGTAACATAATCTTGAGCATAGTCAGTATCAGTAAGATCTTGCCCATGACCACATTTTGGGCAAGTCACAGTCACATCATTCCACTTATCAATCATACGAAACATAGTGTCAATGTAATCGACCATCAGCTCCATCCATCCCAATTACGTTCTATTTCTTCACGAGTGAACTGACCACCCATACGGTCGGGATTTAGTTTCCATCCCATATCAGAGTTTTCTTTACGAAGACGCTCAATCTCCATTTCCATTGAAAAGAACTTGATTGCAATCTTTTCAGCAGCTCTATCAATACCCATAATATCTTCGTCATTTGCAGCCCACAAATTTCCGCGCAGTAATTCTATAAGTTTTTCTTTAGTCATAGCGGTCTCCGAGTGTTTCTGCAAGGTCGAATAGGTCGCGTTCTAGTTTGGTTTTCAAGCTCATCATTGCCAATCACCCAAATAATCTACATCAAGAATAGAATCCTCCGGAATATCATTTGCTTTTGCATACTTCACAGCTTTAGCAACAGCCTCTGTAAAGAAGTATGCATGAACTTTGACCGGAGTAAGTTTGCCGTGAAATCTAACAACCCAGGTGCTCATTCTACTTTCACTTCAATCACCCGAAAAAAAGACCAACTCATCTTCCATTCTTTGTTCTTTTTTATTTCTTTGATCTTTGCTTCTGCTTTCTCAGCAGAAGAGAACAGACCAATGCGAGTCTCACCGGCACGTGAAGCGCAGTCTATCCAAGAAGACGTAGCAAGAAGTTCGTACACAGTCATTTCATTTCTCCCTCATTACAGTTAGATACTATACTGATTCGTTTCTCGTGTCAACCAGTTTATTGCCTCTTTGTTCAAGATATGGCATCTTTTTCAATAATCTACGAAGATGTTTTCCGCGTATTTGTAAACAATGTCTCGTATTAATAGGGCAGTAGCCAATCTTCTCGATCCTTTCAGTAACCAACCGAATCAATGTTCTGGTGTCGTACCAGTTCTGAATACCTTTTGGACTATATACAACAAATGATCCGCTATTGAAAATCTTTCCGTTGACTAGACCAGATTCAATATCGCGTAGTAACTTTTCTTTTTGCCCAATACGCTTTTTACGAACCTGTTCTCTGATTGTATCTAGTCTTCGTTTTGCCTCTTGTGGATCATGTTCTGGTTTGGTCATATGATTCACCAAGATAGACATTGACATTATTCCGCATATCCTCTAGCAACTCCGATGACATGGCTGTAGTAGAACGAAAGAAACGTTTCCAGAACTCTTCTTCTATGATCTGTTCTTGGTAGAATGAATAATCATAGTTCTTTCTACCCAACCATCAGGGTCCATTACATAAGAACCCTTATACTTTGTTTCAAGCATTTCATGCCACTGAGCAGATGTTTTCTTCATATTCAAACACTCCGTTGTTTTGACTTCAAGAACTTTTTTGCAGCAGAAAACGTCTTGTTATCTCTGATATCAAAGTCTGGTTCCCAAGGAATAGTAGCAGTTGGTTCGTGATCGGAAAATCTAAACAAATAAGTTTTTCTTTCCAACACGACTTCTATGTATTTTGAAGACCTTGATTCGCGTGAAATGTAGTTACACAAACGCTTCCTACAAAGACCTATGAAGTAGGTATACAGTCGATCTGATTGCTTCATGTCAATATCCTTGCTTGATCAGGAAGTTCTTCATAGCGGTTGCTTCTTCAGCGGTCATTGTGAAGTTAGCCCGCTGACTATCGTAACCAGCGTCTTCGGCTGCTGTGATCATGACCTCGCCTTGTACTCGGTCACTGGTCTTAGGATCAAACACATAGACTTCAACTGAACGACCACCGCCGGAGACTTCCCAGCTGCGATCATCTTCAAATACACGTTCAGACATTTCAGTTCTCCTTCCGATTACAGTTAGATACTATACTGATTCGGAACTCATGTCAACCACTAAAGATATTGAAACTTGACAACATTAGCATAAAGACGGCCTGGCAGTTCCATCCTTTCCACAAACTTCTCCCGTTCTTCGGTTTCTGGTTCGAATAACAGTTCCCAAATAGAAAAGTAACCGCTATCAGGATCCCACGAACCATAAAAGTAAAGACCGGATTCCGTTTCTATCACTAATTCCGGTTGAATATCATCATCGGTTCGAATAAATTCATCAATAGGACGAAGGTTACTCAAATATACAGTTTGCATTTCTAGACTCCTTTACCGTATATGTAGATACTATACTGATTCGGGACTCATGTCAACCGAAAAGTAAGTTCTGACATCTGAGCTGCACGTACCTCTTCAAATAGTTCGCTGAAACTGGTATTATAGCCTAGCCCAAAATGTGCGACGCGCTCATGTCTTGTCTCATTCTAGACTGTCGAGGAATGCGCTGATCGTCGCGGGCGTCAAGCGCGGCGGTGGGGTGAGGGGAAAGCGGTGCATGGTGGTCTCCTATGCGGGCTATGTGCGGGTCAGACACCCAACTTTTGCTTCCAGTGCCCGGGCACGACTTGTGGTATGTGTCTGCATCGAGGAAGCTCTCGGGCGTCACCTGCGGAAACTGCCCGCGAAGATCAGCGGCGGAGCGATTGCTGGCATCAATTTCAGCCTCGCGTCGAGCGACGGCTTCCGGGGGTTTCAACGCTGCAAGCTCGCGCTGTCTCTTGCGAAGCATGTAGGTGGCAGCCATTCCAGTTCCCCCGGGTGTGGTGGGTGTCAGATGTCCTTCAGGGCGAACTCTGCCGGGCGCTTTCCGACAGCGCCGCGCGCGATTGCGGCCGCGCCACTTCGTTGCGGCGCTTCAGCAGGGCCGGGCGAGCCGGCCGCGGCGACCGCAAGGATTGATGCCGCAAGGGAAGCCTGCCCGCCGCTGGTGGTGATCATGGACGGGGCGAGGTAGGTGTTGTCAAATACGGCGAGGGCTTGGCGGACGCGATCACTCCCCCTGTTCCAGCACGCGTAAAGCGGCGTATACTTTAGGCATGTCGGGTCTGTGCGGGTGACCGCTTAACCTGTGGGTAGCCTCACCATGCAGTGCCTCCACCAACGCCTTCACCTGCTCGTCTTTCGTGGGGTCGCACAGGTCGGCGCGGATGTATTCGTGTTCGCTATCAGGCATACGCTCAAATCGCTTCATCCAGCCGCCTTTTGGGCCACGGTCAATCCATATCCTATCCGGCGCGCTCATGTGTCTGTCTCCTTCTGGTGGCGGGCGAACATCATGGTCCCACCACCGTCCTGCCTAGGCGTGTCAGAACGTCTTTCGACGTCAGAATTTGCTTCTTGACGGATGATGTCAGGATCAAGCTGCATGATACGCTTCACTTCGCTGCGAGCAATCCATGCCTGGAGAGGCGAGTCCTTCTGCTCGGTTTCGGGCGCGGTCCGGTCCTTCGCTTTGCTCGTGTCTTTGTCAGTCATGGTTTGGTCCTTTCTTGAGTTGGCGGATGGCGTCCTGCGCTTCATCAATCGCAAGGTCGTATGCCTCGCCTACGTCCTCAGCGCGAGAATAGGTTTTGTAGGAACCGTGCTTAAAAACTTCGGTCGACCCGATGGCGGCAATCAAAACTTCAAAGCGGTTGCTGGTTGGGTTTTTTACGATTTTGGTTGTGTAGGTCATGACGTGTTCCCTCCGTTGCTTACTGACTTATTTATACCCGAACTTGGAATGATGGTCAATTCTTTTAGTGAGCATCACCCCAAGTTTTTCCGACCCCGGAATCAACCAGCAAAGGCACACGAAGGCCCGGGGTCGCTGAAACACGATCCGCTCGAGTTCTGCCCACGCCGGGTGGGGGTCAAAACCGGAGCGGGATGCCGCAGACCTCGCTGACGTGGACATCCCGGCCGATAGGGCGCAGAGCCTCGCGCATGGAAGCGGCCATGTCGTCGACCTTGCCTCGGTCGGTGTGGCGGTATTCCATCGGCAAGTCGGCCGACTTGAGGGCTTCGGCCGAAGCCTTTGCAGCTATACCGCGATCCTTCTGGGTGGCTCGCCTCGGATCGTCGTGGCGCATTGGCATGATGCAGGCGCTGTAGGTCTTTGTGATGCGGGTCATGACATATCTCCTTTTTCACCTTATAATAAGATTATATACTGATTCGGAACTCATGTCAACCGAAAAGGAACTCATTTGTATGTTTGACTGCAATATCCGATAACATTACTTCATTATGATTTTCATCTACATGAACATAGCTGACATCTTTTCGGGTCGTCATACTGTTCACTGTAACTACGCCATCATTCGGAAATTTCAACCAAGGAACGTTACCTCGTGTTGTTACAAGCTGTAACCAAGGAACTTGAACAACAATCTCGCTACACTGTTTGATTGGCAACGATCTTGTATGAACATCACGAAACAAAGGATAATATGGCATCATGTATCTTGCCCAATCAGCAATAGCAGCGCCATTGAAAGGAGTCGCAATAGAAACAACACGCCTCAGCTTCCGGTGCTGTGACAGATGAAGAGCATATAAACCACCCATACTATGCGAAATGATGTCATAAGTCTGGTTCTCATCAGTAGAATCAATCATTCGCTCAAGATTAAAATAGAAACCATTCATTACATCATAAGAAACCGATGTGTAGTTTGCTTTTGGGAGCTTTTCTTTGAAATAGTTGAATGATAACGAAGAACAATTTGCACCATGAATTAGTAGAATATTCTGCATTTTTCCTTGACATATTTTGATGGTGTGATATAATGGATTTATAGCTTTTGAAAAAGAAAACGGTCAATGCTTCAGCATGATCCGATGAATTTTTCTAGTAAATAATAACATTTTTCTCAAAAAAGTCAACATTTTTCTTCAAAATCCATGATTCAAAATGATAAATAGTTTTGTTGGACTCGATAGCCAAGATTCCAGCAAACCGAACTACCGTTGCAACAGCGGGAAGTTAAGCCTGTGGAGAAGATGTAAGACCTGAAGGAACTATAGGTTCTAGAAGGCAACCTTCAGTGAAGCAGGAATATGGAATCGCTGGATTCCAAGCGGTCAATGCTTCAGCATGATCGTTGTTGACCCAAACAAAACAAATGTGGGTTTAAAAATCTTAATAGAACATATTATTGATTCTATTTATTGAGATCAAAAGGGAGCTAATGCTCCCTTTTTAGTTAATAGGATAAAGAACTAAACATCGTGGCAGTTCCAATAACTCTTTCCATTCATCTTCATCCATGTCAGCATCTTCTGCCGACCAGTTCGAATCATATACTGTACCATACCATGTCGTTTCGGCAATATAGATTCCATCAGGATCAGCGCCATCTAATGGGCTATAACCATTGCCTTCAACATCTTTCTGAAGAATGATATCCATTTCTGGATCGAGTGTTTTCAACTGTTCAAGTAGTTCTTTGACTTTCATTAGAATCCATGCTTCTCTTTGTATGTTTTTAGCCATTTAAGTGCTGCTTCGCGCTCTGATTCCCATCTTGGAATATGCTTTTCGTAAGCTTCTTGAGTGAAGCCTTTCCAGACTTCAGTTTTTTCGTATGAAGGCTTTTGTTCAAGTATTGTAATTGCTTCATCAATGGTTCCATTCTCACCAAAAGAACCCATGATCTTATGTGCAGAGTGTTTTCCGAGACCTTCAATTGTTGAAATGCCAAGAGCATCTTCTGCATGACATTTTACACAAGCCCCAGGAAAACATGTACAGTCTCCACCATGACTCATTTGAAGATAGTCTTCATACGCTTTGACTTCTTCGTGGTCAATGTCCATGTTACAGATTTCACCCCAGCCACGAATCTTTTCATGAACTTTTTCTAGGGTGGGCTCATCGTCTTTCTTGATTTCTCGTTTGAGCCATAGGTCCACCTCGCATAGAATATCCATGTAATATTCATTTTGAATATATAATAGAATTCGTTCTTTGTCGCTATCATCAATTTCTACTGTTGATCTGAGGGGGTTTTGATGCCAGTTGATTTTCATTTGCTATTCAATCTTGTCAAAAGCCGCATTAGTGTGTGGTAAGACTCTTTTTCGGCAATTTCCAACACTGTAGCTGGTCTAACTTTTTCATAAAGTTCTTCGTTTTTATGATAATCATGACCATCAACTTTATACCAATGCTTATCTCTCATATTGATATGATCCAATCCAGAAGGTATTGACCTTTTATAAATTTTGGTTAGAAACTCTTTTGGGTCAATATCAACTATGATAGTTTCATGTGTTGTTCTTGTTCCATCTATCTGCATGTGTATTCTCATTCTCCATTTTTTTCATCTGCCCATTCCGGCATTATTTCATGATTTGCTTCACCTACTTCACCAATATATTCAATTACAAGAGCGGTCGCTACATATTTGGCGAATTACTGTGCTTCTTGCCATTCATCCTCATTAAAGCCTTTTAGATGCATGAGCATGACCTCATTCATAGACTTGATACCTAGATAGACATCAATGACTTCATACTCAAAATCTGGTGTAGTCTGTGTCCAAGCTTTCATTATATATAATCCCTCTTGTTTTTGTTTGGAACATTGGCTTCACTTGGTGAGATTTCCTCGACGTGCCACTCACTTTTCAGCCCATTTTTTTCATCGTCTTCATGATACCATTCAGCCCACCCACTATAATATAATCTAAACGCTTTGTCGTCTTCAAATAAGAAGTCATGTTCTTCATCGAAACATTCATCCCAATCCCATACTTGTATATGTCTATAGAAATGAAGTTCTACTACATCTTTATGATCTTCAAGAGCTGTTTCAAACCAAGAACCTGGCACCTCACCCACACCTTGTCGATATTTTGTGTTCCATGAAACGTTATACTTCATTTTGAATATCCTTTAGGGACAAGTTGAATACGATAAGCAGAAACAAAACCAGGTCTTTTCATCCATTCAACTGCTTCTTCAAAACTATCGAATGTTCTGAGATTATCATCTCTGGTGTTTTTTACGATAATTGTGAATTCAGTCATTATCAATCCTCATCATAGATTTCATCAACTTCATGCCCAAGAACTTCTTCTAAGACATATTTGTAGGCTTCCCACGTGTCACAGAAACGCCGATCTTCTACTTCTTTACCATCAATATAGAGAATGGTGCTGTATTCGGTGCAGC
>LFIK01001465.1_pt1 | contig 18763 bp, 13 predicted proteins | sample 643401 | NCBI WGS metagenome assembly LFIK01 (sample SAMN03777447, study PRJNA286221) | soda lake metagenome | biome: soda lake; feature: Kulunda steppe; material: water; isolation source: sample T5-Br brine of Lake Tanatar-5 | place: Russia: Kulunda steppe | collected 2010-07
ACAAGTTGAACAGCGCGATTCTCGGTTCCAAAGTTGTGTTTCAAAGTTTATTTTTGACAAACTGAATGCATCTCACTCTGCCAGTACGAAGTTTCCAGTGGTTAATGCAATTTCCATGTTCATTCAACCTTTGACCTCTCTGCAGGATTTTGCAAGCCACTAGGTGCCAACTTTCCAAACGACAGCTTTGCGAAGCCCATTCGAATAACCTTGGACATAATCTGGTTGGGTGCTGCAGTGCATGCGCAACACTGTCTGAACCATGTTTTCTGAGGACAGAAGAAGCGTGGGAATGGTTTGGCAACTTCACCCAGAAAGAAGAGGTACCTTTCGAGCACTTGACAGTACCGACCACGTGCTAAGTGTGCTTTTATTGACAACCCGATGCATGCCCGTTCCGCAGGAAATCATCGGACATGCAAAGGCACGGCCCACCTGGGAAGTCCAACGGATCAGCTTGCTTTTCCGTTTGGCGGACTCTGCGACTCGCTCCCCAAGATGACAGCGGCATCCAGTCCTTGTAGGACGTTGATGACTTGCTTGAGCGCCCATCCTGGCAATGCCAACATGAACAACCCTTCTGCCAAGGAGGTTCCTACTTCTGCCTGGAACGCTCCTGTCTGTTTTTGTTGGAAGATCCAGCAGATTGCCTGCCGCGCTATGTCCCCGACGATGTCTGCTTGATGCCGTGGTCCTTGCGTGTATTTCCACTGCATCGCATACAAGGACAAGTAGGTCACCTCCGCGGACACGCAGCAGTAGCCCATGAAGATCCGCGACCGGTAGTACAGCTTAAGCAATCCGTTTGTGGCCACCGTGGACACTTGCTTGTGATGTTTCCCTTGCGCTTGCGCGGCCGCGGTGCGCAGCCAGTGCGCTCCCACATCCAGGCTGAGCAGGATGGCCAGGAGTGGTGCGGCGGTTGGCAACAGCGCCGCCAGCACCACCATCAGTCCTGCAGTGGACACACGATCCGTGGCCATGTCCAACACGGCACCGAACGCACTGCATTGTCGGAACGTCCTCGCGGCTCTGCCGTCCAGCTCGTCGCACACGAACGCGAAGAAGTACGCCGACAAGCACAGCTTCGGCCGCTGCAGCGCGTTTCCGAACGCACACAGCACGAGTGCGACGCGCAAGTAGCCAATGAGGTTCGGCACGTACCACAGCACCTTCCCGTGCGGTCCGAAGAACGTGCTGACGTGCATGGTGCGCGTCTACGTGCGATGGAGATGCGCCTGCAGCTGCTTCGAAAGTTTCTTCTCGGTCACGTGTGCACGTGGTTGTTCCACCCATCGGAAGGACCGACGGTGAAGTCGCGATGCAAGCGCGACGCGTCGAAGGTCGCGCGTCGTCCGCAACAAACATGGAGAGGTGGATGGATCTCACGTGCAAGCAAATGCAACGTCAGACGTGCTCGTAGCACGTTCGTACGCCGTCAACGCCATGGAAGCGCAACACGTGCAACTCAAGTGCATCGTCCGCTTTACGACAAGTTTCCAACACATGTGGATGGAATGGATGGATAGTGGCATCAATCACAAGCTTAAATACTCTTTCAAATTGCTAGTTCGTCATGGGAGAGCCAAGCGGAAACAGATGCGTGCGACAAACGTGGATCGGATGGACTTGGAAGAGGTTGGAAGGAAGACTCCGTGATGAACAAAAGCGCTAGCCAATTGACGCGTGGACGTTTGCAAGTTGAGAATGACATTCAAGATGGACGCGTAGCTCGTGGTCATGCTCAACATCGGTTGTTTTTAAGGGTATCAAATACTTCCTAGATCTGGGACGAGGCTTTCACTTTCTCACAAGATTAATGTTCCCAAACGGGGACACGGTTTGGAATCGCGACACTCCATTCACTACCATCCCGTCCTTGTGGTGTCCATCTTTCCATATGTCATGAGGCCGACGCGGAGATGGCGCAATCGCGTTCTCTTGGCTTCAAGGACTTGTAAAACGAGCACGGTCAACGGCCTCACAGATTCATGTGCATAAGTGAAGGATGGTTTTCTAGGATCGATGTGTCCTATCGATATCACCTCACATCGGGATGTAAGAGGAAGAACACGTCTTGAAAAATATGCCTCGATGGCGTCGGTTTTGAATAGTAGGTAAGAGGCCCTAGTAAAGCTACAAAGGGCTTATGCTCTTCCATTAATCTTCTCCTTTGAGCTCCCTCGACAATGGCGCGATGAATTGTTTTCCGGTAGTAACGAACAATTATTCCCCCTACCTTCATGGTGCATTTTGCTCGTTGCACAGGAATGCGTCCGCTGCGCCCTTCTTGTCACGGTAGCATGTAGGGCGCGTTTCCTCACACGCGCCCTCGTGCTTGATCGCAGTGTTTCCTACCAAAAGACCCACAACACTCCTATCACTTTCATCGGGTCGTTTGGTGGAGTTCATCTGATTTTGGAGGGGGACGAAGTGGATGGTGCAAACATTGATGTCAAGCCAAACTCACCAGCTGCTTTGACGTCCAATTCTGGTTGATTGGCGGTAAACGCTTCGCCAAATGAGATCGAGACGATAGACCGATCGATATGATGCCGTTTCCATGCATGGCGTCCAATTCGGCCTTCCTTGCATGGATGCACGACCTTCCACGCGCCCATTTGTCTTCGTGGCTCTATCGTTTCCTTCGTCCACGCTCCTCTCCGCAACCACATGGGGCAAGGCGCAGGCCTATGCTTGTCGACGCCCGTGCTTGCGCATGGATCGCTCCGCTTGCGTAAGCGTCACGGCAACTCCCCTAGAGGTGTGGCACATGTCTCCTGTTTTTCAAACGGTGGCGGATGGATAGGGTCAGGGTCGAATTTAGGGTTGAACATTCGCTGTCACGTGATTGTTTGCTGAGCAAGCCAGGAGGCCGCGTCGGACGTCGTCGCACGGCCTTGCGCGCACGTCCTTCGAGCTGCAAGCGCAGCAGGCGGTGGTCGAGGAGCCCACGTGGACGTGGAGGAAGGCAGCGGCGTCGGTGTCGCACGTGGGCACGCGTCCAGGTGAGGCCGCGTGGGGGTGAGACCATGTTCGCCACTTCCCAGAGGAAAAGGGAAGAAGATAACCACCTTGAAGTGCTTGGTGTGCCTGCAGATCTGCAGCTCGTGGGAAGAGCTGAGTCTGAGACCGATCCACGTGGCAAGTACAGCATCAAACGGTTCAATGGTGGCGCTTTTGCAGCCGTGGAAGTGGTCTGGGAGAAATCCGGCCATGGGAGAGATGGAAACGGATGCAAGGCTGAAGGAGGTGCCATGCTCAGCATGAGCAGCGGAGTAGACTTTGATGCCAGGATGGCACAAGGATTCTTCAACGCATGCTGCTTGTGCTGCTGTGCTGGAGAGAGCTTCTTCCTGTCCCACTTTTATCTACGAGACGATGTTCCGGCAGGGACAAGGGCTGATGTGCTCCTTGCGCCACCACTTCCAGGTGACATATTGATGCTACGATGCGAACCAGGTAAGCCGTGGTTAATGCAGAAAGGAGCATTCCTTGCTTGTGACTTCGATGTGGACATTGGGGTGCACACGCAAGGATTTCGAAAGGGACTGTTTTCTGGACAAGGATTTTTCATTCTCAAAGCCCAGGGAACGGGCCTTCTTCTACTGGCCTCGTATGGAAGCATCGTCAAGTACGAGCTGAAGGAAGGAGAGGCACGCAAGGTGGACAATGGATACTTGGTGGCCTGGCCTGCTGACATGAAGTATAAGATTGGGAAGTCCAGCAAAAGCATCCGATCTTCCATTTTTTCCGGGGAAGGACTTGCGTGCAAGTTTTACGGACCTGGGACTCTCTACATCCAAACCCGTGCCTTGGATTCTCTGGCGCGAGCGCTCACTCCACTACTGTCAGAAAATTCCAATGCTGCAAGTGATGGCATTTAGTGATCTTTGTTGGACCACTTTTTTGACTGTGATACTATGTAACAACTTGTCCCTAATGAAGTGCATCGACTGAGGGTATAGCATTTTGGTCCTTCACGTGTATAAAGTGTGTTTTTTCCCTCCCCCAACTCACAGTCTATAGAGCATTTCCCCCATGGTTGGCTCCCTCATTGTCTGCTTGACACGAGAGACCACATGCTCTTCTGTTCAGAATTGAGGATGGTTGTTGAAGTTCTGCCCCATTTCTTCTTCAGACATTCGCGATTCACGTGCACCCTTGTCCAGGCAACAATCAGGAATGCATGGGTTGTTGAGCAGGTCAGTGAAGCTTGCTTCCCGGAAGCAGGCAATCATATGAAAGGGAAGGAATGACAACACCTTTTGCGTGAAACGCGAACAACTGGATAAATATCCTCCATTTTTGCCGACTAACCAACGGGCAGACACGTATCTGCCTCTAAAGTAAAGTTTAGGCCGGTCCATTACCACTGCAATGGGATACCAAGAAAGCTGTCTGAAGCAAAGGAAGATAAAAGTACTGCTTGGGAGGCTAAAAGATTCACAAGTGAGAGAAAGCTACCAGCTTGCAAAGGAAGTTGGGGATCACTTCGAACTTTACATATCTGGGTGGGTGAATGGATAAGACAAAGGCAGTTCTTCCCTTTGCTTCAATATCATGCAGAAGCTTGTTCGAATACATGTTTGGCGTCTGATTTGTTGACTCCTGCATGTCTTTGGCACATTCGCCTTAAAAGGAGAGAAATTCAGAAACCGTTCAACTCATTTCTGTCACATAACTAGCAGTGCTCAAGCCACGGTCAAGAAACCTCGTCAGGGATGAAACACTCTGGAGAGACGATCTAATGCGTGCACAGGGTCGTCAGACAAAGTAAGGATGCAAACACACTTCAAGCATCCTTTTCCTGCTGGATGCATGCCATGTCTGAACAAGGAATTGAATATCCCCTTCAAAGATTCTACAGCGAAGGACTGCTCAAGATGCAGAAAGAATAGAGAAGAGCAAAGGCTGACAAGTGGTTAAGTAAGATGAGTTTTGCAGCTCCTACAGGCGCTGAACTACAATTTGTGCGTGTTTTGCAGTCCAAACAATGTTCTCATGTGCGTGATGCAAGCTCAAGCTACCTGTATGAGCAACAAACTCTTCCACATCCCTTCATAAAAGGTGTCTGCTCCTAGATTTGTAATGCCCTACCCTGATGGGCCCAAAACCATGAAGATCGAAAGCAGTCTGGAGAATTTCTGTTCTGCGAGGATTTCTTTAGTTAGCATACTCTCTTGCTGTGTAAGTAGGCAATCAGATCACTGGCTTTCCATACTTCATGTTTCCACCAGGCATAACATGTCCTTGCTTTGCGCACAGTGAACGTTTCAATCGGCAGCAGTTTTGTGGAACCATCTTACACCAGTGATATGCAATATGGAAGATAGTCAAAGAAGCTTCCACCTCGTAGTAGGTCTTCTTGACTAAAGTCACGATTGCACGATGTAGTGAAGTCCAGAGATCCTGTACAGATCCCACTCCAGCCTGTAAGATACACAACATGTTCTGGCAGGTCTGTTGGCCAAGAGGGGGTGTTTGCTGAGAGTACAGCACCTTTAGGACTGCCTAGCTCTGCATCGCAGATCAGGCTTGAGTCTTCCTCTGAAATGTAGCACTTCTTCCCGTTGCTTGTTAATATTTCAAAAAAGGTTGGTGAAAACATTTTGAGTGTGAACAGTTCGAGTGGGGAAGCCTCACACCTATCACATTTCATACCAATGTTTGCATGAGAGCAATACGAGCCACACTGCGCCGTCTGGATTGTCACCTGCTGATGTGGATTGTTGGAGTATGCTTGGAAGAGCTCCTGCAGAGATGAACAACGCTTGAGATTTCCAGTGCCAGGGCATTCGCTTGCCAAGTTACTGGTACAACTGCCCTGTCTGACGATGCAGAATTCTTCGTTCTTTGAGGGCACATCGACATTGCACCTGACATGTTCGTTTGGACCTTTGTCAGAGCAATACAGGCCATGTGCACCTCCTCTAATGAATACTGAGCTATTGATAACAGGCGTTATTTCATTAAGGAGAAAATCGGGAGACTCATTGGCTGAGAAACTCATCTTTTTTGAACAAGACAGTCTCTCACCCCCAACATCTGTGCAACTTGAAATGAATCTACCGCTATCTGTAAAAATGCGTGCTTGCTTTTGGCCATCTCCATGGGTTGAAAAAGAAAAGAAGATTGGTGTGGAAGCACCAAAATCTTTCAAGTGACATTTCATGTTACCATCTGCATAAGAACAATACATTCCACAGTGACCTCCACGCAACGCAAACCTGTTCTTGTCTGGTTCATTTCTCACAATAGCTTCCACTTCACTCAGCCGAAGACATTGGTAGGGCCCAGCATCAACACATTTCTCTTCCTCTTTTGGTTCTTTGTCAAAAATATTCTGCAGGTCAAGGATAGCTGTCGTTGATCCCAGTGACGCAGTGTTGGTATATTGGCAAACGGCTAGGATACACAACTTATTCGTGACACTGGCACTGAAGACAAAGTAAAATTTCCATTTTCGGTGTGGTAAAGGTGGAATGACTGTTATGTCAGCTGAAAAGACTGCAATACCCAACTGTAAATAGCCTGCTGTTTTAGCATAGAAGGTGAGATGATCCTCCCATTTTTTTGGAACTCTCTCTACAACCTTTTTGTAGTGAGGATAAGTGTGGCAACAATATTTGGGTGGATCCATGTATGCCTTTGTGAACTCAGCAAAGTGAGGGCAGCAGTAAAGCTTGCAGCAATGCTGCTCTCCTTGGCAAAAGCTGCACTGCTCTGGATCACCACACAGTTGGCGGTATTTTAGCCATTCCCAGTCGGCACAATTTGTCGTAGTGTATGCCACGACATTTCTTTCAACCGTCTCCCATTCTTCCACGACTGTCTCTTTACGGAGACCACCTGCAATGCACCCCGTCATTGACAACGCCATACTGATTCCGCAGACAGAAACGGAGCAACCTAAAGTAACTCCAACACAGCCCCCAACCTCAAAGCTTTTGAAATCATCCCAGTCTTGTGTGTCTGTACGGAGTGCCAAATACAGTGATCCTCCAAGACTAGCAATTGGAATCACCTTGCCCGAAAGTGAAAGGCCAACTTTGCACAAGAATCCTCCTGTAAAGGGCTTTGGAAGGCTCATTGATGCTTTCCCAAAGTAGAATGGTAACGAGACATCAGTTCGAAAATCACATTGGTTAGCAGCATTCGCCCTTGCATTGCTTTCAATATATGAGTCCCACAGATTGATGGCAGCAGTCGAGGATGCTGAGGAGTTCTGCAGTTCTACACTGACTGCGCCCAGATTTGTCAAGTGTATACAGCCCTTCATAATACCCGCAGAATTGTAGCTTGGAACACAGCCCCTGTATGGCTGAAGTTGATCTACAAGCAAGGCATCAGAATCCACCCCACCAGTGTCGTCTGGCAAGCTAAGAAATGGATAACCTCCCGGGACTGACACCTCAAATTCTTCAAGAGTGCCACGCACCGATTCCAGCGTGACAGCCTGCAAGATCTCTTTCTCAGAGATGACCGCATCAAAGGGTAGACCACCGCGTAGAATTTCCTTTGGGTCAAATGGTGTCTTATATCCTACTGCAACCTGCTGACCATCACCATTCTCAAGAAGGATGGCATTGTTGTTGCAGCTACTTTGCGGATAGTGCATTGATAAATTTTGGGTTCCAATTTGGACCATCGTAAAGTCAATCACATTGGATTGGTTTCTCTGGCTTTTGTCCCAGAGTACCATACGACGGGGAACATATGTACCTGCCTCGGATTTCATCTCATAGTAATCAAGTTCATGAGTGGTAATTCCTTCTTCCTCCAGCAGGTAGTGTCGTACTTCATCGCCATTCTCCAGTGTTTCGTATCCTTTGAAAATCGACTCTGGGAGCCGCAGTTTGGACAAAAATGAAGATTGCTCGTGAAGTGTGGAAAATCCTGTGCTGTTTATAGAACATTGGGTTGCTGAAGCAACTTCTGCAGTAGTATCATTCATCAGCATCTGGAAAGCAGAAACTGAAGGAGGTTCGTACAGATGCACGAGCTTCCATTCTGTTGTCTTGGTTGGAACATAATATTCCTCTCTGATCTGGTTTCCTGATACCCAGAGCAATCCATACGACATTGCATATTTTGAACCTTTGAACTCTTTGGTGTGTCCCTTGAATTCCGCACCAATGCACTGGTCTACACCGTTTCTTGCACATGGAAACAAGGCAGTGAATTCAGCATGGTAATGCTCAGGATATGCTGGATCTGGGTCTTCACTCACTGTTGCATCAAAATTTTTGAAACCTTCTCCTTCTAGCTGAAGCAATTGATCAAGGCCTTTCTCTAGTCTACGCTTTCTACCAGCGAAGCCAGTTTTGTCTCTCTGATACTGCACTGTTCTAAAACCGCTTTCCTCAAATAGATGCTGAATTTCTTCATCGAAAGACACCTGCGTTCCTTCTACGTATAGATGCCTTCCGTCATGAACAAGTAGTCCCAGAATTGTGTTCGAGTGGCCCAAGGCGGCATGCTTTCTATACCCTTGCACCTGGAAGGTAATGTTTGAGCTACCAGGCCCAGCTATGTATAATGCGATGCACCTCGATAGTACATGATTGGGCAGCTCCGAAGAAAGCGGCACAGTTGAAAGAAGTCTCTTGGTTTGAATGATAGATCCTCTACTCTTCACCACAAGGGTGTTGGTGTCTTCATCGACCTCTGTATCCTTCACATGAAGGAGCAAGGTGTACGTTAGACCAATGATGACAGCTATCTGAGACATAGCCACTAGAGCAAAGGCAAGGAGAATTTTTCGTGAGATTGCTAGTTTTTTCTTCCTCTTGTTGCTCTTTTTTATTGCATCAAGAACGTCCGAAAGTTTTATACTTCCATCATGCCTGGGATCAATGGTGGCAAGGACTGCTGCATGTTCAGGGGCAAGTTCATTGTAATCAACAAGCACAGATGGAGATCTCTCGTAGCAAGAGTTGTCTTTAGTGCTTGCAGTAATAGCTTCATTGCTCTTTCCTTGCTGGACAGTGGATTTCTGTTGCTCACTCATCTCTGAATCACAGACTTTGTATTCAAGAAAGGTTGATGGTTTCTGCTCTTCCAGATCTTGGGTAAGAGGATGAGGTGTTCGTTTGAGTTGGAAAAGACTTTACACTCCCAATAGCAGTGTCGCTGCGTTGCCTGAAGAAGTGGGCATTGGTTTGAGTGCGTGCAACACCTGTCCAGAAATGGTATGCTCCAATGCGCGTTGCGTCTCGTTTTCCGGGGATGATACAAAGACAGCTTGATGAAAGCTCGAATGTTCCCTCTGATCGTGCTGATGCGTCCTCGGGCCACGGAAGGATTTCAAATTCCTCAATTCTTGGTCGTGGATTCGACACAACGATGACCGAGCCGGACTGCAACCCCAACCAAGCCTGTGCGAAGCTCTTTGTGGCGTCCTCGGTACCTCACACGCGGCTGCACGCGTCTTACGTCTGGCACCACATCGGCCAAGCTTGGGAGTCGGTGTTCTTCATGGAATCGCCCCACAGGGAAACACGGGTACGGTCGCCATGCCACCTTGCTGACGAATCTACGATTCGTTCCTCCATTGCCCCGATTCTCTCTTCAGGTGTCACGTGACACATCGTAGATACCCACTTGGAATCGATGAGGGCAGGGTCGGTTGGTTGCGATTGAATCTCGACCCCAGCGACCCTCGATTGGTAAGTCCCCTTCCAGTTGCACCCTGTTTTCCAGGGTCACACCCCATTCTTTGGAGTCGTGTCGAAAAAGAATGCCTTGGCTGCCGAACCATGCCTCCATTGGATGACGAGAGGCCCATCGAAACCACACGAATCATCCCGGTTCGATGGGTTTACAGCCGAACTTCACTACAAGGCAAGGTGCATCCCACGATAGGAACGGATGGCGAGAGTTTGTTGTTGAAGAGGATGGTTCCAAGCCCATTCCAAGCATCCAAAATGCTTTCGTACTTGGAAGAGAAATACGAGAGGGAGCGATCGTTTGTGGTGCATGCAAACTTGGGAAGGATAGACGCTTACAAAAATAAGAGACACGCTATCCCAAAGACTGCAACCACCGTTGAAAGCGGCACTCAAGCGAGGTTTCTCGGTCGATTCGGATGGAATGTCGTGCCTTCGATTGATCGAACACTCGTCTTGTAGAGGTGTCGCTCAAATTCATCGACTCGAATGCCCTTCTCCCCTTTGTTGTATTGGTACGAGGGACTTGAACTAGAGGGAACTCCATGAAGTGTGAGATGAACTCCTGTCGACACCCGAGGCTCGCCAGAAGGGGTCTTCCAACGGTTTTGGAATGCTCCCTCTCCCCATCGGTCGATCATCGGCTTTGGACACATGGCGTCGGGTTGGGTTGCAATCCTTGAGCAGAAAGGCGTGAAAGGGACTCCAGGTCCCAAGCTCCCCAGTGAGGAGCCTCTACCTCAGTCCTAAAATAGTCAAGAGACAGTAGTAGACTCAATTAGACATGCTTATGTGAGGGTGCTACATCCCAGGGACTGACCACCCTCTTTTCTCAAGAAACTAGGGAATGAACCCAGGGTACCCCAATCCCTAGGGGTCCCCTCGGAAAGGTCACCTTATCATGAGTCCACCAACGACCAGAAGATTCGGTCGAACAGAATCTTTGGGCGGATAAGACTGACGAAGCACCCCCTTGTGAGAGGCCGTGTAGGGCCTCCGCAAGATCATGCAATTGATTCAAGAACCTTCCTAAACCTAGCTCGAAGGCGCGCTCCAGGTTCTCCGCGCCTCCTCGTCCAACTTGACGAGCTCTCCTCACGCAAAGTACCGGAAAAGAAGACGTTTGAGCAACTGCACAAGGTCCATTACACCGCTACCAAAAAGAACGCGCTCTACCAAGCGCAACACAACATAAGTGAATGAAAAACGAGCCTGAATCATGTGCAACAAGCTTTGCTTGCCCAATGTGATGGGCAAATGGTCTACTTAGCGAAGCTAGCAAAGCGATTGCTCTAGGCATGACTTCAAGGACGCGGAGATGGCAGTGCTAAATTTTTCTTTGTGGGCAGTGGACAACTTCTTGTTTCCAACCATTGAAGGAGCACCTTACACGATTTGAGTGATACTCAAAGGTTCTCGAAAATGTGTATGAACATCTAGACCACTTACGTTTCCTCTTCCAAACTTGGGTTGTTGCGATGCCAAGTGAATGAAGGTGGCTACGTTTCCTTCTTCATGGCATTCTATTTCTTTCTTGGATGAGCGAATCCTTTCCATCGATATACCTCCACTATAACAAGATCAAGAATGGTTGAGCCCTCTCGCGGATTTGCAAGGAATCCCATGAAGTCAAAATGTCTCTTCAGTGTATCCAAGTTTCTCCAACGTGTCATCCGAGGCCAAGCTTTGGTGAGCCGAGGTTCACGTCGGGAAAAGGCATCGATGCTAAAAAAATGGAGGATTCAAAGTGAGAAGGTTACGTTGGCCGACATGCATGATGCTTGCATGCAAGCCAAATGACCCCTCAGAATGGACAGTCGTTTGCAAGGACACGATGCTTCATCATTGGATTTGACGGATGTAAATGTTTTAAATAGTGTTTACAAGAAGCGTAGCCAGCGTCCTCAGATTCATTGAACAGAGAGGTTGCTGAATATTCGTTCGTTGCGGTGGTCGAAAGGGCTGTACACGTTGAAGGAAGAGGTAGCTTCACTAATATAAGTAGAAGACAAAGAGTTCTTTTGGCCTTCTCAGCTGCACGAATGGTTTGAAAAGTTCACAGCAGCGAAGTTGAACCTATGCTATCATTACCTATAATCTAGCAATATACTTTAGTTATCCTTCATTACTTTTTGCCTTTGAGGAAAAGCCTTATCCACAGGTAAGCGAGGAGTCGATATCCAACTGCCATAGATACCAAGATTCCAATATTGTTCCACTTGTTCTCATTAGCAAAACCAAAGTCAGCGATGATCAACTCTCCCGGCAGATCAATTGACATCCGCACCATGCTTCTTGAATCACCCTTGATCAATTCACCATCAAACTCATTGATGACAAAGTTTGCAAAGGCATATGAATGAAAGGATACATAGTGAAGCCAGTTCCATGGAATAGGAATGTTCTCGTACTTGACAAGAAACCCACTGACCGACATATATGTGCCAAAGATGAATGCACAGACTGCCGTGCAAAGCACAAAGGAGTCTAGCATCATGGCAATCAGCATACAAACGCTCTCAGATACCATAAGCGTAACGAAGAGGTTCAAAATGAAGAAGAAGAACCTTGATGGAAGTGGATTGAGTGCAGCAATCCAGTAGAAGATCGATGTACAGATGGCGGCAAGGAAAAATATCAGTGGCGTACTTACCGCAAAGTTAGCAAAGCAAAAGGAGAAAACATGGTAATTCCCATTTGCACGCTCCTTGCGCACGATTGCCTTGTCGTCAAGGATGGAAGGGAGCACCGATATTGACATAAGCCTGTCATCGCAAATGCCAGTCAGTACAACAGAGCAGCACACGCACGCTTTCCGGGCAGAGGACAGGACAAATGCACTCACGAGAAAAATCCGGCTGCTGCAAAAATCCCCCCTGTGATGCTTGATATGTCCGATGTAGTAGCATCCCTTCCAACTTGCCACCAAACAGGCCCCATTGCAACTGCCAATGCGATGTACAGGGTGTAACGCAGCCATACCACGGTGGGATTTGACATCGCAATAATCATGAACCGCCGAGTCAGTAGAGATACTTCACTCAAGTATCCACCAGAAGCGTGACTAGACGCAATCACATCATTGGAAGGGGTAGCATGCACAATATCCACTCGCGCCAGGGCTGCTTGATCGGAGTCCTTCCATTCCGCCAGCAGGTGCTCCACCCCATCCTTCCCACTGAACTCATGGTCCAGCAAGTCCATCATCCACTCAGCAGCTGAGGTAAGCTTTGGCCGGACGTGTCCCAGAGAGAGGAAATAATGGACAGCGCCATCTGACGGCCCAAAGTACGCAACCTTCCCTCCCGAATCACTTTTGCCCAAAAGGAGCAGCCCATCGCTGACTTCAAAAACCCGTTCGGAAGGCTGGTGGATGGTTGCAGCGATGGTCGTATTTTTCATGTACGCTATGTCTTTCAGCTTTGTCACCAGGTGGTACGCGGCCGAGCTGTCCAAGTTGGACGTTGGTTCATCCAGGAAAAGTATCTTCGGCTGAGCCATCATTGCCTGCATCGTACAAACGAGAACGAATATTCAGCAGTGCGTGTTGTCAGCAGCGTGACTTTTGCTAGAGTGCAATGTTGCATCTGGACAGGTTGGTGTGGATTTTCCGCGTGCCGATGCATACCTCTCCAACAGCCACCCGTTTCTTCTGCCCGCCCGATACGCCCCTGCACGTAGTTATGGCCCGAGTCAGCATCTTCGTCGCAGCAGACAGGTTCTTTTCCTTGTGCACAAGTAGGTTATTTTTTTTACCTGAAGACGGTACCACCGATCCGAACTTTTGCTTGTTCTTCGAGGTTGAGGATGCGCAGCGCTTCTTGGGTCCTCTTTTTCCTCTCTGGTTCTTCTTTGGTGTAGAACGCGGCAGCGTAGAAGAGGGTTTCTTCGACGGTGAGGCTCTCGTACAGCACCACCTCTTGGGTGCAGTATTGCGCCACGTTACGGAACTGTTTCCTGGATTTGGGCACACCGTTGAGCCATTGTTGTCCGCCCGGTTCCACGTGTGTCCTGCCTGCGAGGGAGTCCAGGAGCACGCTTTTTCCCACTCCGGACGCGCCCATGATGTAGAGCACGTTTCCAGGCGTCATCGTGCCGGTGATGCCATCCAAGATCCGTTTCTTCCGCACTTGTTCGCCGTCACTTCCTCGTTTCCTTCCTCCACGGCTCAAGCACACCTCGAAGGTCACGTCCAGGAAGTCCAGCCGCACTCCTTCCTCCACCGTCTCCTCTTCTGCGGCCGGAAACCCACGTTCGGCGTCGGACGCTTCCATTTCGACGTCGAACGTGTGCGCCATCTACGCCACGCCTTGGTTCTCCACCACTCGTCGCCTTCCGAACTCCATCGGGTTCGTACGAACCGAGGGAACCCGTCGGACGATCCTAGGTCCCCTCCGCACCCGCCCCAACCGAACCCAGAGGGGGCACGTGGGCGTCGTCCGTACGGGGCGAACCGAGGATCGGAGGGCGGAGGGAGCGCGAGGAGGAGGCGTCGGGTGGACGGATGCGGTTCCCGCCATCGCGAAGCTATCGAAGGACGACGGCCCGAAGGACGACACGGTGTTCTCGGGACGATCCGTGTGGAACGAGCACGTGGATCGAATCAAATCTCCAACCGACGCACGTGCGGCACACAACGCACCCCCGGGGCGAGAAGCAGGATAAGATATCCCCGGGGCGTCGGACACAACGAAAGTGATGGGGCAGGGATCCCTGCACCCACACCACGGTCCTCGGACGAATCCGGACCTGGAAGCAGCCCGGCCTGGGCAATGGACGTGTCGTCGCACCACCAAATGCAGCCGAACAATCGAAGAGTCTTGGACGTTCCAAAGATACCACTCGGACGAGCACGAGAGTCTCGTGGATACGTGCTTGGAATGCAATCCAAGTCGATCAGGACGGATGGTGGCCCACCAAGCTCGTGATGAAGAGATGCTGCACATTCGAACCAATGCAGATGCGTGGACGTATGGATACCATGGCCTTTCCTCGGAGCAAAGCAGAGCATGCTGGCAGAACGAAGGCTTCTGGTGTGCGCGGAAGCATCCGTAAAAACGCTCAGCATAACCTCTCCACACAACGAGCTCGAATGTTTGACCTGCTTGTTCAATCAGATCTCGAAAGTTCGAGATGCTTCCTGGTTCTGGAAAAGCATCATCGAATGGTGATGCAATGCAATCATTGCATTGATCACATGCCACAGTGACGGGCATTTTGGAGTGCTGAAGAAAGCACATAGCAAGCAACGAACTTGGAGTTGGAAATGAAGAGGAACAAGTGGCGTGCTTGCACAGTGTAGCAAAACTTTTGCCCTGCTTGCGTGGAGCACTAAAGCCACCGTACGCACATTTCCATGCTTGCTTTCAAGACGATGTTTTGCTGAGATGCTCCAATTTTGCTGGTTGATGCTCCGGTAACTTGGGGAACAATTACTAGAAACAGACCGTTGTGGCTGATTTGGGTTGAAGCAGATTCCAACATCAGATACACACCCTGAGTACCGGCATGGATTCAGAGCATCCTTTGCAAGATTGGCAATTTGAAGATGTGCTCTTTCCACGAGAATGCTCTGTACCACCACCATGTTTGCAAAAAGTATCCAGGTAATGCCTATCATCAGCTTTTGAAGAGAGCAAAATTCGCATCCAGATCTCAGGGACAGGCAATGTATGTCCGCACAAGTATGGAAAAGTTTTGCATTCTTTGTCATCAGGGAAAGCATTTTATTTCTCTGAATGAACGGATCCTTCAACGGTGTTCTCTTGCTCCCTCATAGCTGTTGGGTTGCTCTTGACAAACATGAAGTGATGAGCTTGCTGAGATGATTTATATACAACGTGCGTTTTATTTCTATCAAGTATGCTGTGTCAAAAACTGGATGAAACCAAGTGCTCCTGGAAAGGCCCTCCATCACGAAGGACTACACCTCTGATGGGCTGGCAGTCCAGGGCTGCGCTGAATTATTTTCCTTTGATTGCTTATTGGCCACTTCTTCACATTTTTGCACAACTGCTCTTACCCTGAAGATGCAGAAGTTGAAATATGTCCAACTCTTTGAGGAACTCTTCCTGCAGAGCCATTCTTCATTGATCTTTAGCTTTTGTGGTAGATTGCATGCCCTTGGAATGTAAGCAGGGAGGATTGCATAGTCCCTGCAATGTTTTTCCGTCAATGAGAAGGCAGAAGTAGCCAAAAAAATGGCTCTTACCAACATCGGGTGAACTACAAACCACCAAGTGGTAAAAACTTGGAAAGTGTCCTTCAGTTTGCTCCTTAAAGGCGGGGCGTGTTCACCAAATAAACGGGCACCCTTTATTTCCTATCGCGTCATGCTGCAGCAAATACTGACTTCAGTTGTGCATTCATAATGCCTGCTTGCCGTCCATTGCTGGTAAAAATTTTCAAATATCTTTGCTGTCACCTGGCCACTTTCACTAATATTGTACTTTTTGCTGGAAAGAAGAGCAGATGTCCGCATCTCCTGCAGGTCATATTTCCCACTGATGAGATCTTTGATTGCTGAGATTCCATTCTCGATCCTCGTGGTATTTACCAACAATGCATTGATACCATCCTCTGCATAAGTATCAACCCCTCCAGTGATGGGCAAAATCGGGACGCACCCCTTACCCATTGCTTCCAAACCACTACGCCCGAATGCTTGCCAGGCTGAGAAATCTAGAAAAAATGTGCATGTGTCAAAAAGATCAGCCACCTGTTGACGATCAATTGGCCCAAGTACAGTGATATCCTGCAATAAACCAATGCTCTTCCCCTTGCGCCGCAATAGACTCTGAATCTCCTGAGTGCTTGATCCAAATATTGATACCTGGATTTTTTCTGATCCCAGATCCTTTTGAACGGCCGATAGGATTTCCAATGTCTGCATTGGATTCCTCCGTGGGGTCAGAGTCCTGACCATGGCACATATATGCATGACTCCATCTTTGGAATTCATACTTTGGGGTTCTGTGTCGTCCTTTGAGAAAAGAGCAAGATCCAGTGTTGGGGGTATCAAGTGCGCTGACACATTGTAATTGTTCTTGAGCTGCTGCACTAGGAATGTGGTTTTGGCAAATATGAAGCCGTCTTTCAAAGAACTGAAAGTTGAGGCCGCTTGTGTAACCTTGTTGTACTGGAATTTTTCTTCAATATCTTGAACATAATACCCCTTCACAATGTTGGGATAGATGTCACCCATCTTGAACACCACTGGTACAGTTGTGTGATGTGTTGCGACAATGAAGTCAAAGGCAACCCTCAGCTGGAGGAGCTCCATGGCAATTTGATCAGTGTTGGTTGATTGGTAGCCCAGAAAGACACCGTGCTTACTGGCCTCAGCGAAGTTTTCCTCAAATGCTGGTACAGTCCAAGCTTGCACAGCCACTCGTGCAAGTGCTCCAGCATGGATTAGACCAAGCGCTTCCTGCACCACAGAGATCCATCCTCCTCGCATCAGGAAACGGAGTGATTTTGGCATTGGATTCAGGATGAATAGCACGCTGAATCGTGCTTTGCTGCGATGGTGCATGCTTTTTAAGTGATCGACAAATTCCTCACGTAATTCAGAAAGTGCTTTGCAGCTTCGCAAATCTCTCTCTGCATTCGCTAGCTCAGCTCCCATGTGCTCAGCAATGACCTGCTTTGCTTCCTTGGCCAACACCATCCTCTCTTGGTTCGAAAAAGACTTGGTCTTGTGGTGATATATGTAAGACATGGGATTGACAACCAGTCTCAAGCCAGCAGCCTTGAGCCGGAATGCAAAGTCGTTTTCTTCGCCATACCCAAATGGAAAGAGATCTTCATTCATCCATCCGATCTCCTGCAAAGCACGTCTGTGAATTGCCATGAGAAATCCGTTGAGTATCGGCACAGAGATGAGATTGCACTTGCTGACCAAGAAGGCAAGCTTTGACATGTCGGTGGCATTCCAGCCTTCTGGCAAAGGGTTTTTGTTCCAGGTTCCACTGGTGGAGTACAACTCTGGCACGCTCTGATAGCTTGCAGCATTACCAATAGGTCCGGACATTCCAATATCATGCGAGGAGTTCAAAGCTGCTACCAAGGGCTCCAGCCACATGGGTGTGAATACAACATCGCTGTTGATTGTGACAAGGATGTCAAAGTTTTCTCCCCAAGCAGCTTTCAACCCTGCATTGACAGATTTCGTGTATCCGATCCGTTTCCTGCCCATGGAGATGACCTTCCACTCCCATGTCACGATTTCCAGCGCTTTTTCGAGCTCCGACGACTCTTCTTGCACCTCAGAATCGTCTGCCACGAACACTTTGAACCGCTGTCCAGGCTTGGGTGCGGTGTGTTGCATCAGGGTCTCCAACGCACCCTTGAAGTACGGAATGGCGCCATGCACGGTGAACACAAAAGCGATCTTTTCTTCTTTTCGTTCTGCAACGTGGATTGTCTCTTCGTTCGTCGTCGTTAAAGCAGGACTCGTCGCTGGTTGGTGTGGATCCAAGGTCCAAATCTTCCACCACACGTACAACATGCCCATCAAAGCCCCGCTCTCCACCCATCTCCTGGTCTTCCAGGGTCTCTTCCTTCGCCTCCATGGACCGCCCATGCGCTTTGTGGATCGATGCAACTCTGGAGATTGCTGTGCAGTTGCAACACCTGTGCTCATTGCATGGTTGGTGCACTTGACACATGGCCAGGGTAAGTCCTGGTTCCAAGTGGTTGGGGTCGGGTCATCTTCCTCCACATTTCCTCCTCGAACCGTGGTAAAAGAGAAAGAACATAAGAGGAACGTTTCTCACCCAGTGGTATCCGAGTCGAAGGAGCAGAAAAGAGTGGGAAACCGTTCCTCAAACTTGCACGGTAGACCGTGCAAAGCGGTCAACAGGAAGGTGCGATGTGAACGGCAAGACCATGGAAGGAGACGATTGATCGCACAGGAGCGCGTCAAGTGCGCGTGGGAGCCAAGCAAGAGACAAAGAACGAAACCGGCATTCGAATCACCATAGCCACGGAGGCAACCATAGTTTAAGAGGGTTAGTGCACGTTGATGTACGCGAAACGTGTTCAACGAACCATCGATCAATTAGAAGGCTAGTGGCTCGAATATCAAAACA
>LFIK01001466.1_pt1 | contig 18753 bp, 28 predicted proteins | sample 643401 | NCBI WGS metagenome assembly LFIK01 (sample SAMN03777447, study PRJNA286221) | soda lake metagenome | biome: soda lake; feature: Kulunda steppe; material: water; isolation source: sample T5-Br brine of Lake Tanatar-5 | place: Russia: Kulunda steppe | collected 2010-07
AAGAATATAGGCTCTGCTCAGGCTATAACTTAGGAATTTGGCATTTTCATTTTTGTAGGCCTGTACCAATTTTACACGCGTTTCGGCTGTCGGGCTCAAGGGACCTAGGCCCAAGGGGCCTCTGGTCAAATTTTCAAATAAGATTTTTGTTTATTAACATGAACAACGGAAATTACCACAACGGATTTGGTTGATTCCCTCTGTTGCTGTCCTGCGGAAGTTTGGTTGAAAGCTCACTGGTGACAAGGCGTATGAAACTCAGCATCCACGCACGCAGCCTTCTGGCGGTGCTGTGCACATGCGCGGTCGCATACACCAACAGATCTGCATCAGGTAATGAGCGCTGAATACTTCCATCACAATGATTGCATTGGCAGAGCTGGACGTTACTCTCATCTTGTCAGAGTGTTTGATGCATTAGCATGATAAACTGCAGTTTAATGTCAATGTCAAAACATCACTTGCCATGTGACTTTCCTACGCTGACTCTGACTCAAGTCACGCCTAAAAGATTTTTTTACGAGCGGCTGAGCAGGTTCCATGTCTGTCTTGCCCCAGGCCTGGCCTTCCTACTGTGCTTTCTAGTGTGGGGCTGGAAGTGCCGCCCGAACACTGGCTGTGGCGCACCCAGAAGGGTTGATCAAGCCAGCTGTGCAGGGCTCTGGGCGTTTGTGTCGACCGCGTCAGCCTTCCTGTTCATAGCAGAGCTGTTCCTGCAGCTGCTCTACTCCGCGCACCTCGTACAGCCCCCGGCGCAGCCCCCCCCTGCCCTTGGCCCCAGCTCAGGCTCCCTGTGGCACTGGTGCTGGTCATGGGGTGTGCTCATCCTAGGCTTGGGCCCAGCTGCCCAGGGCGGCCTGCTGGACGTGCTGCAGTTGCTGCTCCCGCCGCTGCTGTGCCTGCTGGCGTCGGTGGCTGAGGGCCAGCGGTGCCGCGACGAGCTGGATCTGCCTGCAGCGCAGCTGCGCGTGCAGGCGCCTGGGACAGGGGCTGAGGCTGGGCTAGGGCCTGTGGGGCAGCAGTGCAGTGAGGCAGTGGCGGGTGGGCATGGAGTGAGGGGCAGACAGGGCAGTGGGCCCAGGGCTGAACCAGACACGGGGGGTGAGGGTGAGGGTGGAGGAGGAGGCGGAGGGGCTAGAGAGTGTGTAGTGCAGCCTGGGCAAGCTGAGCATGCAAGCACAGCCTCGGTAGGTTGGGGGCAAGGGGGCTTTCAGGCGCAGGAATTTGTGCAAAAGCCGTCGCAACCCACTCCTTGGGGTAGCGACCTGGCCGGCTTCAACGCTGCAGCTACCACCACCTGGCCCTTGCTACTGCCGCTGCCCACGCATGCCGGAAGCAGTGCTGCAGAACGTGCGGGCCTGGCTGACAGAGCAGGCCACTCTTACAGCCCCCTCGTGCCGCCTGGGCCCCTTCAGCCTCGAGCAGGGCCGCCGCAGGACGAGCCTCCGGGCTCCCTCCCGCCTCCCCCTGTCTTGGACATGCTGCGCCTTGGCGGGGGTGCGTTTGGGGCTGCCGCTGCGCTGCTGTGGCCCAGCGCAGCCAGCATGCCTTACATGGGCTGCGTGGCAGTGGGGGTGCACGCGTGGAGTAGGGCACGTGGCCGAGGCGCCACCTGGGCAGGGGCATGGGACGCGGGCGGGCGGCTGCTGCAGGCATACGTGGCGCTGCATGTCCTGCTTCTGTATGCGGTGCAGGCAAGTAGGGCACAGGGGAGGGGCTGAGGTGCAGGAAGGCGCGTCAGGAGCAGTAGAATCTGTGTGTAGTTAGTCCATACGTTTGGCATGTCAGTATGCAGGCATGCGGGCATTACTTGAGCTTGTGTGTGTCAATAGGGTTTGTCAGCATGCCAGCCCTTTGCCTTGGTAAGCCCTGGCAAGCCTGTGTATCGGGCCCCATGCCTCTGTAACTGTACACACACCTGCAGCATATTGCTAGGTTTCTGCCTCAGTGATTGTGCCCTTGAGTTTACGGGACTGCCCCCGTCTCCGTGACAATGCCCTCTGTGGAGTTGCCATCCCCTCGGTGATGGTGTCCCCTGCCTGTGTAATGATGCCCCTGCTCCTGCCCAACCTACAGGCCCCGCTGCTGCAAGCCACCATACCTTCCCTCCTGGACACCCTCACACGCTGGGCTGGCTTGTACGGTTTTGCACCCCCACCACCCCTTGGGGCCGGCCACAACTTTGATTTTGGAGGGCCTACGTGGGCAGCCGCGCACCCCACCTCAGCCTCAGCCTCACTCTTCCCTCGGATCATCAGCAGCAGCGGCGGCAGCACGGGGAGCAGCGGGGAGGACCCATGGGGGGGAGCCGGCCACGCAGACTTATGGCCCCAGGTTGCTCACCAGGCCGCGCTGCATGTGCTGTACGTGGCACTGGGGCTGCTGTGCTGCACAGAGCGCCAGCCAGCCGCACAAGGTGGGTGCAAAGATTGCTGGGCCTGGCCTGTGAGGTCTATTGCAGCAGGTGCTATCTGTCCAGCACACTGTGGTGGGAGGGCTTGCAGCAGCAACAACAAAGCAGGGCTTCATGAGGCTTCTTAGGGGGATAGTCCCGTCGCCGCTCCACTGACTGGCTTGCACGGCTCTTTGGAGGTACGGCTGCATTACTTTGGCTTGCACAAAGACAAAGTGGTCATCCTCCTGGCACTTCGTCTATGGCTGTGGCGCCACTAGAGCCCAGGTTGATAATTGGCATGCAGCACATCCACGCGGTGCTTGGTTCCCCAAAATTGTTCTGCTTCCAGGCGCGTCCATCTCAGCGGCTCGCTTGCCGCCGATTTTTGCCAACGCACTGACGTACATAGCCCACCTTCTCTCTGGCCCCACCCCTGTTGCGGTGTCTCTTTGCTGCATCAGCATGGTAGAGGTGGGTGCTTTTTTGGCTGCCAGTGCTTGCCTGCTTATTGCCCCTGCAATCCCCACACTGCTATCATGTCAAGGCAATGAGTGCACGGAGACGGCTTGGCAGCCGGGAGCGTGCAAACTACACATAGCCCACAGATAGACCTGTGCTGCAAGATGCAGCAAGTTTGCCTGGAACGGCTTTCCAATGCATCCTCGTCTTAGGATATTAGGAGTACCCTGTACTGATGCCTCGGGGGGGTACTGTGCCTGCAGCAAACAGACTTATGCCTCTGCATGTGCATTGGGCTCTGTCAGTGCCTAACACGTTTGTACTGATGCCTCAGGGGGTGGGATGCTGTTCCTTTACCGAATGGACTTATGTCTCTGCACGTGCATATGGGGCCCTCTTGGTGCTGCAGCGTGTTCTCTTGCTGGTGTGGCTCATCTCGCTTCCATGCGATGGCTCACTGCCCTGTGAAAGTCCAGCAGGGGCTCTGCTGCTTTGGCACCAGCCTCTCTTTCTTCCAGCAGGGGCTCATCTCAGTTTTGTGCAATGGCTCCTCCGTTCCTCCGTCTCAACTTCAGCTCATCTTGCTTGCCAAAAGAAAGGGAGAGCTTACTGCCCTGCAGTGCCTCCATACTGAGCGCGTGTCTATGTTGAGACAAATCAGTCAAGACGTCCATTGCCTGTAAGAGGAGTCCCGTGACTGCAAGAGGAGTCCATTGGCTGCTTGAGGAGTCCTGTGACTGCATGAGGAGTTCATTGGCTGCTTGAGGAGTCCGTTGGCTGTAAGAGGAGTCCTGTGACTGCAAGAGGAGTCCTGTGACAGCAAGAGGAGTCCATTGGCTGTTTGAGGAGTCCATTGGCTGCTTGAGGAGTTCATTGGCTGCTTGAAGAGTCCATTGGCTGCTTGAGGAGTCAAGGACTGCCAGTGATTGCAAAAGGAGCCCAGTGGCTGCCAGTGGCTGCAGAAGGAGACTAGTGGCTGGCAGTGACTGCAAGAAGAGTCCAGTGGCTGCAAGAGTTGATGGGTTGGGAGAGCAACTGCCAGGCTGATATGGTTATTGCCTTGATTATTCCTAGAAACACGTCAAAGCGTGAGCAAAGATTGCACTCTCATTGTCCCACTTGCATATAGTAACATTTGTGAGAGGGTTTGCACTCACACATAAGCCACGCACAAGTTCGCTTGCAATGACGACACACGCAAACAAAAGAAAACTTATTTGAGGACATTCGTAAATGCGCAAATAAGCCTGCCTGCTTGTGCATGTTTCATGCAACTTGTTCCCCCCAGGCTCTCCCAGCTCTGGCGTTTTTGCTCATCTTGCCACTCTAATTCCAAGGACTTTCTTTGTCTCACTCACTCAACAGGTGTCTTTGGCTGGAGCTTGCTTGCTAGCGCTGGGCATATGGACCCTGCTAGCCCCAAGAAGGTGTGTACTTGCTGAAGCAGCCAAGCCTGGCTGCAGTTGTGGGTTCCCTTCCTTTGTATCACCACAGTGTGCTTGTGTGTCATTTGATAAATTGTTAAGGTTGCCGAATTGTTTGTGGAGCCGGTAAAGGACAGTGCTGCGCGTGTTGCATGACAAGCTGCAAAAGCAGGCCCAAAAAACATGAACTTAGGAAAATTGTAAGGGAGAGTTGGTGGAGGGGGTGGCAGTGTGCAAGCCAGGCAGCACCTAACCTTCTGCCGTCCTTTCAATTGCAGATGGGGCAAAGCAGCCCTGACAAGGGCAAGCCCTACCCTGACTTCCCTCTTGCTGCTGTGGCTGCTGGCCATCTATGTAGCCACGGCCTTGCAGCACTACTTTGACGTGGTGCCCCAGGTGCGTGCAGCTGCTGCGGGCTCATATGCTGCTGCACATGAGCCTGCTGTGGGTCCACACTGCAGCACCTAAGATTGGCTATGTGGGCTTAAGAAAAAAGGTTTCAAAATGCCTTGATCGCACATGCGGTAAGGCACAGGTTCCAAAAGGAGGGCCAATTGAGCAGGTTGGCCATGGAGTGCGTCAACTGCCGTGATGGGCAGCTAGCCAGAATCCGCACCCAGCTTGCGTGTATTGCGCAAACACAGGCACAATAAGTGTGACTTTGTGGAATGCACGTGCAGACACGCGTACACAGACACACTCATAAATGCAAGCACTGTGTTTTGACTTGCTCAAGACACATGCATGCATGTGCACACGCAAGCAAACACTGCCTGTTGCTTTGTTCATGACAATCAGATCAGACGGACATGTGTGTACGCGCACACACAACCAATTCCTTTTGCTTTGCTCAAGATTGCCAGCTTTCCTCTCAACTTCACGGTTGCTATGCTGCTGCCTTGCAGCTGCAAACCGTGCAGCTGTTGGGCCCTCCTGGCACCACAGCTGCTGCGCCCTCCCCACTCCACATCTCTGGGTACGCCTAGAATGAACGGGCGCTATGAATCCCCCCCCCCTGCAGGTGCTTCAGTCCATTGGCCTGTTTGCCTTTCAGTCCCCACCCCCAGTGTTCTTGGCTCTGGCGGGGCAGCTGGCGGCTGTGCTCTTTGCTGCTAAGCTGTCCCGCAGCACGGTGGCCAGCACGCAAGAGGTGCGTGACACGAAGACTGCTGCCTGGTGCATTATTGGTGCATTTTTGGTGCATCGCTGCTTCTTTACCGCACCTGGTCAGCCATGGAGACGGGCCAGCCCTGAAGACTGCAGGCAACATTGTGTGCTAGCCAGGGATGGGTCACTTCTACGGCCAAGTGAACCCTTTGGCGCTGCAAGGCACCCGAGGTCCTGTGCGTATGCTGAGCCTGCCCTGACCAAATAAGCCGCCCTGTCCAAAAAAGCTGCCCTGTCCAAACAAGAAGATGACCAAAAAGGAAAACCTGACCAAACAAGCCGCCCTGTCCAAACAAGCAGCTGAACAAGCAAGGTGCCCTGAAAAAACAAGCAGCTGACCAAACAAGCAGCTGACCAAACAAACTGGCCTGACCAAACAAGCTTCCAATCAAGCAGGCTGGGGTGCAGGGAATGTTTGAGAAGCATGCAGCCAACGTCTAAGGATCTGACAGCCCCTGCCCCCTTGGGGTCTTATGCCCCCAAAGTAACCCCTGCATGGCATGGAATCTAAAGCATGAAACACAGCTGGTTGGCAGCACCTCATCCTGCCTTTTTGCAGACGTGCTAGCACTCTCTGGAGCATATTTGCAGGCCGGGCATGCCGCTGGGCTCCCATCTGCGCCCTGGTCCTCTAAAGCTCTGCTCCTTTGTGCAACAATCTCATAATTTGCTTCATGTCCATTCCCTTTCTGTGTCTCCGAATCCCAACCGGCATGCTGCCTGAGGCACCCGCCCCTCTGCCTTTGAGACAGTGCTGCCCTGTGCACAAGCAGCGCAAAGCAGCGCAAGAGGTCAAGCTGGCTGCCCACGCAAGCCCATAGCCCTCTCCTGCTTGGCTATGTTTGAGGGTTGGTCACGTTGCGTGCGTGAACGCACACTTTCTAGTCGCTAATGATGACTGGTTACAACCCCCAATCCCTAAGCCCTAGCGCTCATAAATCCATTGTTGGCCATGCTCAACATGCCTGCATGTGTATGCGTGCACACCTTCTTGCAGGTGACTAGCCTTAGGGAGGGTATGCTCAATCAGTGGGGTGAGCTACATGGGTTTTGGAAGCCCAGTAGTGCCACCCTTGTGGCAGCTGCTTGGTATGCCGGGTTCTGGGCTGCGCCAGCGTCGTGGGTGGTTGTGGCGGTGAGTCATGGCTGGCACTGTGGGATGCGCCTGTGTCCTGGATGAAGGAGGCGGTGATTCAGGCTTGGCATCGTGGTCTGTTGAAGAACTATCGTTGCTGTGAGTCATGGCCTTGCCATGTGAACAGTTTTGGTCGGTAATCTTTGTTGCTCCAGCGTTCCAAGTGGCTGTTTTGGTAAGCCATTCCTGGCCAATGTGAAGGGGCGGATGTGTGGGTGTGGGCTCTACTTTCGGCAGCGAGATTTTTGTTATGATATGGTAGGGATTCAGGTCAGTGTGAGGTCTGGTCAGGAGAATCCAAGGGGAACATCACCTGGGTTGGACTTGCCAAGGGCTGCAGCACAGTGAATGTGCTTCTGAGGCTGTCTGCCTTGGTGGTGCGTGACCTGTCAGGCTGGACCTTAGAGGTGTCCACTCATCTCTTGCCATGCTCGCTCTTGTGTGCATGTGCTCTTGTGTGCATGCGCCTGTACTCATGATGAGATGTGGAGTCTCTTGTACTTCAGCCTGTGCAGGCCAACACGTCAAGTTCAAGTTAGCCATAGCCGGGGCACGCTCAAGCAAAAAAGGGCAGAAGGCTTCTGCAAACGCTGATTTTTGCTGAATCTTTGCCCCCAAATGCCGAACATTTTGGCATGTGCAGGTGTCCCGCTTGGACCTGCTGCACGCAGTGTACCTGGCTGCCGTCTTTGCCATCTTTGCCATCTTTGCCATCTTTGCACCAAAATGCCTAACCTTTTGGCATATGCAGGTGTCCCGCTTGGACCTGCTGCACGCGGTGTACCTGGCTGCCGTCGCGCTGCACTGCCTAGGCACATGTGTGCGTCCCATGCCGGGCATCCCGGAAAGGAGCACAGTCAGGCCCCGGCATGGGCTTATCAGGTGTGCTTGTGTATGCTTGTGGATGTGTGTGCAACCTCTTTCTTGTTACTGCTGATCCCTTTGTTTCTGCTGGAGCTGCTGGTGCTATTGTCACAGACTGTGCGTTTGCTTGCCGTGTCATACATGTGGGAATGTGAAATAATCTTTGCGCGTGGGTATTTGCGAGCATTTTTGTGCATGCATGCTTGTGTGTGCGCGCATGCACCAAAATTTTGACATGTGGTGCTTGTGTTAGAGCATGTACAGACGTTAAGTCTTTCAGGATCCCTTTTGTGAGGAACCCTGGGACTTTCTTGCAGCGTGTCTGTAGCATCCCGTAGCCTCTACTAGGGGCACACTCTTGTTGTGTTAGCCTCTTGTGATAGAGCCTCTTGTGGTCTTACCTCTTGTTGTCTTGCCTCTTTTGGTCTTGCCTATTGTGGTGTAGCCCCTCATGGACAGACAAAACCCTGGCACATTAGGCCGTATGTCCTTTGAGGCAACAATTCAGGAATAAATGTGTGTAGGCCTTCCAGCCAGATGCAGTTTGATGCAGCCGGGTGCAGTCAGATGCAGTTCAATCTCAGTCCCCTGTGCTGCCTGTGCCATGGCCACTCTGATCTGTCCTGTCCTTTTCAGAAGAAGTCAAGCCTCTGCCTGCTTGCATGTTCCATGTTTCAAAACACAACCAAAGCCGTCAGCCCCTCCCTACGCGTTTCCCCTGTTTCTCCCATCTTTTGCTCCCATTGTCGGCCATGCCTTGATCCGCTTCATTTGCCCCAGGGTCTTTGCATCCTTGCACCTGCTGGCCTTGTACGTGGCTATGTGCGGGCAGCTCCCTGGCCTAGGGTTCTTGCAGCAGCCTGAGCTGGAAGCGCTGCTGAAGCTCATCGGCATCTGGCACCCCAGTGTCCACAGGTGCGCTCTGCCGTGCTTGAGCTTGAACCACTGCACACGTTGTTGTTGCGCAGGTGGCAGTAGCCGTGGTGTGCAATGGCGTCTGCGTTTTTTGGGGTGCCTGTCTGTGCATGCTCGCGCCCAGAGCAGCTTGCGGTGTTCTGGTGTTTGTGTGGGCCTTTTGCGCCTGTGATGTGTGCAGCTCCCTCTTCTGCGACACACGTGCCTCCGCATGCTCCTTGCAAATCTGGGTTGCCTTCAGTGTGCAGTCCTCGTAACAATGCGCAGCACCTGCCCCCCCTCAGCCGTATGTTGTACTTTTTTACTATGTCACACGCATACCAATCTTGCATACTGTGAGGCTAGGCTGCCTGCATGCTCATACTGCTTGTCCACCCTTCCCGGCTGCCTGCACGCTCATACTGCTTGTCCACCCTTCCCGGCTGCCTGCACGCTCATACTGCTCATCCACCCTTCCCGGCTGCCTGCATGCTCATACTGCTTGTCCATCCTTCCCGGCTGCCTGCACGCTCATACTGCTCGTCCACTCTCCCCTTGCATGCTGAGAAAGCTTGCAGCGAGTGTGCCATTCCCACCAGCATAGAGTCTGGCCTTCCACACTACTTGTACAAGGACCTGCATGTTAAGGAAACTTTGCATCACCGACCTGCTACCTGTGTGCTATGCCGGAATTGCCAACATCAAACACATCCTTCCATCCCGCATTGTGTGCAACACGGCCTACCGCCTGCCGCTCCCTACCCGTGTGCTGGTCTACTGGCAGCATGAGCATGAGCATCTCCTCCACTGAAGCAATGCGCAGCATATCCCTTCTGTTTGCACGCAGGGACTGCTCCTCCACAGAAGCATTGCGCAGCCTGTTCCTGCTGCTCGCACGTAGGGACTGCTCCCCCACCAAAACAATGCGCAGCCTTTTCCTTCAGCTTGCACGCAGCGACTGCTCCTCCACCGAAGCAATGCGCAGCGTGTCCCCTCTGCCTTTGCGCAGGGATTGCTTACCTGTGCTGGGTGCGCTGCTGGTGTGCACTGTGCACGCGGTGGCTGGGCAGTGGCTTGCGCGTGCGGGACACGCGACTGTAGGGGCCTTTGCTGCCAACACTGCTATAATCAACGCTGCCCGCACGCACGAGACCACCGCACCCCATGGGCAAGCAGCCAACCTTACAGTTGGACTGGCGGACCTTCAGCACCAACACCAGGTGCAGCAGCAGCAGCAGCAGGAGCAGGAGCGAGCGCGCCCGGTGGTGCTATGGAGCGCGGCTGCCGCCTCGGCTGCGTTTGCGTCGGCCTTTGGCGGCCTCACTGTGGCCACTGCAGCAGCATCCTGTGCAATGTGGGTCACCAGCCCAGGGCTGCTGGGATGGGCGCCCCTGCTCCTGGGACTGGCGCTGGTGCTGAGGCCGCCAAGGTGGGTAAGAAAAAGAAATGGAGGAGGGGGAGGGGGTTTTGTTAGATGGCTGGCATCCCACGTGAATACATGTGCGGTAGAAGGTGGCAGGCCTGCGGTGTTGTTGCCCTTACTGCTGGGGCTGCCATTACGGGCAGGCTTTGGGGCTTGCTTGCTGGGGTACGTTCTCACAAGAGCCCTGCCTCAACCAGATCTTGTTGGGCAAGCTATGTAAGCCAAATTGTGTGCTGCCTGCCTACTTACTGTCCACTGCGGTCCACTGCTGGGATTTGGTATCTTAACACTGAAGCCTTGCTTACTGAAATGCTCCTGTAGGTCCAAGGACCTGCTGCAGAGGATTGAGGTTGTGCCAGAAAGAATGAGTGCGCGCTCCTTACAGGGTGAGAGAGATCCAGGTGTGTTCAATGAAGGTGTAGGCATACAAAGCCCCTAGTGTATATGTGTGATAGCGCCTCAACTTCAAAAGGTGCAAGGCTACCCATGGCCAATGGAAGGTATGGGAGCAGTACTGTCTGCATGGGGCGCAGACACAAGTAAGAGCATGGGGCGTGGCTTCAAATGTCTTATGTATGAGCTGGCTCTTGAGGTTTTGCCTCATTGGTGTCTGCTTCTATCCTGAGCAAGACACCCTGCAGATAAAAGTTCCTTGTGTGTGTGTGTCATCCCGTTGTCTTCGCATTGCTGAGCATGTCTTGCAGCCTGCCAGCATGCCTTGCGACCCTGGTGGCACGCCTTGCTGCACTGTCACCTTTTGGGATTTTGCAGGCATTCTCAGCTTCCTGCCCTCTGTCTAGCGGTGCACCCTACAATGGCTTGGAGGTTGCCCTGCCCTGCCAGCCTGCATGCTGGTTCCACCAATTTTCCACTTTGCGGCGCAGTTCTCGGGGCGGCTTCCATGCCAGGGCACCCAGCTCCTGCACTGGTGGTGTAGGGCCCATTGCAGCGCTGTTCCCTAGCCACTGCTGTGCTGCGCAGGTGTGGTGCTGCGGCTGAACCAAAGCAGGCTGCTCCACCGCTGCCACTGTGCTGCGCAGGTGTGGTGCTGCGCCTGAACCAAGGCGGGCTGCTCCAACGCTGGTGGAGAGCCTGGACACAGGGCTGGGGCACTGTGGCGTCTTTTGCATGGCTGTGCGTGGCGGACCTGGCCATCACATACGGCGCAGCCACAGTGGCAACCACGCGGCCTCACGGCCTGCCTGCTGACATTGAGCAGCTGCTGCAGGTGTGTGTGCGTTTGTGTTTTTGAGCAGTAGCTCTTAATCCATGCCATCAGTGATAGTCCTTGAAGCATGGTCGTCCTGTGTCTCTTTCTCTCTCTAGGTATGTGTCTGCCAGCATTTGGTGGCTGCTGTGGGGGTGTGCTCTGCCAGCAGCTTGCAGGTGCTGGAGGTGTGTGTGTGCTGTGCACATGCACGGTATGGGTAGCATGCGCCGCAAGCTCAGGGCTGCGTGGGTATTTGCACCATCGCCTGGTCCTAAGATGCGCTTTTTGCAAGTGAGCATTACTACAGTGGCGCATTCATACCACAAGCTTACACTTTTCTCACCGTGCTGCTCGCTCGAATTTATGCATTAAAGTGAAGGGATTGGGCATCAAAAACATGCATCCTACAAGGCTCCCTCCTAGGGTTGTTTTGTGAGATGCTACGAGCAAATATGCCTCAAGCATGGATCCTTTGCATTCCTGTCTTCATAAGCTGGCATGCTGCACCAAGGGTTGGATGTGCACTCCCCTCCTTGCAGGATGTGACATGGACAAATGTAAGCCCTTGCCTCACCTTTGCAAAGTGGCGCTTCCATTTTTGTGGAAGTCCCACTGTATCTGCCAATTCCGTGCATTCCTTGCATTGCACCTCCTGTTTGAAACCCTGCACTCTGTTTAGATTCACTCCCTTGCACATCTTCTACAATCACAAGCACACACGTGAGCATTCTCGTGTACATGGACACGCACACACACACGCACACATACATGCACTCACGCTCAAAGCACGCATGCATTTCAACACACACAGGACGTTGTGGGCCTCAGCAAGGAGCAGCTGACCTCAGGACTCCCTTTTGTGGCTGCCATTGCCCGCCCAGTCATCCTGCTGCTCTTGCTGCAGGCGCTCAGGTGCTTGGGAGGAAAGGGGGGGCGAAGCTGTGTTTCTGTGTTGCTCCAAAGAGGGCGGACAAGGCATGTGGGTGCGTGCTTGTTGCAAGCACACACAGGTGCTTTGGAGTCGAGAAGCAACAGCACAAGGGTGCTTGTCGGGTGCATGCAAATCGCTCTTGGCAGATGGGCCTACAAGAGTTTTTCCCCTCCCTCCCTCCACAAGGTTGCGTGCAGTGTCTCTACTGCATTGGGCAAGTGAGACCCCAAAGACGCTGCCTGCTTAACATTCAGCACCCGGTTTCTGGGCTGGATGCTTCCGGGGCCCTGGTGCAGTGTCTGCTGTGTGTAGAGAGGGCACAAGCTTGCCTGCAGTGTCTGCTGTGTGTAGAGAGGACACAAGCTTGTCTGCAGTGTCTGCTGTGTGTAGAGAGGACACAAGCGTGCCTGCAGTGTCTGCTGTGTGTAGAGAGGACACAAGCTTGCCTGCAGTGGCCCCGGGGTCCCATGCATTTGGGCACATGCCGGACGCGGTGCTGTGTGAGGCTTGTCTGAGGCTCTCAAGGCACGCACGTGCACAGGTGCAGCACACTGCACCTGACAGCTTTGGGCGTAAGAACAACTGAACTGATGCACGGATGGGTCAGGCATTGGGGCAGCCGCGATGTCTGGAAGGTCGAGTGGTCCTGCTGTACCTAGGTCGGGGGATGGTTTCCGATGGTGGGAGCACCTGCTGTTGGAATCGGGCTTTTGCCCTGACAGTTGGTTTTGCATGCATTTGGGAAAGGTCCATTTCTGCCGAGCAGGCATGCCACCTGGGGCCCCACCGCAATCTAGGGAGAGGCTTTACATCTCAGGCGTAATGGGAGCGTGGTGGGCTGTCCGTCATGCGTGTGGTGCCCCACATGACTCGTCATGCGCGTGGTGCCCCACACGACTCGTCATGCGCGTGGTGCCCCACACGACTCGTCATGCGCGTGGTGCCCCACACGACTCGTCATGCGCGTGGTGCCCCACACGACTCTTCTTGCTCCCGCCCCCGCTCCAATCCATGGGCAGCAGCCCGCTTGTTGCCTGGATGCATGAAGTTTTCTACCCACTGCAAAAGGTCACCTCAGTCCCTATGTCAGGGGGTCGCCTCTCTTGTACTTCTTCCATGCAGTCACTCTCAGAAGCGCTGCCAGGCTTGGCAGTGCATGTGTAGCGGCTGGTGTTCAGTGCTGGAAGCTTTTCCCTGAGTAAAGCCTGCCTGCCCGGGCCCCCACAATCTGTGCACCCTGCAGGTGGTGTTTGATGCTGGACGCCCTGCTGTGCAAGGCAGAGTCCCTTGACCTACAGCAGCAGACGCAACAGCAAGGGTTCCAGCGGCCTCAGCAGCAGCTGCGCAGTTTCCAAGGCGCCTGTGGCCCGAACCTGCTGGGGCTCGTGCAGCGAGCCCTTGTGCTGCACGTCGACAAGGCGCAAGCGATGCTGACACTGGCGGTGGCGCTGCAGGTGGGGCCGGCCTGTCTTAACAGAACTTCCTTTTGATGTTGTAGGGCACACCACAGAAGCCCTGAGTTTCATATAGTGTAGCTTCGGCTCCTGGTGGGGAGGTCATACCGTGCCTAGGCCCGGGGTGGCCACTTTTTATGTTGATGTAGGGAATGATGCCACTGCCTACGCAGCCTCCCTTTCCTTTCCTTTTCTGTCTTGACTCGTTCACAGTGGCACTGATGATCCTACAGAAGCCCTTTTGATCAGGATATGAATCAGGACTGGCCCACTGGGCTGTTGCACATGCCTTTTTATTGCGCACCTAGGCATCCAGCTCTTCAGTGCTGCAACGCGTCAGTTTTTGACATGGTGTCAATAACTGTGCATGTGCTCTCCTCAGCACAAGCCTGGGCGCTCGTGCGCCGCTTTCTTTTGTGTCTGATGCCTTTACATGCCATCGCCCCATGTCATGCCTCGCGCCCTCCACAGGAGCCTGGATCGCTGGGCTTGCTCATGACGGCCAGCCTGGCAGCAGCCGTCCCTTTGCTGCGAGGCTGCCAGATGAGCATGCAGGGTGCGGAGAGGCAGGGTGCGGCCGCACTGTGGGCACTTCAAGGCATATGCCATTTGGGTACTAATTGTGCGCACAAGCCAGATCACCCCCTGGGCCCGCATTGGATGAAGTGGCCCCCCACGGGGGATAAGATTGCATATGTAGGGAGCCTGGATCCGCACCAAACTCCAGCATGGCCTTCCCATATGCCACAAGAAAACCGGCCCCTGGTGCGCGATTCCAGCCTCCTTGGTCTGCTGCCATGCTGTGGACGGGGCCTCCTTGGTGGCATGGATGCTTTGGTTGAGGCGGGATGATGAACGGAGCTGCTCGCTGTGGCTGCGAGGTGCTTGCGCCAATTGTGTGGGAGTGCACAATAAAACATGCAAGCCCTCGTGAAGCTTGTGTCCAACTCCTTGAGCCCGTGATCTGCATGCGGGCCCTGCAGAGTGTGGGCGGGTGGAGGCGCATCCTCATGTACCAATGTGTCCAAATCCTTGAGCACGTGATCTGCATGCTGGCCCTGCTGAATGCGGGCGAGTGGAGGCGCATCCTCATGTACCAATGTGTCCAACTCCTTGAGCACGTGATCTGCATGCTGGCCCTGCTGACTGCGGGCGAGTGGAGGTGCATCCTCATGTACCAATGTGTCCAACTCCTTGAGCACGTGATCTGCATGCTGGCCCTGCTGAATGCGGGCGAGTGGAGGCGCATCCTCATGTACCAATGCATCCAACTCCTTGAGCACGTGATCTGCATGCGGGCCCCGCAGAGTGTGGGCGAGTAACGGCGCACCCTCATGGATCCAGCAGGGGAAGCTGCTCGAGGATTGTTTGGGCAAAGGAGTGATGTGAGCAAGGAAGCAGTACACAGCTTAGGTAGCGTCGCAAGGACCTGTCAGCCCTTTGCTGCACCAGCCATCCGCTGGTTGCACACCCTCTGCTGGCTGCACTTTGCACGCCCTCTGCTGGTTGCACACCCTCTGCTGGCTGCACTTTGCACACCACTTTCTGGTCGCACACCCTCCGCTGGTTGCACAGCTTTGCAGCCACCGAGGAATGTCTGTTGGTTCTGTGGTGCGCAGGCCTGCACTCGCCACGGTCCACGCAATCCGCAGGAGAGCACAACATGCAAGCAAGGCGCCAGGTACCCCGGGCCCCCAGCTGGCATGCCCGCGCCGCCGAGGCCGCTGTGGTGTGCCTGCAGCTGCTGCTCGGTGCTTGGATGCTGGTTGAGTACACAGTGCAGGTGGGTTAGGGACCCGGGCCGAGGCAACACTCACCTGTGCGCACGTGCCGGGCTGTGCACGTGCCAGCGGCCTCCTCCCCACTATCCTTTGAATGCGCTTCAGCTGTGCTGTCCGCTGGAACCCCAAACTTGGGGCCCTCCAGTCCCTCCAGTCCAGTGCCACGGCTCTCTTGGGTGTGCGGATGAGGGGGCACACGACTGGCCGCGCACAGCTACTGCTCCTCTGGGGGTTGGATAGAAGCAGGGAGATGCTGCTTGATGTGCAGGGCTGTTTTGGGGCTGATCCAAGCGCGTCAAGCTGTGCCAGGATTGGGATGTGCTGGAGTTGGGCTGCGGTAACTGCAGTAGTAAAAGGGGCGCAATCACGGCAAATTGCCGGACGTCCGCGTGTGCTTGCATACGTGCGCACAGCCCCTTGACCGCACCCTCACCCGCCACCGCCCGCGCCCCACCCCCTCTCCCGCATACCATCGCTGATATTGATGCCTGTTGAATGCGGGGTGCACTGTGCAGTGAGGGGCGGTTGCGCTTAAGGGCAGACCAACCGGCTGGTCCAAGGTGTCTCATGCAAGCACGCGTTGGAACACCGCGCCCCCTGCCCATCTCGCGCCTGCTCGCGTTACCAGCACACCACCACAAACAAACCAGGCACCAAATCAAACGCACGGGGCGCGGGAAGAGGCACAGCGCGGTTCCTGCAGGCCAGGGACACTGTGCCTGAGTGCACCGTTCGGCAAGCCACGACCACCGGCAGAGTCCCTGCAAAATCCTCTCTCCAACCATCATTGCATTGTGCTTCAATGACATGCGCCCACATCAACTTGGCTGTCTCAGAAACGGCAGAATTGCCCGTACAAATTGGAAGCTTACCCCGTCCATTTGGTCCTGACAAGGCATCAGTACAACACAACTGCTTCTGCACCCTCAATGCGTGCTGCAGGTGCCATGGGTGAGACTGCATGCGCGCTGCAGGTGCCATGGGTGAGACTGCATGCGCCATGGGTGAGACTGCATGCGCCAAGGGTGAGACTGCATGCGCCATGGGTGAGACTGCATGCGCCATGGGTGAGACTGCATGCGCGCTGCAGGTGCCATGGGTGAGACTGCATGCACGCTGCAGGTGCCATGGGTGAGACTGCATGCGCGCTGCATGCGCCATGGGTGAGACTGCATGCGCGCTGCAGGTGCCATGGGTGAGACTGCATGCGCCATGGGTGAGAATGCATGCACGCTGCAGGTGCCATGGGTGAGACTGCAGCTCGGCATTGACCCTGATGGCGTCCCTGGAGGCTCCAGGGGTACCGACTCTCAGCCGGCGCCCAAGCCTGAGCTGGGGCCCTGTGCACGGCACGTGCTGCTTGTACTCCTGCAGGTGAGGTCCGGCAGCAGCAGAAGCGGCAGCAGCAGCAGCAGCACTGGGAATGAAGAAGCAGCAGCAGCAGCACAAGGAATGTAGATGCAGCGCAGGAGGGGCTTGCACATTCCTGGCACGGGCTTGATGCATGTTGCTTCAGTGCAATTGAGGGCTAAGGTGGCCTGCTGGCGTACAGCACTCCTAGGCCGCTGTTTGTATAAGTCAGACAGGGCGCTCCCCCCGCTTTGATTGCGGCACAATGTGAATGCGTCACAGAGGTCGCAGCATGCCTGTCTTGCCCATGCTGCAACGCGGCTTCCTGACTCATCCACTCACATCCATTCTGCCCCCATCCCATGCTGGGTAGCTCACACATTCCTCTTCCTAGATTCCACCCATCAATCAGGCTTCCACCTAGCTCATACCCACCTTGCCTTGACCGCTGCCAACTTGTTATGATACGCTTCACTCATAATTTGCAACATTTGCAGCATTAAGTATGCTGCTCAACCTTAGCTGTTATGAATGGTGCACTGCACCCGCAGCAACTTTTGAAGGTCAAAATGGTGCTGTGTGTGCTTTGATGACAGTGATGTACTGCAGCGTCCTGTCCCCAGGTCCGCTACCTCCTGCTCTGCACTGCTTAGGCGCACATGGCACATGGGTGGGCGCTCACGCACTGTCAGGGACACGCAGCCACAAGTTTACCTCACACACTCTCACACATCCAAATACACGGCTGGCGTATGCAGTGGATGGGAGTGCCTTTGGCCCTAGCCGCCCCGCCCACTGCGCACGCTGCCGGGGCGGTGCGCAGCCTCGCACGCCTGCTCGGCCTCAAAGCGACCCTGCTGGCTGTGGCTGCGGTGCGGCGGCAGGCATGGCTGTGGGCTGCACAGGTACGATGCCCAGTGGTGTGGGAGGAAGTGCATGTGCGTGTGGCCTCTTTTTGCCTCCTTCTACATTGCACCATACATGGGTTTGCGCGGGTCAGTGCCTGTTTGCCTCCCCTAGTTTTGCACCGCACGGACAGAGGTGCGTGTGGGTGCTGCCGCTCGCAGCGCTGCATTGCTGCCGCTGCTCCGCACCTCCACCTGCCAAGGCCAAGGTGACACTGCTGCACATGCTCAGCTCAAGGGCAGATGAGCCCTCTGCAGGGCCTAGCACTCCCCTCTGAGCCCCATTGGCAACGCTGGTAATCAAATCATCGGCTCAGACAGTTGCACTGCACACAGTGGCGCTGCGCAGGCGCCCACAGGGGCTGTTGCGCTGCTGTTGATGTTTCACACCGACCCATGCGCGCTTGTGCGCGTGATCACAAACAAAGTACATGCACACATGTACACACACATGCAAGCGAGCAGAATTACACACTTAAGCAAATCACACTCCCTGCTCCCCCCCCTTCCAAACACATGCATCCAAACATTCCTTCACACTCACACTCAATCCCGCACCCACACGCACAATCCACCACCCAATTATTGCCCTAACACCCACCCCCTCAACGCCCCCCACCTATCTAAGCAAACCTTTTAAGTTCGCCCCCACACTCACCCGCCTACAACACACACAACACACGTACACACATAACACAAAACAAACACAGGTACCGCCAGAGGCGCGCGGAGCCGCGCAGCCTGGCCGACCCTGCAGCCTGTTGTGGCCGCAGCCAGACGCGCCGCCACTGGCGCCGCGCACGCATCAGCCCTTGAACCAGCTTGTGCAGTGCCAAGAAACTGATGCTCCTGCAAACGCCCACGCCCAGTTGCAGCGGCCCTTTGCGCTGCCTCTAGATTTGATGGCAGAACGGGATGGAGGGCCTGCACACACGGAGGGAGGGATGGGGAAGCAGAGGGGAGGCAGGGCGGCTGTGCAGGTGCCTGGACGCGCGCAGCCAGGGGAAGTCGAGGGGGGGGAGGAGGAAGAGGAGGAGTTGGGTCCTCGGCTGGTGGTGCTGAGGGATGCGGACGGCAGGGTGGGGTCGTTTGTGGAACCCCTGCGTAGCTTTGTGAGCAGCATGGCGGCCGCGCTGGGGCAGGGGGCGGTGTCCGTAATGGGCTCACCTGAGGAGCTGGAGGGGGGTGCAGACTTTGAGGGGGCGGGAGAGGCCGTTGGCGGCCTGCAAGGCAAGGGGCAGGAGGGCGAGGGTGAGGGGGGGCTGGATAGAACCAGGGCTGGAGCAGGGGGTTTGGGTGAGGAGCAGGAGAGGGGAGAGGGGAGTGGGAGAAGTGGTGCCAGTGCGTCAGGCGGGGGGGAT